>Ga0185307_1000995_pt1 | contig 16597 bp, 17 predicted proteins | sample LHCtaG_FD_128010 | JGI IMG/M metagenome (GOLD analysis project Ga0185307, IMG submission 128010) | Hot spring microbial communities from Little Hot Creek, USA to study Microbial Dark Matter (Phase II) - LHC4sed_matched (SPADES... | ecosystem: Environmental > Aquatic > Thermal springs > Hot... | reverse complement strand
GAAATAAGATATTAGGCTTGCATAATCACGGCTTGAGTTTTGGTATGCGGAAGTGGCTGTCTTTTCCAGCGCTTATGTAGTCGCCGCCAGCCCCCCGCACTATCTGAGCTATTTTCGCAAAGTTCTCTGCGCCCAAATACTGGCGGGGCGTTATTTTGATGTATTCGCCTTTGTCCTCAAAGTTCAAGAGCCCCTCTAAATCCTCCGGGAACATCATTTTAACATCCTCTATGCCCAGTGGCTTCTCAATTGGGGGATGCTCTGGCACCTTTGGTGCTGGTGTTGGTGCGGGTGGTGGTTGGCTAAGCTGGGAAACCGCTATAGTCTTCAATGAAGCCGCCACTGTTCTTAGGTCTTCAGCTATGTTGTTCAAGACTATGAGGAGTTCCTCTACTTTTTCCGCAAGCTTTTCAAGGTACTCCTTGTCTCCGCTCATAAAGGGGTGCACGTCCTTTAATCCTTAATACCCATATAGCCCTATTTATTAATTGTTTATGAGGACAGACTTAGCCAAAAAGGGGCTCGCTGAGTTTGATTGAGATCGATGGAAGCCAGAAAAGTGGTAGCGGCACCATACTGCGGCTTTCAGTAGCCCTAGCCTCCATACTGGGTGAGCCCCTTCACATATTCAACATTAGGCAGAACAGACCTCAGCCGGGTTTACGACCGCAACATTTGGAAGCTGTTTTGACGGCTGCAAGGCTCTGCGATGCAGATGTTAAAGGCGCGGTTTTGAATTCTCGGGAGTTGTGGTTTACGCCTAAACGCATTAAAGGCGGGAAATTTGAGGCTGAGATTGGCACGGCTGGAAGTATCCCCATGCTAATTATGACTGTTTTGCCAATCTGCCTTTTCGCCGAAGACACTGTCAACCTCCACATTTCGAAGGGCGGAACAGACGTCTCCCATTCGCCAACAATAAACTATATGCGGTATGTTTTCCTTCCAGTTTTGAGGCGCATGGGCGTAAACGCATCCATAACAGTCCATAGGTATGGCTACTATCCAAAAGGCATGGGCGAGGTCACCTTAACTGTTGAGCCATGCAAGGAGCTAAAGCCGCTTTTAATGGAGGAGTTCGGCGCATTAAAGTCTGTTAAAGGTGTTTCTGTCTGCACTTTTCTAGCCGACAGGAGGGTGGCTGAACGGCAAGCGGAAGCTGCCAACAACTATCTCCGCGGGAAGGGCTTAGCCGCCGACATCCAAGTAGTGAACGACCGTTCTAACCCGCTGCAGAAGGGAAGTTCCATAGTGCTTTGGGCTGAAACCGACCGGGGCGCAGTTTTGGGCGCAGACGCTATAGGCGAACTGCGGAAAACAAGCGAGGCGGTGGGCGTGAAAGCCGCTGAAAAACTTTACATGGAGGTTGATTCAAGGGCCACTGTTGATGTGCACTTGGCTGACATGCTAATTCCATATGTGGCTTTAGCCAAGGGAAAATCCGCCTACTACACAAGGGAGCTTTCCGACCACTTGGAAACAAATATTTGGCTTGCTGAAACCCTTTTGGGCGTCAAATTCAAAGTGGAAAAGGTGGACGGGCTCTTCAAGGTTGAAAGGGTTGGCTGAACCTTGAAGGCGAAGGTTAGGGGCATATACACCACAGCCCTAACAAAACTGCTGTTGGAAAACGGCTTCGAAGTTGTCCAGCCATCCCAAACCATAAAATCACGTTTTGGAATCGCCGACAACAATGAGCCTCCAGACATAAAAATTAAGGACAAACACGACCTTCAAGGTGTTGTAGCCTTAGGAACGAAGCCCGCCATAGAAGCCTTCAAAAAGATTTTGCAGGCAACCCTTGAAGATGTTATAACAAGAGAGTGGAGCGTAAGCGTTGACGGCATATACAAGGGCTGTGTTGTGGGCGAAGATGAAAGAAGCATTTACGTTAAAATCGGAAACGACATTATGGGCGTTTTGCCAAAAAACAATGCACAAGCCCCAACCCAGAAAGAGCTCCTCGTACAAGTGGAGCGTCGACGCATTGGCAGAAAAACTCCAGTTTTAACAACCCAGCTTAAGCTTGTCGGAAACTGCGCAATTCTTGTGCCAAACATCCGTGGAGGCGTAAGCCTAAAAATCCGCGATGTAGCCAAGCGAGCAGAGCTTTACGCTTTGGCGAAACAGTTGGCGCCCGAAGGATGGGGCATAATTTGGCGGGAACCCGCAGCCCAAAAGCCTCGAACTGCCTTGGAAAACGAGGTGGCTTCCCTCGTTGAGAAGGCTAAACTCTTAAATGAGAAGGCGTCTTCCGCGGAGACCCCATCCCTCATAATTGAAGGCTTGTATTTCATGGCTGTTGAGTTTCCATGCGTTTCAAAGAGGAAACTGGACGCTTTAAGGGCTTGTGTGACGCCAACCATGGAAGGACACCACTTCTACAAAAGCTGCGGCGGCAGGGTTTCAGCGGCTTTGGAGATGGCTGAAAAACTCTTAGAAAAAGGCGAAGATTACACGGTGGTTAAGAGGCTTTTTGAAGAACAGACAGCCGCCGAGTTTCCGGAAGAAGGCATGACTGTGGAAGTGGCGCATGTCAAACTAAGCGGAGCAGTCTTCCACCTTGGACAAGCAGTTCTAGAGGGCGTAAACAATGGCGAATTATGCTACAGCCGAACCATAAAGGCGAACGGTGTCTACGATGGGCTTGGCACCGTTAAAGAGGCCGGCGACAAAGCAGTAAGCAAAACAAAGCTTGGCGAGTGGCACATAACCACAAACTATTACTCAAAAGACGGCGCATGGAAAGGCGCATACATAAACATAAACACGCCAGTGGAGATTTACCCAAACACTTTACGCTATGTGGACTTAGAAGTCGATGTTTGCGTCCGTCCAGACGGCGAAACAAAAGTTTTGGACTTGGAAAAGCTGGAAAAAGCCCTTGAAAAAGGCTTAGTTAGCAGCACGCTTTACGAGAGGGTGAAGGCTGAGGTTGAAGAAATCCTCAAAAACAAGCCTTGCCGAGGCTAATTTTATCTACCATAAATACCTCCTTTTCTAGCAAAAACCCGGGAGCAAACACCACTTGACTGTTGACCTAGTCCTAAAAAACATGAAAGCCTACGTGGATGGTGCAGTGGAGGAGTGCTGCCTAGCCATAAAAGACGGCGTTATCTACAAAATTGGTAAAGAAACCCATATGCCAAAAGCTGACACAACGCTAAGCCTTAACGGGCTTCTTGTCTTGCCCGGGTTAATTGACGTTCACGTGCACTTGCGGGACGAAGGCAAAGCCTACAAAGAAGACTTTTACACTGGAACGGCGGCGGCTGCAGCGGGCGGCTTCACAACGGTTTTGGACATGCCTAACAACAGCCCAGTCACCATGAGCGCTGAAACTTTGAAGAATAGGATGGAAAAGGCGGAGAAAACAGTCTTAGTTAACGTGGGCTTTTACTCAGAGTTTCCACGTGAAACATGGGAAATCGACGGGATAATCAGCGCTGGCGCTGTTGCCTTCAAACTTTACTTAGTTGAACAAGTGGGCGGGCTGAACATAGACGACGACAATGCCTTGGAGAAAGCTTTCGAAAAGGTGGCTGGAAAAGTGCCAATAGCAGTGCATGCCGAAGACAAAAACATCATTAAAAAGGCGGAGGAGGAGCTTAGGCGAAGAGGCCGCCACGACATCGAAGCTTTTCTCGAGGCGCATTCTGAAAGGGCTGAGGCTGAAGCTGTTAAACGCATGATTAGAATAGCTGAAAAAGCAAAGGCGAGGGTGCACATCTGCCACATAAGCACAAGGCAAGGCCTAGAGGCGGTAAGCCAAGCGAAAAAGGCTGGAATTTCAATAACATGTGAGGCGACACCGCACCACTTGTTCCTCTCCGCTGATGATTTAAAGCGCGTCGGCACTATTGCGTTAACCCTCCCGCCCTTGAGGGATAAAAGCCACTTAGAATGTTTGTGGCGTGGCATTAACGATGGAGTAATTGACGTTTTAGGCTCAGACCATGCGCCCCACACATTCGCCGAGAAAAACACGGAGTCAGTATGGGATGTCAAGGTGGGTTTACCTGGACTTGAAACATCACTTCCGTTGATGCTTGACGCTGTGAATGCTGGTTTGCTCAGTTTAGCGGACATTGTCAAATTGATGGCTGAAAATCCTGCCAAAATTTTTAGGCTGGACGGTCGAGGCGCTATTGAGGAGGGCGGTAAAGCCGACCTAACAGTTGTGGACATAAAAAGGGAACACGTCATAGAAGCGGCGAAGTTTCATTCAAAGGCTAAGTTTTCGCCTTTTGATGGGAAACGTGTTAGGGGCAAACCTGTAAAAACCTTTGTGGGCGGACTCTTGGTTATGGATGAGGGTGAAATAGTTGCCGGGGCTGGATGTGGCGAAATAATTTTGGGTGGAGGTTTAACTGGTTGAAGTTTATTGCTGATGGAATGCTTGGAAAGCTCACCCGTTGGCTTCGCATGTTGGGACACAACGTGAAATACTCCAACAAGCTTGACGACGCCCAACTTATGGCTATAGCCAAAAAAGAGCGTAGAATCCTTCTAACAAGGGATTTGGAGCTTTACCAGCAAGCCACAGCCAAAGGCATACAAGCCTTCTATGTTGATGGACAAACCGAAGCTGAAAACTTGGCGAAAATAGCCCAAAGGTTCGGCATAAGCCTAGACATTGATATGGCAAAATCCCGATGTCCCAAATGCAACGCCCAAGTTAAACCAATTTTAAAAGAGAAGGTTGCAGGCAAGGTTGAAGAAAGCACCTACGCCTATTACAACGAGTTCTGGGAATGCCCAAAATGCGGTCAAATCTACTGGCAAGGAGCCCACTGGACGAGAATTAGGAAAACCCTTGAAGCTGCAAAAATGTTGAGCAAAAAAGAGAAAGCCTAAGAAGCAACAGAACCTTTTTTCTTTTCGCCTTCTAAAAGCCATTTTAACGGTATATCTTGGTAAGTGCCGTTTGGCAGTGTGCGCCTAATGGTTATTGGAAGTATGCCTGCTTCAAGCTCTTGGAGGGCTATGTCTATGGGGCTTGCAGAGCTTTTTGGCGGTTCAACTAATATTGGAGCGCCCATGGCTATTTGGAGGGCTCTAGCTCCAACTATCCTAGCTTTTTCGAAACGGGTGAGTTTAGGGGGGCCTATCAAAATTTTCTTCTCTTTTTTGGACGTCTCCCATTACCCCACGGGGCACCTAGGATTCGCCCTCAGAGGGACCTTTAGGCGGTGTTGGAGGCATTTTCGCTTTTCCAGCGGCTATGACGTCGTCAATTTTCAGAATCATTGAAGCGGCTTCTGTTGCGGATTTCACTACTTGCTTTTTAACCGAGATTGGTTCGAAAACCCCTGCTTCTCGCATGTTTTGCACTTTTCCAGAGTGAACCTCTATTCCAGCCCATGTTTCACCTTTTTCGTGTTTCGCCCTGAGTTCTGAGAGGATGTCTATTGGGTCTAAGCCAGCATTTTCAGTTAAGGTTGCTGGAATAGCCTCTAAGGCTTCTGCGAAGCTTTTGACGGCGAGCTGTTCTCTGCCTGGAAGGGTTTCGGCATACTTTTTGAGGACGCGGGCGACTTCCAGTTCTGGAGCACCGCCGCCAGCCAAAACTTTTGGCTCTTCAACTATGTCTCGAACAACGCATATGGCGTCGTGCAGTGAGCGTTCAGCTTCGTCCACTATGCGTTCTGTTGCGCCTCTAATGAGGATGGTCACAGACTTTGGATTTTTGCATCCTTCAACAAAGGTCATTTTGTCCTCGCCGATTTTGCGTTCCTCCACTAGACTTGCAAAGCCCAAATCTGCCGGGGTCATATCATCCAAATTCGTTATTATTTTTCCACCGGTGGCTTTGGCAAGCTTCTCCATGTCTGATTTTTTGATTCTTCTGACGGCTAGGATTCCTTTTCTGGCTAGAAAGTGTTGCGCCATGTCATCTATGCCTTTCTGGCATAGGACTACGTTGGCGCCCACGGCGGCAAGCTTTTCCACCATTTCTTTCAGCATCTCTTCCTCTTGCTTGAGGAAGGCTTCCATCTGTTCTGGGCTTTCAATGTTGATTTTAGCGTCAAACTCCGTTTTCTCGATTTCCAATGGCATGTCAAGCAGGGCTATTTTGGCGTTTTCCACTCGCTTGGGCATTCCGGGGTGGACAACTTCCTTGTCCAAAACTATGCCGTTCACGAATAAAGTGTCTCGCAGCGATTCGCCGGGCTTCTTTTCGACTTTCACGTCGTCGATGTCCACCTTGTACTTCCCGTTTTCTTTTTCCGCCACTTGAAGTACTGCCTTGATAGCTAGTTCAGCCAAGTACTCCCTGTGCTCGGCGACAAGCTTGCTTGCCATGGAAGTCATAGCCGCCTTTTTCAAATATTCAGTTGAGCTTAAATCGACGGGGATAGCGATTTTCTCAATTGTTTCAAGGGCCTTCTCCATGGCCTTCTTATAACCGTCAATTATGATTGTTGGGTGAATGTTTTTGTTTATTAGCTCCTCAGCCTTAGCCAACAATTCCCCAGCCAAAATAACCGCTGTTGTCGTGCCGTCTCCAGCTTCATTGTCTTGGGTCTTCGCCACTTCCACCATCATTTTGGCCGCTGGGTGTTGAACATCCATCTCGTCCAAAATTGTGCGGCCATCACTGGTTATTGTCACGTCGCCGAAACTGTCCACAAGCATTTTGTCCATGCCCTTCGGGCCGAGGGAGCTTTTCACTGTTTCAGCAATTATGCGAGCAGCCATAATATTAGTGTGTTGGGCTTCTCTGCCCCTTGAACGGGTTGAGCCTTCCTTTAACACCAAAACTGGAATTCCAGATGCAGGTGTTGACAAACCAACAACCTCCTAAATGCGACTCAATGAGAAACAGCATTACAATATAAATTTTTTCCTTAAGGCGTACCCAATTAAACATGTTTAGAGGAACAATCACGTTTTTAGTCGAGCTGGTTTCGAAGGAAATGTGCCGCTTTTACTCATATAAGCGTTAGCAGGAAAATTATTATTAGCGATTTAATATTGTAATGAGTGGGTCAAGTGTTTTGCTTAGCCTTATGGGAAAAATAAATGGGACCTTTTGCTTGTATTCAGCGTATTCTTTTCCATATTCCTTTAAGAGGCAGCGTTCTTCATAGCTTGCAAGTAAAATGTAGCCGAAAACCTCAATAAGCCATGCTAAGGCGACGCTGGTATGCCATCCTGACCATTGTATAGACATGATGGTTAATCCAAGAGTTAAAATTATGATTCCAAAATATTGAGGATGTCTAACAACCGAGTAAAGCCCACTGGTTAAAAGTCCTTTCCGGCGGGCTTTAAGCATTTGGACAAAAGCCGCAAGAAGTATCAAGAAGCCAATCAACGCGACAATTCTCCCGAACATGAGTTTTGGTTCGAAGAGGAAAAGGTGTAGCTGTTGTTCTCTAAATTCTGGAAGGCTCCAAAAGAATTCAAATATGTAAAACGCCAGTGGGAAGATCATTAAGCCACGCCAAGGGCCAACCACTGGCACGTATTGAAACAAACATAGAAAGAACGCGGATAAGGCTTCGATCAAACGTCTAGGCTTCTTTTCCGAGTTTTGGGCATGTAAATCCCTGAAATAACGTTTTCATCATGATGCATAAAATTCTACACATTAGAACAGCCGTTTAAGGGCTTGGCGTCGATACTTCTGTTAGGTTTTCATGGAAGTTTTTAACCCGTTTCCAGTCAAGACCACCACTATTTTCTCTTTCCGTGTTTCGCTATTTCGCAAATGTTTTTGGTAACCAGCATAAGCGACGGCTGAGCTTGGTTCTACAAAAAAGCCTTTTCGAGCAAGTTCATGGAAGGCTTGGACGATTTCCTTCTCCTCAACCATCACAGTGTCGCCGCCGACTGCCGCCAACTCTTTAGCCATATGTTCAAGAAGCGGTGGGTTGGTGCTGACCAAGGCATCGGCAATAGAGGTCACTTTTTCTGGCGGATGGTAAGGCAAGCCTTTGAAACGGTGGTATAGGGGTGAAACTTGGCTTGTTTGGCAAGCCACGATTTTTGGCATATTGGTGATTGCTTCGCTTTCTGCCATGTGTTTGAATCCGCGTATAACGCCTAGAAGCAGTGTTCCAGCCGACACGGGCAAATAAACCCGTTCTGGAGTTTTCCAGTTCAGCTGTTCGGCTATTTCGTAAGCTAGGCTTCTTATCCCATCGCGGAAAACTGGGTGGAGAATATGTCCCACGTAGATTTTCCCCTTTTCAGGTTTTTGGGCTTCTTCGGCTACATGGCTTCGGCTTCCTGGAACTTTGACCACTTCTGCACCGTAAAACATTATTTGGCTAAGTTTTGGTCCAGAAACACCTTCTGGAACATATATTTTGGCTTTTAATCCGGCTCTGGCTGCGTAGGCGGCTATGGATGCACCCGCATTTCCAGAAGAGTCTTCTGCAATGAAGCCTCCAAGCTTCTTAACCTCCTTATGGATGGCGGAGACAAGTACTGTTGAACCTCTATCCTTAAAAGAGCCTGTTGGATTCAAGTTTTCAAGTTTGAAGTAGAGGCTTTCGGAAACCCTAACGAGAGGCGTCCAGCCCTCGCCTAGCGTTATGACCTCTTTGACATTTACGTATGGGAAAAATTGGGTGTAGCGCCAAGCGCTGTAGTCTTTCTTGCGGGTTCCATTTTTGCTGAAGGCTTTTTCAACTTTAATGTCCAAGGGTTTTCCACAGTGTGCACATTTGCAGTCAAGGAGGCTTGTTGAGGTTTTTCCGCAAGCAATGCACCTAATCTCATAGTCCATTTGTGAATCGCCGTCGTGACTAGGCGTCTATTTGTATGGTATGTAGTCTCTGCCAAGCAGTTCTCTTGCTATGATTATTCTTTGGATGTTCATGGCGCCTTCTGCGCCTATATAGTAGGACATTATGCCTCGCAGTCCCATTTCCAGTGGGCAGTCTTTCGTGTAGCCCCATGCCCCCATCCAGAGCATGACGTGTTCGAAGACTTTAAAGGCGAAGGGCGGCACCTTCAATTTGACAGCTGAAATATACTTTGTGACTTCCAACGGCGTGAAGCGTCCATGCTTGTATTTCTGGTCGTTCATCCAAGCTGTTCGATAAACAAGCGACCTTAAAGCCTCCAGTTCAGCCCACATGTCCGCCAGGTCAAACTGGATGCCCTCATACTTGCCGATGGGGTTTCCAAAGGCTTTGCGCTCCTTAATATACTGCATGCCAAGTTCTAGGGCTCTTTGAGCCGCGCCGAGGCATGTGGCCCCTATGAGTAATCGTGCGTTGTCAAATCCTTCCATGGTTAAGTAGAAGCCTTTTTCCTCCTCGCCTATGCGGTAAACGTCGGAAAGCCTAACATTGTCCATGACTATGCTGCCGGTGGAGATCGCCATCCGCCCCATTTCCTCGAAACGTTTGCCAACCTCCACGCCCGGTGCGTTTATCGGTAGGAAGAAGGCGGTCATGCCGCGGTGACTTGCCCCCGGCAATGGCGGCGAGGTCCTAACAAGCGTGAAGTGGCCTCCGCCAAGTTTTTTGGCTTCTTCTGTTCCGCTTATGTAGGTTTTTTCGCCGTTAAGAATCCAGTGGTCCCCGTCCTTTGCACCCGTCGACTTTATCGCAGCGACATCTGAGCCTCCGCCAGCTTCTGTGGAGGCTATGCCTATGAAGGCTTCTCCCCGTGCGGCTTTCCGTATAAACTCTTCTCTTACATGTTCACTGCAATACTTGTCCGTTACAAAACCCCATGAAGCCTCAACTAGGAAGAGCACTGGCACGGCTATGCTTATGTCTGCGTAGCCTAACTCTTCAGCTGCAATACAGGCCGTAGTCCAGTCTGCGCCTGCACCGCCATGTTCCTCCGGCACAGTCATTAGCAAAAGGCCTAAGTCGGCTAGGCCCTTGATTATTTCCCGTGGAATTTCGCCTTTGCTGTCCATTTCCCTAACTTTTTCGAGAGTTAGCTCTTTGCTGCACCATTCACGGACTGCTTTGCGGAAAAGCTCTTGTTCTTCGGTAAAAGCGAAATCAACCATAAACTTTCACCTTTTCATAACGCCCTAACTTCACTGGACAATCCATATAAAACTTGCCCGACGAGATGGCAAAGGTTTTCTAACAAAAGCCCAAAACTCTATGTGCTGGTGAAGGCTTTGAACTTGTTCCTATTCCTCTTCATATGGGCTTTTATCTGGTACATGCCAGTTCCACCGAAGAAAACCGGCTGGAAAAAACCAGCTCGGGTAATCTCGCTTCTTTTAGGCTTGTTCATCTTTTTCCTAATTCAGTTCCTTCAACCTCCCTTGAGCGTTTTCACGTATGTGCTTGTTTTCCTCAGAATTTTTGTTGCTTTTGTAGAGTCAGCTTTTACTGTGAAACATGTTGATTCAGAAGAGACGCATACCAAAGGCAGTGGCTACTACTATTATTATCGCCATAGCCGATTTCCATGGAAAATATCCGCAAAAATTAGGGGAAGGCTTGTTGGTGTATTGTTTTTGGCTTATTTGTTGGCTGTTTCCGGCTTCATCGCGTTTTGGCAGTTTCAAAGAGTTGCCAACGCCTCATACTTCAGCAACTTCATCCACACTGGTTCGGGACCGCCTTTCAATTCTGAAATACCAGACGGTATGGTGCGGCTTGTCACCGAGGAGCTTGCAGTTTCCATTGCCAGACGTCACATGTCAGAGTTTGGAAGCAATACTCAAATTTTAGGATGTCATATAACTAAAACTCCGGAAGGCAAGCTTGTCTGGGTTGCCGTTATAGGCTCAACAAATGTTATAGCTGAAAACTATGTGAAGGGCTTCATGGTAATAGATGCCACAGAACCGCTTGCACCGCCAAAAATTCTGAAAAAAGAGTTTAAAGTTGGCGAAGGCTTATGGTTTGACCACAACATCCACTACAGCTCCTACATGAAGGGCATGTCAAAACGTTACGGCATAGCCTACGTGACGTGGAATTCTGAAACAAACGAACCAGTCTATGTTGTAACCCGCTACAACGTGGGCTTCGACCTGATTAGACGTTACGAAACCCCAATAGTTTACGACAAGAAACGCGGCTCATACCCTCAGGCGGAGAATCTTCAACAAATCCCACTGTGGATTACGCAAGTTTATGATGAAAACTGGCTTGGGGAAATGATAAACGAAATGGGGGACTTCCGGAGAGGCGCGAGCTTCGACTATTTGGCTGGAGGATTTTTTATGGTTTATTCCGCCCAGCCGTGAACGCTTTGAAATGACGGAGGACACCCGCTACATAATAGATCCGGACATAGGTGATATGGTTGCCCTAGTCTGCGTAAACCCAGTTGGCAACAAGCGCACATTGTCCGGAGTCTTCAAAGCCACCAGAAACAGCATATACTTCTACGATTATAGACAAGCCAACTACATTTCTGGGATGACAGCTGAAGACCTTGTGGAGGGAAGACTTCCAAAACCAGCAGCAGGCTTATACGACGCGGAAATGCCGCTGCTGTATCCGGTGCAAATATCGCCGGGCAACTATCGCCTAGCATGGTATGTGCCCATCTATTGGCGGGAAGGCGTTGGCGAAAAGGACGAAACCATCTATCTGGCGGGATTCGCCATAGTTGACGCTGAGGAAACAAGCAAAATAGCCATAAAAATGCATGTGGAGGGCATGACAAGCGAACAGCTCGTGCGCGCCACAAGACTAGACAACGCCACGTACCAATGGGTGGAAGCCACGCCTAAAGATCTTCCACCGCTTCAATGGAACAAGCTTATGGCAACAATTGAAGGCCACACCGTAACTGTGCAGCTTGAAAGGCGGGGAGAAAAATGGATAATAACAACCTTTGAAAACCCAGACATTCAGTAAACCGAAACTTTAGCAACGCCATTAACTTTCAAGAATTCTGGGATAAGCTCTCCGGGAATCTTCTTCTCAACAATAAGCGTCAGCTTAGGCTCCGGGGAAAGTTCCGGGTCATCCACTATGGCTTGTCTGATGCTTAAACCATTTTTCGCCAGTATCATGGCTGAGTTTGCCAGTATGCCCGGAATCCTTGCGTCCACGGGGGTTATCTCCACAACGCCGAGCTCCAAGTGGCGTGCAATCTCCTTTAAAGAGTGTCCAGCCGACCTTAAGCCCTCAAAGATTTGGCGAAGTTCACGGTTAGCCCTTATAGCCTTCAATGTTTCGTTTACAGTTCTTCTGTCGACGCCGGCGGCTTTTGCTATGCGGGCTCTCGGAATCTCAATTTCGTTTAAATAGATTCTCCCGTTTTTTACGCTTAATCCGTTTTCCACGAGGATGCGCGCCACTTTAAGCCTTTCCGGATAGTTTTCCAAGTGTTGTTTTATTTTGTTCCACATATTTCCACCTGTTTAATGTACTTTTCTGTGCAATAAAGTATAAATATGCTCGTTGAATTATTATGTGCCTAAACGTACAAAAAAGTGCAAAAGTGATTTAAATTGAACTTCAAAGTTCAAAAAAGCGAATACTTCACCATACTAAACCAAGATGAAATCCCAACCCAATGGTACAACATCCAAGCAGACCTTCCAGAGCCTCTCCCACCGCCCCTAGACCCAACCACCCTAGAACCCATAGACCCAAAACTGCTAGAAAGAATATTCGCCAAAGAATTGATAAGGCAGGAAGTTTCAACGGAGCGTTTCATAAAGATTCCAGACGAGGTTTTAGAGGCGTATCTGCGGCTTCCTAGACCTACACCCCTTTACAGGGCGAGGCGGCTAGAAAAGTTCTTGAAGACTCCGGCGAAAATATACTTTAAATGTGAGAACTTCAGCCCAACAGGAAGCCATAAAACGAACACCGCCATAGCCCAAGCCTACTACAACAAGGAGCAGGGCATAAAAAGGCTTGTCACGGAGACAGGCGCCGGACAGTGGGGCACCGCCTTGGCTTATTCATGCATGCTTTTCGGGTTGAAATGCCGCATCTACATGGTTCGCGTGAGCTATACGCAGAAGCCCGGCAGAAAGACCATCGCCCAACTATACGGGGCGGAAATTTTTCCATCGCCAAGCGACCAAACAGAGTTTGGCAGAAAACTTTTGAAGGAAAATCCAAACCATCCTGGCACTTTGGGGATTGCCATAAGCGAAGCCATTGAAGACACGCTCGCCCACGAAGACACGCGTTATTCTTTGGGCTCAGTGTTAAACCATGTGCTGCTCCACCAAACCATTATGGGGTTAGAGGCCAAAAAACAGTTTGAAATGATAGGCGAGTATCCGGACGTTGTTTGCGGCTGTATAGGCGGAGGCTCTAACTATGCGGGTTTCTGCTATCCCTTCATGATGGACAAGCTTAAGGGCAAAACGGACACGGAGTTTGTCGCCTGCGAGTCTAAGGCTGTCCCCCACACTACTAAGGGCGTTTATACCTACGATTTCGGAGACACCGCCAAAATGACACCGCTACTGAAAATGTTGACAATAGGACATGGATATGCATGTCCACCCATCCATGCTGGCGGCTTAAGGTACCACGGCATGGCGCCCTCCATATCTTACCTAATCCATAAAGGGTATATGCGGTCCATCGCCTATCACCAAACCGAAGTTTTCAAGGCAGCCCAAATCCTAGCTCAAACAGAAGGCCTCATAACAGCACCTGAAACAGCCCACAGCCTAAAATTTGTTATAGATGAAGCGTTGCGATGTCGGGAAACAGGCGAAAAGAAAGTGATTGCCATGAACTACAGCGGGCATGGCTTGCTAGATTTGAGCGCCTACGAACAGTTCTTAGCTGGAAAACTTGTGGACTACGAACCTGAAAAAATCGAGGTTCCAACTATTGTCCCAAGGAAGTAGAAGCGCCCAATGCAAACTGGCTGGAAACCTCCATTTTAAGATAGTGCTCATGCCAATTGAGCAGTTGAAACCTCATGAGAAAGGCTCACCTCTTTATTTGGAGCTTTTAAGGCATGAAATTATCAAAGACGGCGTTCTGAAATATCCAATAGTGGCCGATGAGAAAACGCTTGTTATTTTGGATGGAATGCACCGCTGGCTCGCCCTTCAAAGTTTGGGTTATAAGCGTATTCCAGTATTGCTGATTGACGCCTTGGAAAACCCGAAAATCCGCATCGGCACCAGACGCGTCCACCGCTACATAAGCGATCCAAACATGCACATAACCCCCAAAGAAGTTATTGAAGCCGGTGTCAGCGGAAAACTAATGCCACCCCGCACCACGAGACACTTCTTCCCGTTTCTTAAACCACCCAAAATAGACTATCCGTTGGAATCTTTAGGGAAAGGTAAGCCCCAAGATGTTTCCAAATATCTGGCCGAAATGTCCCCGGAAGAATGCCGCAAAGCCATTAATAAATGGTTAGAGGAAATATCTGAAGAATTAAATTTTTTGAAAAATAGGATAACTGAGGTGGAGAAGGAAAAAGAAGAATTCCAAAACCGAATTAAAAACCTTTTAGCCAACTGTGATAGTGGCAAGGATCAAGTAAAAAGTTACACTAAAATTCCATAATTCTCCAGCATTCTCTTTACTTTCTTCTTTTCTTGAAAATAACTTAGAACAATGCTTATTATGGCAGGCGAGAAACCAATTGGAAACAAGATCATGACGTTAAGTATGTAATTGAATGGAAAAGCTACATATTTATCGATAGATCCCATAATTAACGGTTGAAGAACTGTGCCGAGCCAAATGGAGAGGGCGCCTGAGCAAACTGCTGTGCATAAAATAACTGGTTTTAAAATGGTTTCCTTTAAAATCATTCCGGCAGTTTTTAGGTTCATGGTTCTCATGTAGAGCCATCGTTTAACTGGTCCATAGTTTTTAAGTTTTCTTTGAAGCTCTTCTCGTCGTTTTCTTGTTTCCAGATACTCTTTTAGTAGATAATCTATGGCTTCTTTTCGCCGCTTTTCAAAGGCTTCAGGAGTTAGGACAAAAACTTTAAAGTTATTTTCTTTGTTTTTCTTCTTTCTTTTCATCTGCAACTTTCCTTTTGCCTTGTGTAGCCGTGCTAGTACTTTGTTGGTCGTTGTTGAGAATAGAATACTATTGACCTCTTTAAGGTTTGTGGGCATCATCCAATGTTAAGGGGTAAATCCAATCAGTGTCCTTAAGATTTAATAAACTTTGATGTAGTACAGTAAAGGGAGATGGATTATGATTCCGATAAACGCTCCTCAAATAGGCGAAGAGGAAATTAAAGCTGTTATTGAAGTTATGAAAAGCGGTGTTCTTACTCATAGTCTTGGGCAAGGGCCTATGGTTAGGCGTTTTGAAGAAGAATATGCCAAGTTTGTTGGTGCAAAGTATGCTGTTGCTGTAAACAGTGGAACTGCGGCGCTTCATGTGGCCTTAGCGGCTGTTGGCTTAAAGCGGGGTGACGAGGTTATTCTTCCAAGCTTTACTTTTGTGGCCACTGCGGAAACTGTGGTGTTGGCTGGAGCCAAACCGGTTTTTGTTGACGTAGACCCGGAAACCTACACTGTTTCGCCGGAAGAAGTTGATAAGGCTGTGTCTGGAAAGACGAAGGCCATAATTGCCGTTGATCTTTATGGTGCACCAGCGGACATGAAAACGCTGCGGGAAATAGCCGACAAACATGGTTTGAAGCTGATTGAGGATGCGGCTCAAGCTCACGGTGCTGTTTATGATGGTAGGCCTGTTGGGGCTTATGCTGATGTGGCTTGTTGGAGTTTCTATGCCAGCAAAAACATGACTACGGGTGAGGGCGGCATGATAACGACAAGTGATGATGAGTTGGCTGAAAAACTGAGGCTTATACGTTGTCACGGCGAACAGCAAAAGTACATGTCCACCCTCATAGGCCACAATTATCGGATGCCGGAAATCGAAGCTGCCATAGGCCTTGTCCAACTGGAGAAGCTGCCAATTTTTCTGGCGAGGCGTAGGGAAAATGCTGAAAGGCTTACAGCCAAACTTTGTGAGGCGAGGAATTTGCAGCTGCCGAGGGAGCAGCCAAAATGTAGAAACAGCTGGTACCTTTATACAGTTAGGCTTAAGGATGCTTCAAGGCAAAAGCGAGACACCGTTGTGGAGCAGCTTAAAAGCAAGGGCATAGGAGCCGAAATATATTATCCATGGCCAATCCACATGATGCCGCCATACCGAAGGTGTAAACGGTTCAAGCTTACAGAAACCGAAAAAGCCTCAGAACAAGTTTTCTCATTGCCAGTGCATCCCAGCGTCAAAACTGAGCATGTTGATTACATTGCAGAAACGATTTTAGGCTTAATTTGAAAACACGTTTTTGTCTAAGACAGTATCAGATTTGGAATTTGATTTCTTATTTGGTGTACATAACCCTTATGTAATCCTTTCAAGATGCATGTAAACGCCAGGAACTTGAAGGAATTTGAATGAAAAAGAAAACAACATCAATTTTTCTGGCAGCTCTATTGTTGGCTATTGTTTTTCAGACAAACTCCATAAGACATTATTATCCAGTATTGGCGCAAGGAGGAAGTGTGCTTTCAGCGTGGACTGGCAAGCCGCCAAAAATAGACGGCATTATCGACGATGAAGAATGGAGTACCGCAGCCAAAATTGACTTTAATATAACAAGCTACAATGGCACAATTTATGTAATGAATGATGGGGGCAACCTTTACATAGCTGCAAAGATAACCGACGACGATTTAGGG
>Ga0185307_1000991_pt1 | contig 16628 bp, 17 predicted proteins | sample LHCtaG_FD_128010 | JGI IMG/M metagenome (GOLD analysis project Ga0185307, IMG submission 128010) | Hot spring microbial communities from Little Hot Creek, USA to study Microbial Dark Matter (Phase II) - LHC4sed_matched (SPADES... | ecosystem: Environmental > Aquatic > Thermal springs > Hot... | reverse complement strand
ACGGACAAGGCGAAAAGCTGGTTTTCCGGATTTTGAAAAACCAAGCCCACATGAGTTGCAAGCTCGTATATCTGGTGTTCAGTAACCCTCAAGCCTGCAACTGTTATTTCGCCTTTCAACTCGCCCTGATAAAAGTGGGGGATCAACCCGTTAAAGCATCGGCATAGGGTTGTTTTTCCACAGCCACTTGGACCGGTGATTAGGGCGAATTCGCCCTTCTCAATTTTTATGGAAACATCTCTAATTGATGGTTTTGTGGCGCCCGGGTAAGTGTATGTTAGGTTCTTTGTTTCGATTATTGCCATGCTTGGTTTTTCCACCAAATCTTAAGCCAAAAACTTGCCATTTAAGAGTAGCTACTTAAGTTTGAGTTTTCGATTGTTGTGTTATCTTTTCCTTCAAAAGCTTCAAACAACGCTTAAGCCCAGCCTCCAGCTCCCCAAAACCGTTCACGCCAGCAGCTGTCGAGTGCCCCCCACCCATACCGTTGAGGTATTCGCCCAAAGGTTTGGCTATATCCCTTCCAAGATGGATGCCCGTCTTTTCGTGAAACTCCTTTGTGCAGCGGAGGCTTACCTCCAAACTATCGTTTTTTTGTCCAGCCACAACGGCCACGTGTGCTCCAAGGTCTATTATGGCTCTAGCAGCCGAAGCTTGAAAAGCACTAACATGTGATAGGGCGATTATCCAGTCGCCAATCTTGAAGAGCTTAGCTCTTTTACACGCTTTAAGCCTTGCAACCCTTTCTGAAAAATCCATAGGTAAAGATAGAATCGCCAACGCCTCTTGGGCGTTTACACCCGTGTCTATTAGTTCAGCTATTGTTTTTAGCGTTGAGGAGTTAGCCAAAACAAAGTGGCGTGTGTCAAAGGCTATGCCTAGAAAAAGCGCCTTAGCCTCATTCTCCTCAATTTTCACGCCGGACTGTTTGAAAAAGTTGTAAACTATTTCACACGTTGAAGAGACGTTTTCATCTGTAATGCATAGCCTCGCTATCTTCTCTGTTTCAGGATGAGCCGCATGATGGTCGATGACGATTATGGACGCCTTGGAGGCCTTCACTTTATCTGCAAGGTTGTTTAACTGCTGGATGGTGTTTGTGTCTAAAAGCATTATCAAGTCCGCCTCCTCCACATCAGGCTGATCTTTCACATCTATTGGCAAATGTTTTAGGATGTGCTTTGAGAGACGACTTATCCCTTGGGCTGCCCCAATCTCAACGCTGACTTGTGGCTTACACTTTTTGATTAGGCTTGCTAAAGCATAAGCCGAGCAGATGGCATCTGGGTCAGCATTATGGTGGCATAATAGGACTACGTGCTGAGCATTTACCTCTTCCATTATCCGGGTTATTTCTGCAAACGACACTTAAGCTCCCTCAAATACTTCTCAGCCGACTTAAACGCCTCCTTCACAGCCTCGTCTGCAAGCCTTTGAACATCATACTCTTGCATCAGTGGCGACAAGACTATTTCAACATCAACCGTCAATGTTAAGGGTTTCTCTCCGTCCGTTTCAACGCTTATGTTTAACGTTTCAACCTGTTTAGGCGGAACCTTTGAGAGCACATATTCTCTCGCAGCCTCCTCAGCTATTGAACAGAGCTCTTCAATCTGCTCTGGGGTTAACTCTGGCAAGCCGATGTCTTCCAAGCTCCCCACCAAGCCTTTTACTATTCTTTACGCCATCCACTATGGTTGGGCTCCCGAAACAGGAGCTAAGTCTTGCTGAAGCTTTGCCTGCAACTCCTTCATCTGACTTCTGAGGCGTTCCTCCTGCTTGCCCAAAACAGAGGCCCTCATGCTTAACAGCTCTTTCCTCTCGTTTAGGTCGGCTGTCACTTTCGCTTTGTCAGTTCTAACCAGAAGCGAGCCTATAGCCCTGTAAATAACCGCGTCGTCAGCAACCTTCTGCAGTTCACTTAAAGCCTGCTCAATTTCTGTCAGCTCCAGCTCCACCTGCTGTTTCTGAGCCAAAACAGACTGCAGCGTCTGCTGCAATTGTTGAAGCCTCAAGAGGCGCTCTTGAACCTGCGGGGGAAGTTTAGCCAACTCTTCACTCAATTTTATCCTTCCATCTGCACAGCTTACACCAAACCAATTAATTAAACATTTTCTAAAACAAGGATGTTTAAACGGGAATAACAATATGGCAACGCCGAAAATCTAGAGGGGGTAGTCAATTTAGGCTTTTCCAGCAGCCAAAAATTGTTGGAAAATCTGGAAAATTTAACTAGAAGAAGGAATGCTTATCTTCAGGAACCTTTGACTTCATTAAGTAACGGTCTGTGCTGGCATGGGAAAATACACGTTCATTATCACGGAAAAGCCGGACGCCGCCATGAGAATAGCCTCCGCCCTAGACTTGAAGGGTAAAGCCAAGAAGATGGAAGAGAACGGCGTCCCCTACTACATAGCTGAAAGAGAAAAACCAATAATCGTCGTTCCAGCCATTGGGCACTTATACACGGTTGCCGAAGAGAAAAGTGGGAGAAATTATTATCCTGTTTTCAGTTTTCGATGGGTTCCTCGCTACATGGCAGAGAGAGGTGCAAAACAAATCCGCATTTGGCTTGAGACCATATCGAAGCTTGCTAAGGACGCCGACACATACATTGATGCATGCGACTACGACATTGAGGGAAGCATAATTGGATACTGCATACTGAAGTACGCCTGCGGCAACAAGGAAAGCATAGCAAAAAGAATGAAGTATTCCACGCTAACAAAGGAGGAGCTGGAAAAGTCTTATGAGGAATTGTTGCCGAAACTCGACTTCGCCCTCATAGAAGCGGGAAGAACTAGGCATGAAATTGACTGGCTTTACGGCGTAAACCTTTCCAGAGCCTTAACGATAGCCGCAAAGGACTGGAGTGGAAAGTACGCCACACTAAGCACTGGCAGAGTCCAAGGTCCAACATTACGCTTTCTAGTCGCCAGAGAGAAAGCCATCAGAAGTTTTGTGCCAGCACCATACTGGCAGATCAGGGCTGAAGTTGAAATCGACGGGCAGGTTTTCGAGGCTGAATATGAAAAGGACATAATTGAAACCAAAAAAGAAGCCGACGCAATAGTAAACGAGTGTAAGGGAAAGGACGGCGTTGTCGAAAACATTGAGGTTAAACAGTTCCAGCAGATGCCCCCAATACCCTTCGATATAGGCGCACTGCAAAGCGAAGCCTACAGCCTCTTCGGCTACACGCCTCGGCGAACTCTGGACATTGCCCAACGCCTGTACCTAGACGCCCTAATATCATATCCGAGAACAAGCAGCCAAAAACTACCACCAGCAATAAATTATAAGGAAATATTGAAAAGCCTAAGCGGCGCCTCCGAATACAAGAGGCTGGCATCAGAACTCTTATCCAAAAAGGAGCTTAAGCCAAACGAGGGGAAAAAAGAGGATCCTGCGCATCCTGCAATATATCCAACTGGAAACCTCCCTGAAAGGGTTTTGGAAGAGCCTGAAAGGAGAATCTGGGACCTTGTTGTTAGGAGGTTTATGGCTGTTTTTGGAGAGCCAGCCATAAGACAAAGCCTAAAAGTCTGCATTAACGTTGATGGAAAAAGATTTTTCTTGAGGGGCAGGCGGACATTAAAGGAGGGCTGGCTGCGCTTCTACGAACCCTACGTAAGGTCTGAAGAGGTTCTTCTGCCACAACTGGAAGAGGGACAAAAACTTAAGGTTAGGAGGATCATTCTGGAAGACAAGTTTACGAAGCCACCTCCACGCTACAACCCGGGCAGCTTGCTTAAGAAGATGGAGGAGGCTGGTATTGGAACGAAGGCAACCCGAGCAGACATCATACAAACACTATATGATAGAAAATATGTCCGCGAAGAAAGAATGGTTGTGACGGATTTAGGCTTCGAGGTCCTAGAAGTTCTCAAAAAGCACTGTCCCCCAATAGTTTCAATTGGACTGACAAGAAAGCTTGAAGAGAGAATGGACAAAATTCAAGCAAACCAAGAGAAACGCGAAAACGTCCTCTTAGACGCTATTGAAATCCTTAAACCCGTTGTTGAAGGACTCAAGGCCAAAGAGAAAACCATAGGCGAGCAATTAAGTAATGCAATAAAAAGGGCGAGGCTTGAAGAAAGAATTGTTGGTCCATGCCCCCTTTGCGGTACTGGAATGCTCATGATACTTTATTCGAGAAAAACTGGAAAACGCTTCATTGGATGCACAAACTTCTTCAAAAAACAGTGTAATGCAGCCTTTCCACTCCCACAAAGGGGAACGGCTCGACCCCTAAGCAGAAACTGCCGCGGTTGCGGCTGGCCAACAGTACAGGTTCGTATTAAGGGGAGGCGCCCATGGAACCTTTGTTTTAATCCAAAATGCCCATTAAAGGAGGAGAGAAGAAAAATTGAAATGCGCAGTGTGTGATAGAGAAGCTGTTGAAAACGGTTATTGCGAACTCCACGCTAGGGCATATCAAAGTATCATGAAAAAGTATGAGATTTGGAAGAAAGCTTTAGAGATTTCTTGGAAAGAGTATTTAAGTGAGATTGTTAAGAATCCATTTACCGGCGAATGGGCTAAAGAGGTGGCAGAACACCTAATAAAAACTGGAGAGGAAGAGGGTGGCGCGTAAAGTTAAAAGGACGGCAACTTCCTTGTCATATTCCCTTCAAAAGCTTTACCAAAAGATATCCTCAGCTAAGCCTTCAACCCTTGCCCTCGCAGTAATCGCTATGGCTGTAGCCATTTTCCTATATGGGGGCGGACTGCACCTAATTATTGTGAAGCCCCTTCCAGCCGTTTATTATGGCGGGCGTTTCCTCTTCGTTTATCCACAACTGTCTGAGCAGTGGGTTTCAGACAGCATTATCGCAATGATCCTCTTCTCCATGGGCACCGCTGGCACCATGCTCATTTACCAAAGCACTAAATACGCCTACAAGCCTAGACAGGCATACCTAGTCTTCATAATAGGCGTTGTCCTCCTCTTTGTTGCTTATATCGCCTTAGAGGCTGTGTTGAACTGGAAGTTAAGAGGTCAAGTATAAGATTTCACCACGGGCTGTTTTTCAATCCAAGTTTGTAGGCTGCAAAGTTTGTCGCCATGTGAAGCGGCGGCGTTATAATAAACACAGCCAACATAAGCTCAAGGTGTAAAACACGCAACGGTACAGCGAATATTAAAGCCCCAACCACAAAGTCCACCTGGTCCACTATGGGCAAAAGCCCGCCAGGCGGTATTCCTAACCTCCTTTTTATGAAGGCTCCTGCCAAATCGCCGAGGAGGGCGCCTAGGGAAAGCAGGAAGCCAAAATAACTTATACTACCATATTCTTGGAAAATTGCTGCTTCTGCGAAGCCAGCTGCTGTTCCAACAATTAGTCCAGAGAAAAATCCTCTGAAGGTTTTGTTTTTCCCGAAGATTGGTTTTCCATCGAAAAATTTCTTTCCTAGATCTAAGGGTAAACCTCCTCCAGCAAGCACTGGTATGGCGTTTGCGCAGTATGCTGGAAATATGAACTTTATGGCTTTGGCAACCAACTCTAAGAGTGTGTTCATGCTTTAACCTTCATACTCCTGTGGAAGCTCACATAGTCCCCTTTGACTTATTTTTAAATTGCATGAAAATGGTTCAGCCATTTTTTCCTTTTTCTCTATGGTTACCTTAACAACCTTCGGATTCTCCGTTGGCTTCATTGCAACTATTGTGTCTGCCCAAAACTTTAACACCCTTGTGGCGACAGGCTCAACGTCCACGTAGGTTTCATCAAACACGCTTCTGACCTGGCTTATGACGAGAACTGCCACCTTCTGTGTTTTTGCAGTTTGCGCTAGCAAAGCCATCTGCCTATTGAGTTCGCGGTTAAGCTCAAAGGTTTTTTCTGGGTTTTCCGCCACTTCCATGCGGTATAGGGACGTTGCTGTGTCTACAACCACAAGCCCAAATCCTTTGGCTATATAGTTGGTTAACTGGTCTATGACGAGCGCTTGCTCCTTGAAGCTTTTTGGTCTTGCAAGAATTACCAGCTCCGCCACTTTTTCAATGTTTTCAGATGCAATTTGTGAAAGTCTCCTTGCGGAAAACGTGCCATCGCAGTCCACGAAAAACGTTTTGTACCCTTGTTTGGCGCAACTCACCGCACATTGTATTGCCAAGGTTGTTTTCGCCGTTTCCGCTTCTCCATATATTAGGCTAATCTCACCTACTGGAAAGCCTCCCTCAAGGGCTTCGTCGAGCATTCTGCAGCTTGTCGGTATCCTCTGTAGCAATGGCATGCACATCAATAGATATAAGGTGCGAAATAATAATTTGTTGTTGAAAATGGGCTAAACCTAGGAAGGTTGTATGAAAGCGAAAGTGGCAGTGGCAACAGTTTCGGGGAAAGCCTACTACTTAATAGTTAATGAGCTGAAGAAAGCCAACGTGCCCTTCATAAGTCTAACACCCTACGAGCCCATACCCCTAGAGATAAAAGTTGTAATAACAACTGAGAAAGAGCGTCCCTTCATAAACCACGAAAACGTCCTAATTTTTGAAGATGGAATGGACTTGCAAGCTTTGATAAATCAGACACTGCAGCTTATCGAGGGAAAAGACTCTTATGAACAGATAGTTATAGGGGTTGATCCCGGCGAAGTTTTAGGCTTAGCTGTTCTTGCCGATGGAAAGGTTATTAGAACTGGAAACTGTTTCGGCATAAATGAAACACTGAATGAAATAGAGAACATAATAAAGAGTCTTAAGGGTATTAAGGCGTCTATAATTGCTGTTAAAGTTGGTGATGGCATACCTGAATATAAGGAGAGGCTGTTAAAAGCCCTTGATAGAAAACTGCCCTCAAACATAGTGTTGGAAAGTGTCAGCGAAGCTGGAACGGATCGTTATATAAGCGATTCAAAGCATAGGAGAGGTTTAAGGGATATAGTTTCAGCCATAAAAATTGCTAGAAGAAATGGGCAAGTTTACGCTAGGAGAGAAAAATAATGGACATAAACGTTGCAAATGGAAAAACCCTCCTCGTCGATGGACCAGCATCTGTAGTGCTGGTTTCCGGAAAGGCTGAGGTTTTCGGCTACACGCTGCGGAACATGGAAAAAGTCGTAATAAGAGACGGGAAAAGAATGCCCTTCTTCGTAAAAGAACCAGCAACCTTCAATATCTCACTTGGCGAAAACGCAAACGTGGAAGAGGTTGAGGGAAACACTATTCCACCTTCATGGGAAAAAGCCTACGAGGAACTATCAACCATCCAGGCAAGACCCGCCATCGCCCTGGTTCTGGGAACTGTGGACTCTGGGAAAACAAGTTTCTGCACATACTTGGCAAATAGGCTGTTGAATGAGAAGCATAAAGTAGCCATTCTGGATGGAGATTTGGGGCAGTCTGACATTGGTCCCCCGTGCACGTTGGCTTATGCCTTTGTGCCACGACATGTCACAGACCTCTTCAACCTGGAGGCGAAAAACGCCTACTTTGTGGGTGTAACGTCGCCTGGCAAGGCCATAGAAAAAGTAATCAACGGATTAACATTGCTGAAAAGCGAAATCTTAGATGGTAATCCAGACTTTGTTATTGTGAACACGGATGGGTGGGTGGAGGGGGAAGAAGCGATAAACTATAAGGTTCAGCTCATCGAAAAGGTTGGTCCAAGCGTAATCTACTGCATACAGCAAGACGAAAAGCTAAAACCCCTTTTAGAGGCTGTTAAGGGCTTCAAAACCGTGATTATTGATTCCCCTCAAACCATCAAACAGAGGAGCAGAGAAAAGCGTAGAAGTCTCCGAGAGCTGGGCTACATAAAATATCTAAAAAATTCTAGGGTGCAGTCCATTCCATTGAGCTGGCTTAAAATTGAAAGCGAAGAAATCTTGGTTCCAAGCAGAAACTTTTTGGACAAAAGGCGGGAAAGGGAAATTTACGAATTGCTGGGAATGAAACCCCTATACGCAGTTGAATTGAAAGACAAGGTTTACGTGATTATTGGAAGGAACCGTTGGATAAACCCTGAAAACATTAAACGGGCTGAAGAGGTCCTTGGCAAAAAGATTATGGTTACATTCAAGGGCGATGAGAAGGGCTTGCTCTTAGCCTTATACAACGATGAGAGGAAATTTCTCGGAATAGGCGTATTACGGGAAATCGACTATAGAAGAAACGTTGTAAAAATCTTCACACCAGTTTCCAGCAGCATATCCACAGTTGTCTTTGGAAGGGTGAGACTGAACGAAAATCTGAAAGAAATTGCGCCTCCAATAATAGAGGAAAGCGTCAAACACTTATAGATTTATTCCGTTCTTGATGGGCATAATGTTTTAACTGGGCATGGCTTGCAGATGGGTTTTCTGGCTTTACAGTACTTTCTACCCAGCAAAATTAGAAGTATGTGAACCTCAAAATAGTCTTTGGGCTTGTATAGTTGCTGCAGAGCTTCGCGGACACTTTCATAATCCCCATCTGCGGGGGCGAGTCCAAGCCTCTTTGAAACACGGTTTACATGTGTGTCCACAGGTATTGTCGGCTTATTTGCAGAGAAAAGCAGCAGAACATCAGCAGTTTTAGGACCAACACCTGGAAGCTGCATGAGCACCTCTCTTGCCTTTTCAAAAGGTAAAGCCAAAATATTCTCGAGTTTACCGCCGAATTTTTCAATGATTATCGCTGAGACTTGCTTTATTATTCTTGCCTTGTTCCGATAAAGGCCAGCAATTTTCAAGCATTCCTCAATTTTACCTATTTCCGCGTTTGCCAACGCTTCTGGGGTTATTGGAAATGCCTCTGAAAGTTTTGCAAACGCTTTTTCCGTATTTCTGTCGGAAGTGTTCTGGGAAATTATCGTTATGACCAGAGTTTCGAATGGGCTGTGGTCTTCGGAAACCCATTTTGGCAGCGTAAAGTTTTCTCGTAGGATTTGGAGAATTTTTTCAGCTCTCTCCTCGTCCATTTTCTCTTTCCTTGTTTGAAAGTAATAAATAGTCAATTGTAGAAGCTATAAATAAACATCGGAGAATTCGTAGATGGAGCGCGCTAAAGTCGTTAAGGACGCGTTGGTTGAGCAGAATGTTCATTTCCTCGCCGTTTATCTCGAAACAAAGAACTCCTGTCTGATTCTTTTAAGTGAGAATGAGGATAGGCTTGGAACATTAGCCATAGCAATTCCAAAACCTCCAGACACTCCGGGACTGCCGTCGTCTTCTGTTATTCTTGGCAATAGGAATGTTATTTCAGCCCGCATGTTTGCCGAATATTTGGCTTCAAAAAAGGGCAAAATAGCCATAGTTTCCGTTTACTTAGAGAAAATGGACGAGATGCAAGCGCAAGCTATCTTCAAAAGGCTAATTGAAAGGGTTACATTAACAGAACCAAAAATTGAGGGTTTAGAAAGCCGAGAAGGGAGCCTAACATGAGCTTAAGGGCGTTTTTGGCAAGGATGGAGGAGAAGGGCGAAGTACTGCATATAAAAGAAGAGGTTTCCACAAACTTTGAAATCTCCTACATCATGAAGGCTTTCGACAACAACGGCCCAATTCTCATGTTTGAAAAAGTTGAAGATTCAGAAACCAGGATTGTGGCGAATGCTTGCGGAACAAGGAAGCGCATCTGCGAAGCCTTAGGCGTTGAGCCTGAAGGGCTTTATCAAAAACTTTTGGAGGCTTGGCGCAACCCGCAAAAGCCAAAAATTGTCGAAGATGGCGCTGTTAAAGAGGTTATCGAAGAACCTGACTTGCTGCGAATCCCTATTTTAACTCATTTTGAGAGAGATGCTGGTCCCTATATCACTTCTGCTGTTGTTCACGCGAAAAGTCTTGACGGAACCATCGAAAACGTGTCCATCCACCGACTGCAACTTCTGGATGAGAAACATTTGGCAATACGCTTGGTTCCAAGGCATCTTTATAAGCTGTGGCAGATGGCTAAGGAAGCGGAAGTTGACTTGGACGTGGCAATATCTATTGGTGTTCATCCAGCGGTTATGTTGGCGGCTTCCTCACCGGTGCCTTTTGGAGTAAACGAGTTTGACGTAGCGAATACGCTGTTAGGTGGAAAACTTGAACTGGTGAAGTGTAAGTATGTGGATGCTTGCGCCCCAGCGGATGCAGAGCTTGTCTTAGAAGGGAGAATTTCAGCTTCAAAGGAAGTTCCAGAGGGACCGCTTGTGGATATCACTGGGACATATGACATTCAGCGTAAACAGCCGGTCGTTGAAATCGTAAACGTGATGCACCGTAAGGACTACATTTACCAAGCGCTTTTGCCTTCTGGGGCGGAGCATAGGCTTTTGATGGGTCTACCTCATGAGGCTTCAATTTATGAGGCTGTTTCAAAAGTTGTGCCTAAAGTTAAGGCTGTAAACCTTTCTGTTGGCGGTGGCGGGTGGCTCCACGCAGTAATATCCATCGAAAAACAGCTTGACGGTGATGGAAAAAACGCTTTATTGGCTGCTTTTGCGGCTCACCCAAGCCTTAAGCACGCTGTTGTCGTGGATTCCGACATTGATGTTTATGATATGGTGGATGTTGAGTGGGCTATTGCCACACGATTTCAAGCGTCAGAAGATCTACTTATAATAGAGAACGCTAGAGGCTCAACGCTGGATTCTTCGGCAAATCAGGAAACAGGTTTAACGTCAAAAATGGGTTTGGATGCCACCAGACCGTTAACAAAGCCTAAAGAAAAGTTTGAAAGGGCCCGGATACCGGCGAGCAGGCGTGTTGAGGAGTTGACGCGGAGGCTTCTTGGACATTAAAGTGTTCCTGTTTGCCCACGCATCAAATTATATATGTGGGTTTCCGCATAGAAGAGCTGGTGACGTTATGGAAAACGAGGAAGAGCCGAGAAAAGAGGAGAGTTCCCTCTCCCTTAAAGTCGGGGATGTTATGGTTAGAGAAGTAATAACCATAGATGAGGAATCCACGGTTAGAGAAGCTGCTGAAATAATGAACAAATTTGAGATCGGCTGCTTAATAGCCGTTCGGAAGGGGAAAGCCGTAGGCATAATAACCGAAAGGGACCTTCTGAAGAGGGTTGTCGCCGAAGCCAGAGATGTAGATAAAACAAAAGTTAAAGATGTTATGTCAAGCCCACTGGTTGTTGTGGAGCCAAACATGGAATTGGAAGAGGCAGTAAAGCTAATGTTTCAAATGAAGATTAAGAAGCTTCCAGTGGTTGATGGAAAACGCCTTGTGGGTCTTGTAACCCTAACGGACATAGCCCGCTTCCAACCCCAAATGATAAAAATTCTGAAACAGCTTGCCATGAGGCAGGCCGCGCCAAAAAGTATGAAGAAAGTCATAGACTATTACGTGGTATAATTTTAGGCTATTTTCTTTTCTGGCTGTTGCTGGTTTTTGCCACGTTATTATTAACGCAAGTTTAAAATATTCAGAATCAGAATAAAGAAGGCTACTGGGATGAATAAATGAGAAAGAAAATATTGTTAATAGTGCCACTGCTTTTAGCGTCTTTGTTTACAGTTAAGCCATCAGCGGCACGCATCGACCATTTTGCTTGGGTAAACCCAACAATAGGCGAAGACCTTTATTACGGCCGAACAGTAGTTGCCTATAAAGAAGGGACGATTTGGAAAATCTCTCTAAGCGTTTATAACGATTTTCGCCCGCCACCTCAACCAACATATGTACCTATAAATGTTACCGCAATAAAGGTGTACTTCGATTGGGGCGAATGGTATAACTACACACTAGAGACCCCTGTTCACATGGACCCCTACGATGTTGAGGTCTTTAACGTTTGGAATTATACGCCATCTGTCACCGTTGCGCCTGAAGCGTGGGTGCATACGTACTATGTTTATGTGGAATTTATTGTTGAGGGCGAGGATGTCCCGCGGATGGATTGGTATTGGTCTGGCAGCAACTTTGCCGTTATGTCTGAAGCGCATTTTGAGTGTTTTAAGCTTTACAACAAACTGAAGAACATTATTGGGGGCATAACCTCCATGCCGCTTAACTCCACAGAAGCCAGAATCCTTTTGGCTAAAGCGTCCATAGAATACAACCTTGGAAGGCAGTATTACACCAATGGAGCCTTTGAGGATGCAAGAATACATTTTGCTTATGCCGAAACATACATGAACGAAGCTCTCGTAGTGGGAGAGGAAAGGGGAATAGAGTTTGAAGATGCCATGCTAGCCTACTATAATGCTATGGCGGAATACTATAACGCTTTGGCAAACGCCACACTAAAACAAGCTGAGGCGGAACTTAAGCAAGCAGAAGCACAACTCATACAGGCAAATGCTGCCTTAAACAACTCTTACGGATGGATCTTTTTCGGAGTTGGCTGGACGCTGATAGGTATAGGTGTCATAATTTACGGTTTCAGAAAAACGAGAATTCTAAAAGCCGAAGCTAAACCCGCATAAAAAGCGCCTATAGGTTTTTCCATTCTCCATTTTTCTTTTCAAATGTGTTTAAATAAGTTTAAGATCACTTGATAAAGCGGCAAGAATGGCTGAACGACGATGAAGAAGACTTTGGTGTTAAAGGTTAACCCGGAAAACCCAGAAATCGAGGTTATACGAAAAGCCGCCAAAATCATTAGAAGTGGCGGCTTAGTTGCGTTTCCAACAGAGACGGTCTATGGCTTGGGGGCAGATGCGTTAAATGCTGAGGCTGTTCTGGCACTTTTTAAGGCTAAGAGACGACCACTTGACAATCCCCCAATAGTTCATGTTGGAAAATTTGAAGATGTTTATAAACTTGCAAGGGAGGTTCCAGCTAAAGCTGAGACTTTAATGAAAACATTTTGGCCTGGTCCATTAACATTGGTTTTTAAGCGTTCCAGCCTTGTACCAGATGTGACTGTGGCTGGTTTGGACACTATAGCTGTTAGAATGCCGAGGCATAATGTGGCTTTAGCCCTGATCATGGAGAGCAGCTGCCCAATTGCTGCTCCAAGCGCTAATCTTGCTGGTAGACCAAGCCCAACAACAGCCGAGCATGTTCTTGAAGACCTTGATGGAAGGATAGACGCTGTTTTAGATGGTGGTCCAACCAAAATTGGTGTTGAGTCAACTGTTTTGGATATGACCGTTGACCCCCCGCAGATACTACGTCCCGGAGGCACGCCTCGCGAGGCTTTGGAGGCTGTTATTGGAAAAGTTGAACTTCACCCTGTTGCCGTCGCAGATAAAAAGTTGCCCGTTGAAAAGGCGCGTTCACCGGGGATGAAGCATAGGCATTATGCTCCAAAGGCGAAGTTAATCGTTGTTGAGGGTGAGCTTCCAGCCACTGTCAAGAAGGTTATGGAACTGGTAAACCACTATAAAGAGCAGAACATGAAAGTTGGTGTTTTGGCCACCGATGAGACTGCTAGTTTCTATGGGGATAATATTGTAAAGTCTCTTGGAAGCAGAAGTCGGCTGGACGTGGTTGCTAAAAACCTCTTCAGACTTCTAAGGGAGTTCGATGCTGAGGGCGTCAACATTATAATCGCTGAAGGTGTGCCAACTGAAGGGTTGGGTTTGGCTGTTATGAACCGTCTTAGGAAGGCTTCTGGTTATAGAATTGTTAAGGCAAGCGTTTAGAAAAATTTATATAGAAGTAATTTTTCCGTGTGATTTTGCTATTTCACAATTAAGCTATCAGCTGAAAAAGGGATGAAGGGGGTGATGGTGTATGGCGGCCATACCCTCTGGAACAGTCCCGGTTTTGGTGTTGAAGGAAGGAACTGGGAGAACCACCGGAAGGGAAGCTCAGAGAAATAACATTATGGCAGCCAAGATAATAGCCGAGCTTGTCAAAACCACCTTGGGTCCTAAGGGCATGGACAAGATGCTTGTCAGCAGCTTCGGCGATGTAACAATAACCAATGATGGCGCAACAATATTGAAGGAGATCGACGTTCAGCATCCAGCCGCCAAAATGCTTGTTGAGGTTGCTAAGGCACAAGATAACGAGGTCGGCGATGGGACAACAACTGCCGCTGTTCTGGCTGGTGAGCTGCTGGCAAAGGCTGAGGAACTACTAGACCAGAACATTCATCCAACGATAATAATTGAGGGTTTCAAGAAGGCCAGCGAGAAGGCCCGCGAAGTTTTGGAGAAGATGGCCATGCCAGTGAGCATAAATGATGAGAAGAGGCTTATGGATGTTGCGATAACTTCGATGGGAAGCAAGGGAATAGCCGCAGCCAAAGAGCACTTTGCAAAGCTGGCCGTTGAAGCCGTGAAGCAAGTCGCCGAAGAAAAGGACGGAAAGATCAAGGCTGACATCGACCTAATCAAGATTTTGAAGAAGCATGGCAAAAGCCTCGAAGAAACAGAGCTTGTTAAAGGCATGGTTATCGACAAGGAAGTGGCTCATCCGCAAATGCCAAAAATAGTTCACAACGCGAAAATTGCACTGTTAAACGCCAAACTAGAAATTGAGAAGACGGAGTTTGATGCTAAAATTAACATTGAAAGCCCAGAGCAGATGAAGCTCTTCTTGGATGAGGAGGAACGCATGCTCCGTGAAATGGTGGACAAGATTGCAGAGGCAGGCGCCAACGTGGTTTTCTGCGAGAAGGGCATTGACGATGTGGCACTGCACTTCTTGGCTAAAAGAGGCATATTGGCAGTTAAAAACGTGAGCAGCAGTGACATGGAGAAGTTGGCAAGGGCGACTGGAGGCAAAATTGTTGCCAGCGTGAAAGACCTAACGCCAGACGTGCTCGGCGAGGCGAAACTCGTAGAGGAGGTTAAGATAGGCGAGGATAAGCTGGTCTATGTACGGGAGTGCAAGAATCCAAAGGCTGTCACAATAGTGGTTAGAGGTGGAACAGAACATGTTGTCGACGAGGCTGAACGCTCACTCCACGACGCACTATGCGTTGTCAGAAACGCCATTGAAGACGGAAAAATTGTGCCTGGAGGCGGTGCACCAGAAGCAGAAGTCGCCAAACAGCTTAGAGACTACGCCGTAAAAGTTGGCGGCCGCGAACAACTAGCCATCGAGGCATTCGCAGACGCTGTTGAGTCTATACCGCTAACGTTGGCTGAAAACGCCGGCTTAGACCCAGTTGACATAATGGTTGCTCTGAGGGCTGCCCATGAGAATGCTTCATCGCCCTCCTATGGCGTCGACGTTTTCACTGGCAAGATTAGGGACATGCTGGAGCTGAACGTTGTAGAGCCATTGAGAGTTAAGCTTCAAGTCATCAAGTCTGCCACTGAAGCGGCAAACATGATACTAAAGATTGACGATGTCATCGCAGCCAAGGGCATCGAGAAAGAGAAGGAAAAGGAGAAAGAGAAACCTAAAGAAACATCAGAATTCGAATAAAACCCACAATTTTCTTCTATTTTTCTGTCCAAAGCTCTCTAAAAATATCAGCCCATAATAGGCTTTCTGAAGTTGTAGCATCCATAACTTCTCTCCATTTCCGCTCGATTTTTCTCCATTCGCTGTCTCCCTTAATCTTTTTGAAAAATTCTTCCGTGTCATGTAGGCTTTCAAACTCTGTTACTAGGACAAATCTTCCTGGCGGCTTTCCTCCAATACCTTGTCTGAAGCAGCGTAAAGATTTCACAAGCTTAAAGGCTTCGGGATGTTTACTGCCGTACTGGAGAATTTGCCTCACAACCTCCTCGTTTTCTGCCTCTTTACCTTTAACAACAGTCCAGGTATCTAGCAGAAAAATCGCCATAAAAAGGCCTCAAAATCATTTTAGCATTGGCATTTTTACGCCTTTTTCCCTTGCTATTTTCTTCGCCTTTTCATAGCCGGCATCTGCATGCCTAACAATGGCAAGTCCGGGGTCTGTTGTTAACACCGTGACTACGCGTTTTTCAGCTTCCTTTGTGCCGTCTGCTACCAAACACATGCCAGCATGTATGCTATAGCCAATACCAACGCCTCCGCCATGGTGAACGCTTACCCATGTGGCGCCAGCAACAGCATTCAGTAGCGCGTTAAGTATTGGCCAGTCTGCTACCGCGTCGCTCCCGTCCATCATGCCTTCTGTCTCGCGGTTTGGCGAGGCAACACTTCCACCGTCAAGGTGGTCTCTCCCAATCCATATGGGGCCTGAAAGCCTTCCGCTTGCCACCATGTCATTCATTATTTTTCCGAAGCGGGCTCTCTCGCCGAAGCCCAACCAGCAGACACGGGCTGGCAAACCTTGAAACTTAACTTGCTCTCTTGCCTTCTGTATCCATCTGCAAAGCTCCTTATTGTAGGAGAACTCCCTCAAAATCACATCGTCCAACGTGTAAATGTCTTCAGCACTTCCCACCAAAGAGGTCCAGCGGAATGGTCCCCGACCTTCGCAGAACATCGGTCTAATATAACGTTGAACGAAGCCTGGAAATGCGAAGGCTTCCTTGAATCCGGCGTTGTAGGCTTGCTGGCGAAGGTTATTGCCGTATTCAAAGGTTACTGCGCCCTTTTCCATCATCTTAACCATGGCTTTAACTTGGGTGCGTATGCTTCTACTTGCTAACCTCAGATATTCTTCTGGATCGTTTTTTCGGAGCTGGTCGGCTTCCTCCTTTGAAAGCCCAGCTGGATAATAGCCATTCAACGGGTCGTAAGCGCTTGTCTGATCTGTCAACACATCTGGTATTATACCTCGCTTTAATAGTTCCGGATGGACCTCAGCCGCGTTTCCAAGCAGTCCTATGCTTCTCGGAATGCCTTCGCGTTTGGCTTCCAAAGCCATT
>Ga0185307_1000990_pt1 | contig 16628 bp, 17 predicted proteins | sample LHCtaG_FD_128010 | JGI IMG/M metagenome (GOLD analysis project Ga0185307, IMG submission 128010) | Hot spring microbial communities from Little Hot Creek, USA to study Microbial Dark Matter (Phase II) - LHC4sed_matched (SPADES... | ecosystem: Environmental > Aquatic > Thermal springs > Hot... | reverse complement strand
GTGAAGAATGTAGAATTGGAGGAGAAGTTGCATATTCAATAATCCATAAATACTCTAATAAGAGGCACTTTGGCTTCTTAGGGCACTCATATGTAGGTGAATGGGTTAATCTTGGAGCGGGATTCACGAATAGTAATCTCAAGAATACGTATGGAGAAGTAAGAATGAATGTACGTGGACAGAATATCTGTACGGGGAATACTTTTCTCGGATGCTTTATAGGAGACCATGTTAGAGCGAGCATTGGAACGCTAGTCTATACAGCTAAGAAGATAGGTGTTGCATCGCATATTCATGGGATTATATCTGAGGATGTACCATCATTCACATTCTACGCTAAGAGCCTTGGGATAGAATTAATAGAGCTAGATATAGAAAGTGTATTGAAGTCGGTGAGAAGGATGATGGTTAGGAGGGGTGTATCATTAAAACCTGCAGAAGAAGAATTATTAAGGAGGGTCTATGAAGAGACTGGTAGTGAAAGAAGGTTAATAGGGGTTAGAAAGGGAGAAATAAGTATTAGATGAGGCTGAATATCATAGTGAAAATATATTACTCTCCATAGACATTGTTATATAAGGTATGAAGTCTCTACATGATGAGAAAGACATAGAGATACTAAGGATTCTCCAAGAAAATGGTCGAGCATCATACTCTGAAATAGCTAAAAGACTAGGGTTAAGCGAGGCTGCAGTGTATACTAGGATCCAGAAATTAATCAAACATGGTCTTATAAAGAAGATCCAAGCAGTCGTTGATTCTGAGAAACTCGGATTCAATCTTACAGCTATTGTAGCAGTAAAAGCTCAACCCAGCAAGTATGAGTATCTTCTAAAAGAATTGTCTGAAATACCTGAGATAGTTGAGATATATGATGTCACAGGAGACTATTACTGTTTACTAAAGCTGAGGCTACAGAATAGGGATGCGCTTGCAAAGCTACTTGATAGAATTGGAGCAATGGATGGTGTAATATCTACTGATACGAGGATAGTTTTGAGAACAATAAAGGAATCATATAGCCTACCGCTATAGAAATTATTCTTAATAAGCTACTAGATGCTGGAACTATGCATCTTAGAGGTCTATATTAGATGAAGCCTCACTAAATTCTTATACAATTCAAGTAGGTCCTCAGCGATGTAATCTGGTCTATCTTGAGGTGGAGCTCTCTCTACAGCATCTCTAGTCGTGGCCCCTGAGAGGAGGAGGGCGGTATCAGCTCCAATAACCTTCCCTGCGAGGATATCTGTCTCAAGCCGGTCACCTACAACTAAGACTTCACTAGGGCTAACATCTACCCTCTCCAGAGCTAGCTCCATCATTATTCTTGAAGGTTTACCTATCACGATAGGTTCTTTAAGGGTGGCTTCTCTTATTGCTGCTACTATAGACCCCGCGCCTGGATCTAGACCATCTTCTGTAGGGATAGTTCGGTCTACATTCGTAGCTATGAATATAGCGCCATTCATTATTGCTCTAGAGCCTGCTCTCAATTTTACATAGTTAAAGTTCCTATCCAAACCTACAACGACATATTCTGCTAACCTCCAATCTTCAACCTCTAAAACCTTATGATTCATTCTCCTACAGTACTCCTTGAACCCATTTTCTGTAATAGGGAGGATGTTGCTCGGCCCTGAATTCGTAAGTATGTAGTGGGATGCTGCCTCACCTGAAGTTAAGAATTCTTCGGGAGCAGATTCTACACCCATTACCCTGAGTTTTTCAGCATAGTCTTCAGAAGTCATCGTTGAATTATTTGTAAGAAAAAGTATCTTCACCCCTCTTTCTCTAAACCCTCTCAATGCTTCTCTTACCCCAGCTATCATCTTGCTTCCTCTATAAACGCATCCATCAAGGTCTAGAAGTATACTACGATAACTCTTCATCCCTCAATGGAAGCCTCCGACACGTTAATATAAAAATATAAGAGAAGCGGCTGGAATTTTCCATTATCTCATATGATTGAAAAACGATAAAAATCGAAGCCTAGACCTCTAGGAGCCTGGTTTACCAGCTTCTATTTTAAATCCCACCGATCGGTAGTATCTCTCGAATGAGCTCAGCATATAGGAGGCTTACGAGGAAGATTACGATCGAGAATCTATGGATGTATGTACTAAGCTTGCTGCGAGATGGACCACTATACGGTTATGAAGTAAGAGATAAGATCTTCAAAAAGTTTGGTTTTAGACCGGGAAAGATTACTTGCTACGTTGTATTGTATAAGCTTGAGAAAGAGAACTTGATATCTTCTAGGAAGGTTGATGGGAAAAGTAAGGGTGCTCCAAGAAGATACTACTTCATTACAGAAAACGGGTTGAGAGAGATTGAGAAAGCTAAGAAGTTCCTTATTGAGCTTGCTGGAGTGTTATGACTATTTTATGGTCATGAAATAGTTATATATTGGAGGGAACAGGTAATAGACATGCCGAAGGTAAAAGTCGCAATAATAGGTGTTGGGAATTGTGCTTCCGCGCTTGTTCAAGGAGTCTACCATTATAGAGATGCAGATGAAAATACGTTTATCCCAGGTTTAATGCATGTTAAACTAGGACCATACCATGTTGGAGATATAGAATTCGTAGCTGCCTTTGATATAGATAAAAACAAAGTTGGAAAAGACTTGTCTGAAGCAATCTTCGCTCCACCTAACTGTACATTAAAATTTGCTGATGTTCCAAGACTGGGCGTTGAAGTTTCCCGCGGCATGACTCATGATAGCCTAGGTAAATACCTATCCCAAGTTATAGAGAAGCACCCCTCACCGACAGTAGATGTTGCTGATGTATTAAAGAGCAGTGGAGCAGACGTTGTAGTAAATTTTCTACCGGTTGGGAGTGAGTCTGCAACTAAATGGTATGTAGAACAGGTTCTAGATGCTGGAGCTGCATTTGTTAATGGTATACCAGTATTCATTGCTAGAGAACCTAGATGGCAGGAGATCTTCACCAAGCGCGGTGTACCCATTATAGGGGATGATGTTAAGAGCCAAGTTGGAGCAACTATACTTCATAGATACCTAGTGAAACTATTCCTCGATAGAGGTGTCAAGATAGAGAGGACCTATCAATTAAACTTTGGAGGAAATACGGACTTCTTGAATATGCTCGAAAGAGAAAGGCTTACCTCCAAGAAGATATCTAAGACTGATGCTGTGAGAAGCTTAATACCATACAGTATCCCTGATGAATGCATCCATATTGGACCAAGCGATTATGTTCCATGGCTAACAGATAGAAAATGGGCTTACATAAGACTTGAGGGGACCGCATTTGGAGGAGCACCACTATCCATAGAAGCTAAGCTGGAAGTATGGGATAGCCCAAACTCTGCGGGAGTAGTTATAGATGCGGTTAGATGCGCTAAGATTGGGAAAGATAGGGGGGTGGCTGGACCATTGATAAGCCCCTCAGCATACTTTATGAAGTCTCCACCCATACAGTATCCAGACGAGGTAGCTAGAGAGATGGTTGAAGAATTTATACAAGGTAAGAGGGAGAGGTAAGAGGGGCGTTGAAATCCAGCCAGTTAATAGTAACGGTTTAACCATGAAATATTTAGACCGATACAGTTAACTGTCTACAGTATACAGGAGGTTGCATAATCTATTGTATGAGACTTTCTTCAAGAACATTTCCAGAGAAGACTCTTTCAAGGCATCCATTACTTCATATATCCATTTATCATCTAGTGTTCCAGCAAGCCTATAAGCTTCCTCAAAGGATATTGCTGGATCTTCAAAGCTCGGGTAGACATGGTATAGCTGTGTACAAGCAAACACCAAGAATCTAAGCGTCTGTATACCTACACCTCTATGGGATAGCAACTCCTCAAAATCTCTCGGTTGCTTCTTGTAGAGAGACTCGAGATAAACCCATTTTATACTAGGCATATCCAGCTCGACCCTCTTATCCAGTTCTTCTAGGTCTGTCAATCTTAATTGTACGCTTTTAGAGAAGGCTTCATGTAGTCTCCTCAGCTTCTTGAAGTCATGCGTTACTAGCTCGACGCAAGCCTTCCTAGCTTCTTCACTCTTCATACTAGTCATATCTATCACAACCTTCTCTCTATGAGCGGATATTATGCCCGTATGAGGTTCTTCTACAAAACTCTTTAATTTAATAGATGCCCAATGGTATCTCCTAACCAAGCCTTCTAAAACTTTTATACCCTGCTGGATAATTGTCCACTCACCATCTTTCGAAACTACCATTAAGTGGAAGTATAGTGGGAAGCCATCCTGTATTGCCACATTATCTACTTTTGCAACCATCCTACTTGCATACTTAAGTTCTTCTAATCTCTTCGAGCTGAAACCAAACTCTCTCCCGACAATATCTAGCTCTGCTGGCACTCTATACCCTTCTATCCTCTTCCCTCCAACTACTGCTAAACCAATCTCAGGTCTAATAATATTCTTAAAGATGGTTGCCATTATGGTTGTAGCTCCACCTTCAAGTTCATCGAGAAAAGAGGCTACAGCTAGAGCATCAAAGAAGACTGGTGAAGATAAACCTTTAAGAAACCTCTTCGCTCCATGCAAGCTAAGATATGATTCTACCAGAGCTGTCAAGACCTTCTCAGCTCTTTCAAAATACCACTTCGACTTGTAAGTATAGTGGATCTCAAGGTCTCTGAGGCCGCTACGATACATCCACCATCTAACTAGACTAGAACAATTAATCCTTTACTTTTTTTAGAATACTCGAGTTATACGTTGGAATCACATATATCATATCTAGTAACCTAGAAAATGGAGGAGGATGCTTCTCTGGCCCCCCTACTTCTAGCTATACGTCTTCTGATTATTAAGTATAGGAGGATTACATAGCTTATAATGGTTGAGACTTGGAATACGAAAAAGAAGAAGATTGGTTGAACTATCTGGGATTGGGTGAGCTGATATAACGTTAGAGATACTGTTATGAGAGATAACGTTATGCAGGCTATTATCCAAGAAGCTAAGTCTTCATCCATACCTACTCCACGGCTTGCTCAATAGGTTTAAGCAGCTCATTAACAGGTATATCTATATACGTGCCATCGGGTTTTCTCCTCCTTATTATTATCGGTAGTACACCTGCCTCAAGCTCCCTCTTAGCTATATCTATCGGTGTATCCCCAGGCTTAACCTCAACTAGTGGGAAGGCACCCAATGATAATTGTAAAGCTCTACCTCCAACTATCCTCGCTACCTCGTATTTTGTTAATGGTCTCCTATAATATTCATCTTCCATATACCCTCTACTTCTAGTGTTAGGATGTAAGAATGCTAATTTAAAAATCTTAAACTAATCATAAACATATGTTTATCAGAGAGTTTTGACTGATAGTTCCTACTCAATAATACTCTTATCAATCAATAGTAGACCGTTAAGCTAGAGTCTGTTGATAAGGACTAGAAGGCTTAGAGCTGGAATTGGGAAACTTATTAAGAGGAGTAGCAACGAATGAAAAACCACTATGCAACTATTCACATCAACTATAAAAAATAAAAAATGGGATATTAGTATCGGACTTAGTCTTCTCCAAGTTCAGATTCTTCTTTCTCAGTCTCCTTCTCTTTTCCAGGTTTCTTCTCTTCGAGCTTAGATGCTGCTATTATGTCATCGATCTTAAGTATCATGGATGCAGCTTCAACGGCGGATTTTATTATCTGCTTTTTAACTAGTGCAGGCTCTAAGACTTCAAGCTTCCACATATCATCGATCATACCTTTAAAGACGTTTACTCCAGCCCATTTTTCTCCTTCCTTATGTTTAGCTCTAAGATTTACGAGTATCTCAATTGGGTCCATCCCAGCGTTCTCTGCTAACTGGCTTGGAACTATCTCTACAGCTTCAGCGAATTTCTCTACTGCAAGCTGCTCTTTTCCTGCTAATGTCTTAGCGTAATCTCTTAGCCCTAACGATACTTCTACTTCAGGTGCTCCACCACCAGCTACTATCTTGCCTTCTACAACTACGTCTTTGACTACGTTTAATGCATCTTTGAGAGAACGTTCAGCTTCATCCACTATCCTCTTTGTCCCACCTCTTATGAGTATCGTTATTGATTTAGGATTCTCGCATCCTTCAACGAAAACCATTTTATCTTCTCCAACTCTTCTCTCTTCCACTAGTCTTGCTCTACCTAGGTCTTTCTCACTTAGTTCCTCTATCCTAGTAACTACTCTTCCACCAGTTGCTTTAGCTAATTTATCCATGTCTGACTTCTTTATCCTCCTAACAGCCATTATTCCTTTTCTAGCTAGGAAGTGCTGAGCCATATCGTCTATTCCTTTCTGGCATAGGACAACGTTTGCACCTGTAGCCGCGATCTTCTCCACCATCTCTTTAAGCATTTCTTCTTCCTGTTTCATGAATGCCCTCATCTGTTCCGGGCTCTCAATATTGAGTTTAGCATCAAACTCTGTCTTCTCTATCTCTAGTGAAGCGTCAAGTATCGCAATCCTTGCGTTGTGGACTATCTTGGGCATTCCTGGGTGGACTACTTCTTTATCTAATACTATTCCTTCAATAAGCTTAGTATCTCTTAGCGATCCACCTTCTTTCTTCTCTATCTTTACATCATCTAGATCGACTTTCCACTTGCCATCTTCTACTTCAGCTACTTTCAATACTGCTTCAACTGCTATTTCCGCAAGATAATCTGCTTCTTCACCTACTAATTTACTAATCATCGCTGTCTTAGCTATCTTCTTTAATACTTCCCTATCATTTGGACTTACAGGGACTGCTATTCTATCATAAAGCTCCAATGCTTTAGTTGCTGCTTTCTTGTACCCTTCTATTATCAAGCTTGGATGAACTTCTTTCTCAATTAATTCTTCAGCTTTTGCTAGTAGTTCTCCAGCTAATACCACCGCTGTCGTTGTTCCATCTCCAACTTCTGCATCTTGAGCTTTAGCTACTTCTACCAGCATCTTAGCTACTGGATGTTCTACATCCATTTCTTTAAGTATAGTTGCACCATCGTTAGTTATAACAACGTCTCCAAAACTGTCAACTAGCATCTTATCCATGCCTCTAGGACCTAGCGAAGACTTCATCGTCTCGGAGATGATCTTCGCAACAGTAATGTTTGATAGCTGGGCTTCCCTACCTCTAGACCTAGTCGTCCCCTCTTTTAAAACTATTACAGGGATCCCTCCTGCTGCAGAAGGTGCTGCTGCCATACAATATCCCTCCAACTAGTACTTTCTGGAGAAATAGTTTTTTAACCATGCTATAAGCCTTCTCTAGATAAATTTAAATAGAGTTGGAAGTGGAGTGCATCGGGAGAAGGTTTTCTACATTCTCAAGCCTGAGGAGAAGCTTTCTCAGCTCGCTACAATGTAATCTATTGGTAAGAACTAAGTATCTTCGCGGTCGACACTCCAACCAAAACGTTATAGAAGGCTCGGAGACTATGCAGTAGGCAGTCTTTCCAGAATGCCTGTCGAGCATCTCTATCTACTTTAATAAGCTCTATCTACATGATTTTACCGAGCCATGGATATATTGACTCTCGTATTGGTCTCTATCCCACCCGGGATCCTGGGGGCGATAGCCGGCTTAGGCGGCGGGGTAATACTAGTACCTGCCCTAGTCATGATGGGTGTACCTATAAAGTATGCTATTGCTTCAAGCATGGTGGCTGTTATCGCAACTTCCAGCGGTTCAGCTGCAGCATATGTTGGAAGGAGGCTTACGAATATCAGGGTGGCGATGTTCCTTGAGGCATTCACTATTACAGGAGCCATTATTGGAGCGGCACTCACAGTATATGTTCCTCCGAAACCCCTCTACTTTATCTTTGGATTATTCCTAACAGCATCCCTAATATCTATGAGGGAGAGGATATCGGAAGAGCTACCGATCGTTGAGAAACAAGATAAGATATCATCATGGTTGAAGCTTGAAGGCGACTATCTCGATGAGAAGTTAGGCGTGCTAGTCCGGTATAAACTCACGAATGCTATCTGGGGAGGGCTGGGTATGGTCTTCGCTGGTTTAGCTGGAGGAATGCTTGGTATAGGTGCAGGCATATTCAAGGTCTCTGTGTTTGAGCTTATCCTTAAGATGCCTTCGAAACCCTCATCATCTACAAGCAACTTCATAATCGGTATGACGGCATTAGCTGGAGCAAGCGTTTATCTATTCTCGGGGCTAATTCAAACATACTTTGTCGCTCCAATCGTTGCTGGAATGCTGATAGGTTCTATGATTGGAGCTAGAATCTTAAACAAGCTCAGTAATAGAGCTGTAAGGATAATCTTCATTGCAGTCCTGCTTTATTCTATCATCCAGATGCTCTACAGAGGGGTAACGGTATGAGAAACAATACAATACTTGAGAAGATGATAAGCTACATCTTAGTCACAGGAGTCCTAGCTAGTCTAATACTATGTTTCCTCGGTTTAATACTCTACTATCTTGAAAACAGGCTATGTTTAGAGATACCATTTAATGACCAGTCTACTCTGCTACTGGGCAGGTTTCTCAGTCAAGCAAACCGAGTAAATTCTTATACTCTTCTATCAGCTAGCATACTGACCATCCTGTTTACACCATACATTAGAGTTTTCACATCGATGATTTACTTTATGAAGGTTAAAGATTACAAGTATGTAATCTTAACCTTCACCGTATTCATTACATTAACTATCATGTTCCTAGCCCACTAGGTTGAATCAGTAATCTAGATCCTTGACAAACCTAGATTAAACATTAAAGATTTATTTTATTGATGGTACAGTATCTTTTGAGAAGGTTGGAGCTTGCAGGCATCGTAGGTAAGGCTAATGTTGGTAAGAGTACCTTATTCTCTTCTATGACTCTTGCTCCAGTAGAGATTGGGAACTACCCCTTCACAACTATCAAACCTAATAGAGGCGTTACTTACCTAAGGATAAAATGTGTATGCAGGGAGCTTAATGTTAAAGATAACCCGAGGAATAGTAGATGTATTAATGGCGATAGATTTATCCCAATTGAGTTGATAGACTGCCCAGGAATAATTAGAGGAGCCCACAGAGGTAGGGGTCTCGGTCTAAAATTCCTAGACGAGATAAGGCAGGCCTCAGCATTAATAGTTGTAGTTGATGCTGCTGGAGCAACAGACCCTGATGGAAATCCCGTAGAACCAGGTTCAGGGGAGCCATTAGAAGATGCAAAGATCGTGGAAGAAGAAATCTCCCACTGGGTTACCGATATACTATATAGTGATTGGCCGAGGATATGTAGACTTGTAGAGAATAGATTCAGTGAGCTTGAAGAAGAATTAGGGAAGAAGCTTTCAGGGCTAGGAATAGGAGTTGAGTCTATAAGAGAGGTTATCAGAGAGGTTGGGTTGAATCCTCATCGCCCATCCCAGTGGAGTAGAGAGAACATATACAGTCTCTCGTCGATGCTGATAAAGAGAGAGAAACCGATAATTGTTGCAGCAAATAAGATCGATATGAAAGAAGCTAGGAAGGGCGTAGAGAAATTAAAGAATGCTGGATACAACGTCATACCTGTATCTGCTGAAGCAGAGAGGATTCTAAGACTGGCTTCAGAGAAAGGTTTAATCAGATATCTACCGGGAGACAGAGAATTCAAGATAATAGATGAATCAAAACTTACGGATGCTCAGAAGAAAGCTCTTGAGAAGATCTATGAATCAGTCTTCAAACCATGGGGGTCAACAGGAGTACAAGAATTAATCAATACAGCATACTTCAACCTACTTGGATACGTCCCCGTATACCCTGTTGAAGACCCTGAAAAGCTTACAGACCATAACGGGAACATCCTACCAGACGTCTACCTCGTCCCCAAAGGCTCTAAGCCTAGAGACCTAGCATACAAGATACATACAGAGCTGGGAAAAACATTTCTCTACGCAATAGACGCTAAGAGAAAGATTAGAGTTGGAGAAGAATATGAACTGAAATGGGGGGACGTAATCTCAATAGTCTCAGCCGCTGGCTCTCCATGACTTGATAACATGAAGTCTGGCCGCATAGATGAATAATAAAGGTTGAGCATGGATAAACCTCCTATACACTAGCATGGAAATGGAAAAATCTATAATTGAAGTGAAATACTACTTTTTGCTATCAATTGGATGGAAAAGAAGAACAACCACGTACAGCATTATTTGCAGATTTTCTTTTCAATCTTTCTTCTTCCCTCCAGCATTATTACCCAGATAACCTGAGGGTTAATAGGCTATCAAATGGAGAAAAGATAACTATTGAAGCTTGGCCAAGCAGAAAGGAAATAGCGGCCTACACCGAGTTACTAAAACCATGTTTCCATTATAGGATAGCTATCTGGCCCCGAACAACACTAGTATACATTGATAATAATAAATAATAAAAGAGATAGCTCCTCTTTTATTTAGCGAACCTGTCAACTAGGTAATACTTTTCAATTTTTTACTTAAATCGTGTATAAGGGGAGTTGTTCTTGTTGGGTTGTGTGGTTACTTGGTTTTCCAGGAATAGGATTGATAGAAGAGAGGAGTAAAACGCAAGTCCATACAGCCATCCCAAAATTAAACATTTAAATACGGGAGGGCTCAAAAAGAAAAGCTTAAGTAAAAGTTGACAGGCTCTATTTAGCTAAGATAAAGAATAAAAGATTTAGCATGAATCTTGAAGTAGTAAAGAAAGAGCCTGAAATGTTGCTTATAAGCCTGTATTATTGCTTGTATTACTTCTTTTAAGTTATCATTATTCTGAGATACTCTCTGCCGCGGGATTTCCTTACGCTTGATAACTTACGACTTCTTCATAATCCGTCTTCCCTGCTCATAAGACATCATAAGAGTTATGCGCATCTTTTTCTTTCGAAATCTTATATAGACAATGCTCTTCTCTTTTTCGAAGCAGGATGTAGCATTTTTCGAGGGGGTTAATTCTTATCTCAGGGGTCTATGCGGGAGATTTCCTCCTTTATCCTTTCATTATCGTTTAATAATCATAACTTGCACCATCTTATCCCAAATATCAGTATAAGTATCCATAACCCATCAATTCAGCGTCCTTTAGAAACTTGTAGACCTCCTTCCCACCAATCATCTGGTTAAACTTTGTCCTCATAGATTGAGGGGCAAGCTATCTATTGATTGCATGTCTAGAATAGTTAAGGCATACTTACCCCATATAATAGGTTGAGGTTATGCGTTCCGTGACAAAAATGTTCGGGGAAGTAACTGATACGTGGAATCCTGTAACCGGATGCATGCATGGGTGCGTCTACTGCTGGGCTAGAAGATATGCTGAGCGTCTATCCGAGATGGGCGTTAAACCATACTCTACCAGAGGCTTCCAGCCAACCTTCATCGATACTAGGCTTAGGAAGAAGTTTTCAGGGAATTCTTTCATCTTCACCTGCGATATGGGCGACCTCCTCGGAGATTGGGTTCCTAGAGAGTGGATAGAAAGAGTCTTGGATACAATCAGGATGTGGCCACACACTTACTTCCTATTGCTTACTAAGAATCCTAGAAGGTATCTAAGCTTCAACTTGCCTGTAAATACAGTGACGGGGGCCACGATCGAGAGCAACAGAGACTATCCAAGCCTTTCAAAAGCCCCGCCGCAATCCGAGAGGATCGATGCCATGAAGAAGCTAATGCATAAGCATAAAGCAATAGTCGTAGAACCAATACTCGAATTCGACCCAGAAGAGTTTACAGAAGCCATAAGAGAGATATCACCATCCTTCGTCTACATAGGATACGATAACTATGGATTCAAACTACCCGAGCCTAGACTAGAAAAGACCATAGAATTCATCAATAAGCTCCAAGGATTTACTGATGTAAGGGTTAGAACAATCAGGAAGGCATGGTATGAGGCACAACTCTAATTTCTATAATATGTTTCCGAGAACCGATTCAAGCGCCTCGAGATGCCGCTACACTGGTTTCAGTAATCATACGTGTCTGTTCTCTCGTCGTTATTACGTTTGTGACGGTAACGCAAACCCTATCGCCAACGCCGTGAACAGCATTATCTGCAGCTCCATCCTCGAAAGTATTATCTAAACATGCCTTATCCTTTATATGCTTTCCCAAACCATGATGCTTTGAAACTCTTTACCGCATTTTGCAGCTTCTCAATTCTGTTAAGTCTATATTTTCAATGTTCAAGCCTCCTGTACTCTCCTAGGTTGCTGGCTTCGATGGTTTAACTCTCAGATAGATTCTCCGAACAGCTACAAACAGCATCAACACCATGAACAGCAGAGGCACGATGAGTATCGCTATCACCGTTAAACCCGTGACTAGATAGTTTATGAGACCAGAAGCGATCGCCGGAAGCTTCTCCAGGTTTATCAAGGGCAGCTCTGAGGGCTTGTCAAACCTAATAGTAACAGTCTTGTTGCAATCAGCCGTATCTATAATTGAAGCTTTAAGGACTTCTCCATCAGACCTGTATAACAATGCTATCAATGTTATGTTTGCATCCTTCTCGAAGGATGCCCTCGCCTCGCTGAACCCGTCAGTAACAAGCATCTCCACCCCGCTTCTCTTAACATCCTTAACATATATGTATGCGGGACTGGCATGCTCCTCGAATCCAAAACCTTGAAGAGCAACTCCACATATTCTTTTCTTATCTCCTCTTCGAATATCTCTATCGTTACGATCGAGTATTATACGCTCATCTCAAGGTTCCTAAGCTGGACTTCCATAACCTCTATCCCCTCCCTCACCTTCGAGAGCTCTCTCATGACCTCGAGGACCTCGCTCACATTCCTAGCCCTATCCAGCAGCTTTAGAAGGCTTGCCTCGACTGCCCTGGCATTCCTGATCCTGGCTCTGAGGTCTATGATCTTCCCGGTTAGATCTGTCCCAGAGATTGATCTGCTCGCTACCTTACCGATCTTCGAGACTTCGTCGATGAATCGGAAGAAGCTGTTCTGCGGTATCTTCACTGTTAAACTTGCAACCTCTCCCCCAATATCCATCGAAGAGAGATATCCATTACAGGCACCTACGATAGACACTACCTTATCTACACTCTCTTCAATCCTACCCTAGGGATGAGAAGGCTTATACTCCCTGTATATGAGATCAACCTCTCCTGGCCTGTGTAAACTGTAAGTCCCTGTGGTGCCTCGATAACCTCACCCTCTACCTTACCTATCTTTACTTCCCCACTAGGCACTACCGTCCGTTCCGAAACTACTCTTACGCTTGGATAGTATTCGAGGCCGGCCGGGCTTGGAGAAAATCTTACGTCGCCCTCCATGAGGTAGAAGACGTGTCCGGAAAACATTGATAGAGCAAATGCTACTACAATAGCTATAGCTGTAGCCTTCCATCTGCCCATCCTGCAACACCACCATGTAGTATAGGAAGCTCCTAGATAATGACAATGTTCTGAACAGCTTGTTATAAACTCTGAACACTATTCTCTATTCGTAGATTATTTTACATTACCAATACTTAGCCTTGGTATCAGCAGCCATCCAATCTCTATTACTTTTACTTCCAGCTAGTCTCAAGACCTCCTACTGTGTCTCCAAAAATGCGTTATTATTCAAATTCCTTAAGAATGCTTTCTCAGTTAGCTTTCATCATTCTTGGAATTAGGGCTTGACAGCATTTCTAAGCGTATAGGCTTCTCCTTGTTTTGCTTCTGTTAGGCCAGAATTGTATAAAATATGTTCACATGCATCTCTAATGATATCTTTTGAATCATATCTTTTGCAAGAATTGTTTAGAATGATTTCACTAACCCTAATCTTCCTATCGTAGCATTCGATTCTCCCGATGGGTTGTAGGCTTTCTCAATATCCTTGCTTCTAGATATGCTAGAGGTTTTCTAAAATTCTAGCTCAGGGAGCTCACTTCCCCTCTATCTTATTCAGGTCTACTGTATTTGCTACGGCGATAAGTTTCTAGATCGTTGGATTATTCTTAGCTCTCTATGAGTTAAGTATTAGTGAGTCTACGCTACCTCCTCCATGCACAAGCTGTAGAAATAGACTACTAAACTAGATGAGCATGTATAATATCACAAGAAATCTTCAAAGGTTTAGCCGAGGAATCATTCTTCCAAGATTATGGAGAAGCCGGATAATAATACTTACTCATCTATGAAGTGCATAACACTTTGTATCCAACACCAAGCATCTCAGAAAAATATAAGATAGTTAGTGTTCTAAACTAGGCAAGGATTAGAACCATCACCATCAGGCAGATAATACTAAGCCCAATGCTTCGAAGATATTCTATGCGGCTACTCTAGTAGACTTTGAAGGAATTATCTCCCACAGTAAATTTAAGTGAGAATCTCAAGTATGATCTCTACTGCATGCTTACTCTTGAAGAATTCTCCAAGCATCTTTCAGCAGATTATAAACATCCTGCTCTTCCCTAGGAATTCCTTTCAGCCGCCAGCCCAAACTTCTCAACCTCTCTTAACGTCCCATCATCTCCCAAAACCTCGATCCTCATCAGGTACTCTCTAAGCCTATCTATGTCTAAGCCTGCTCTCCAATCTCTCTCAAGATACTCTCTTAGAAGCTCGAAGTATGCTTCTCCATCCGCCTCCTTACTCACCCTGAGCTCAAGCAATCTGAAAAGTAAATCCTGGTCTTAAGGCTTGCTATAGACTTCCCCGGACTCCTCTTGCAGACAATCCTAAAATGCGTCTCCCCTCCCACCTCATTCTGAATACTCTCCTCACTTCACACAAACCCCCAAGCTTTTCTGCAGACAAGGCCTCTCAGTCAGCAGTAAGAGCATGTTCCGCATGGTACTCCAAGAACATTGAAAGTGGCGAACGGCACCTCGGAGCACTTCACTAATCTCTTCAACCTTTCCCGCTAGGCCCCTCCCTAGACTTCGGAGTCTTCTTAACACTCTTAAACACCTTGAAAATGACGTAAAACGTTCCGATAAGTATTGCCGAGCACACGATTACCGCCATCGTTACAGGGTCTTCGAGGATGCTTCCAGACTCCTCCTCAACCCGTCTGCTCTTAGGCTCAACCACGACATTCACCGCAATTTCCTCGCCTCCGACAGCTATGAAAAGCTTTCCAGAACCTCTCGCATCAGGCGATGTTGAAACCCTGAACTCTGCCTGGACTGGGCACATGGGCTTAACATATGCCCTCCCCCTAATTGCTTCAGCCCAAAGCCCCTCCAGGCCTTCTGACGAAACGCTTACCACCAGCTCCCCGCTCATAACAGTAGATACTATCTTTTCATGGATTATCTATCTTCAAGCCTGAGCTCTACTTCTTTCAAAGATTTCTAAATCGTTAACCAAAAACCTAACGTCCAGTGTTGAGAGCGTTTAGTTAGCTGCTAAATGAGGCTGTTAGAGTTTTTAACTCCTCGAGCAGAGTAAAACCATATCTTGTGTCAGGTGCAAGGTTAGATTCTTCGAAGAAGTTGTTGAACTCTGGTATAAACAGAATACTATGTTTGGGGTCGATGTATTGTATTTTGAAGCTCAGCCTCTCTCTAAAGGATAGTGGGCTTCTATCTATCCCAGGCCATGTGGGATCCCCCACGCAGCATATCTATAACTCATTCCAACCGTAACTGAAGGTATAAATAATAAGTTATTTTCATTACAAAATCTTCTCCATTTTTCATTTCCCATCTTCTTATATTCTATCCAGCCTCGGTTACCGATAGGGTCTTCCACAGTAGATCCTTTAAAGTAGTTACGGTACCATAAAATCATCATGTAAGCCGGCCATAGGGGTAAGCGCATCGAATAACTTTGCAGCCTCTCCCCACTCTACACCTCTGAAAACATCTTCGGGATTAGCTAATGGATGTGCATGGTCACTTACAAGAAAAACGTTATATTTTTCTTTCAAGTTTTTAACTTGAGAAATATCACTGAAGAACCCTTTACCCTCATATACGTATAGGAGAGATTTGTTGTCTATTCTCAAGTACGAGGGGTGCTTAAAGTAGTGTTGCTGGAGGTATAATAAATCTTTCTCCAAGATTCCAATATTCATTGGGTCTGACAGGTTCCAGCCTGGTTTTGAATCTTTTAATCTCCATATAGTCTCGTATAAGATGGCGAACTTTATGTCTCCATCTCTCACAAGCTCTGCATTTAGAAAGTAGCCCATTAACGCTTCATCCTGATAATCTAAGCCAGACCAGTTGATTAGGAAGAAGTCTATCCCATGCCCAGTAGCCCAATCAACATGTTTATTGAGGACTACTTCATCTTTCGATAAATACTCTCCCAGCAATGAAAAATGATCTTGTCAACTAGGTAATACTCCTCCTTGAGTTTTTATTGTTATGGTATGTTTCTTATTATTGCTATTGTTTTTGCATAGTCTTCTATTGATTGAATCTTCCATGTATTTATATTGTTGTAGAATCTCCTAGTCCTCTCTTTTAGATATCTGAAGAATCTCTCAACAATATTCCTTAAACCGAATCTCTGATATCTGTATTCTAATCCAAGTCTATCTAGAGCCCACCTATACCATGGACCTCTATCAACTATTATCAGAGGCTTGTTAAGACATCTATCCAAGAGCATCCTGATGAACTTTAAAGCAACTATCATGCTCCTACTCCATGAAGCATATATTGCTAAAACTTCTCCTGAATCTACGTCTAAAGCAGACCATACATATACTCTGAGACCC
>Ga0185307_1000988_pt1 | contig 16687 bp, 19 predicted proteins | sample LHCtaG_FD_128010 | JGI IMG/M metagenome (GOLD analysis project Ga0185307, IMG submission 128010) | Hot spring microbial communities from Little Hot Creek, USA to study Microbial Dark Matter (Phase II) - LHC4sed_matched (SPADES... | ecosystem: Environmental > Aquatic > Thermal springs > Hot... | reverse complement strand
CTGCCTTGGCCTGCTTTAGCTACCTTTTTATCCTCGCTTTCGACTGTTGTTGTTAGGGTGCTTTGGCGTGGAGGACTGGTTCAGGAGGCGTAGGCGTAGGAGCATCTGGGACGAGTTCTTCAGCGGCTTCGAGGACATCGAAGCGATGTTCGAGGACCTGATGAGGGACTTCGAGAGATTCGTGAGGGAAGGCGGCCCTCGCTCGTACGTCTATGGCTTCAGCGTGACGAGGGGCCCCGACGGCAAGCCCGTCATCAGAGAGTTCGGCAACGTCAAGCCTTCGCCTCGCGGCCCGATAGTTAGGGAGGAAGTAGAGCCCCTAGTAGACGTCTTCGACGAAGGCGACGTCGTCAAGGTCTGCGCCGAGCTTCCTGGCGTGAGCAAGGAGGACATCAGGGTGAGGGTGACCGACGACGATAAGCTGATCATATCGGTCGACTCCCCTCAAAGGAAGTACTACAAGGAGATAGAGCTCCCTGCGAAGGTCAACCCCGAGAGGGCGAGGGCGACCTACAAGAACGGCGTTTTAGAGGTCGTGTTGGAGAAGGCGGAGAAGAAGGGGAAAAGTATAACAGTGGAGTGAGCCCCTAACTCTGCGCTCCAAGGCGCTCGGCGTGGTCCGCCATGATAACCAAGCGCAAGGAGAAGAAGAGCAGGAAGATGAGGGGCTCGAGGGTCTGCGGCTGGGGCAGGACCGGGCAACACAGGAAGCACGGAGGTAAGGGCGGTAGGAGGGGGTCGGGGCTCCACAAGCACAAGTGGAGCTACATAGTCAAGTACATGCCCGACTACTTCGGCAAGGAGGGCTTCACGAGGCCCAAGTGCTTGCTCAAGGTCGTGAGGGCGATAAACGTTGGGACGCTTTGCGAAATGGCCGACGAGCTGGCCAAGGCCGGGCTGGCTAAGATCGAGAACGGGGTGTACGTGATCGACGTGAGGGCCCTCGGCTTCAACAAGGTCTTGGGCAGGGGCAAGGTGACGAAGCCCCTTCAGGTGATAGCGCCGATGGTAGCTGAGAGGGCGAAAGAGAAGATAGAGGACGCGGGAGGCAAGGTCGTAATAGCGGCCCTCTGAAGGTAGAGTGAGATGGTTGATGTACGTAGCGTAATAGAGACGATATCGAAGGCAGTTCCGAGGGTTCAGAAGCCAGTCAGAAAGGTGAGCTTCGGCGAGAGAATCCTGTGGACGGCCATAGCCCTCACGATCTTCTTGATAATGAGCCAAGTGCCCCTCTACGGAATACCGAGGGAGAGCCCCTCTTATCAGCAGACCATCTACAACATAATCTTCGCCGCTAGGCACGGCACGCTCCTCGAGCTCGGCATAGGCCCCATAGTGACGGCAGGCCTGATAATGCAGATACTGGTCGGCACGAAGGTCATAAACCTCGACCTGACGAACCCCCGCGACAGGGCGCTGTTCACGAGCTCTCAGAAGGTCATGACGATAGCGGTGACGGCCTTGCAGGCCGCGGCATCTGCTCTAGCCTACAGGCACGTAGGATCGATGGTCCCGATAGTCGTCTTCGCGCAACTCTTCGTCGCCACGCTCATTCTAATGCTCTTAGACGAGCTTATCGACAAGGGCTGGGGCATAGGCAGCGGCATAAGTCTGTTCATAGTGGCTGGCGTCGCGCAACACATCTTCTGGTTCTGCTTCAGCCCCGCGCCAGTTAGGGAGGACGGGGGGCCTCTGGGGATCTTCCCGGCCCTCGTCTCCCGCGTCATTAACGGAGGAGATCTCTGGAGCCTCGTCATCGGCTCCCCCGAGGCCCCGTGGCTCCCGACCTTGGTGGGCTTCGTGGCCATGATAGCCATGTTCGTAGCAATGATATACCTAGAGGGCATGAGGGTCGAAGTGCCGATAGTTTACCCGAAATACGGCGGCCTCAAGGCCAAGACCCCTCTCAAGCTCTTATACGTGTCGGTAATCCCCGTAATCTTCTTCGGAGTCATAGGCGCCAACTTTATGTGGCTCGCCCGCTTGACCCAGAACCCCTTCATAGTCGGCGTGAGCGAGGCCTTCGTGGCACCGAGGGGCCTAGCAGACGTGCTCCAGAGGCCCTGGCACGCACTCGCCTACACCCTGCTCATTTGCTCGACGGGCGCTCTCTTAGCCCTCGCGTGGGTCGAGGCCTCAGGCATGTCTGCTAGAACCCAGGCGGAGAACATCGTGAAATCGGGGCTCCAAATACCCGGCTTCAGGGGGGCCCCTTCGGTCATCGAGAAGTACTTAGCTAGGTACATCGAGACCCTGACTTGGGTCAGCGGCGTGCTAGTGGCGCTGATAGCGGCCCTCGGCGACATATTCGGGGTCCTCGGAGGGGGCACGGGGATACTCTTGATGGTCGGTATCTTATACCAGTACTATCAGCTAATAATTCGGGAGAGGGCTTTGGAGATGTACCCCGCTCTGAAGCAGTTCTTGGGGGCCGAGTAGGTGGTCTCGGATGGACTGGTTCCAAGGGGCGTCGCAGTGGCTTAGAAGCGTTCTGGGCCACTTCGCAGAGCCGCCGCTGAGCGCGATCTTTGTGTTCGCGCTGGCCTTCGCTGCGTGCTTGATTTCGTCGGGAGTCCAGAGGTTCATGATTGACGTGAAGGTCGTCAGGCAACAGGCGCAGGAGCTTAGCAAGTGGAGGAAGGAATTGCTCAAGGCCACGAGGGCTAGGGACATGAAGGCCGTGGAGAGGCTCATGAGGAAGAAGCCCTACATGGACAAGCTGCAGGCCATGTACACGTCCCAGACTATGAAGCCCATGATAGTGTACTTCGTCCCTCTCCTCCTCCTGTTCTGGCTCTTCTCGGGAGTCTTCGGCAATGTGGGCGTCGCCTACTTGCCAATTATAGGCCAGCCCGTGCCCTTCTGGATCTGGTACTTCTTGTCGTCTCTAGCCATCTCCCCGATACTGCAGAGAGTTTTAAATTTGGACTTCCAATCCTCGGACTGAGGGGGCAACAGTGGTAAGACCAGGTCTCAGGGGGAAGCCGCACAAGCTCGTTAGGACTCCAAGTGGGAGGCTCGCGTGGAGGCCCGTCGAGTTCAAGAGGGGAGAGGCTAGGTGTGCTTGGTGCCACGGAGAGCTCCACGGAGCTCCCGCATTGCCAAAGGTCGAGATGAGGGGGCTCCCCAAGAGCGGCAAGAGGCCCGAGAGGCCCTATGGGGGCTACCTATGCCCGAGGTGCCTGAGGTTGGGGCTGGTCAGAGCAGTCATAAGGGGGTCCTCGACAGCGAGCGGCGCTCCGTGATCTGCTCTACTTCTCGGTCGCAGACTTTATAAAGAATGGCCCAACTTTGGTGGAGTTATGGGGCTGGTCATAGCCATCAGCGGCAAGCCGGGCGCCGGCAAGACCACTTACGCCAGAGAGGTTGCCCGCCTCTTCAACTTGAGGTACGTGTCCTCGGGGGCCCTCTTTAGGCAGTTGGCCAGCGAGAGGGGGGTTAGCCTAGTAGAGCTCCACAAGCTCGCAGAGAAGGACTTCGAGATAGACAGGGCCGTAGACAGCAGGGCCGTGGAGGAGGCCAAGAAGGGGGACGTCGTCATCGAAGGCCACTTAGCTGGGTGGGTCCTGCGAGACATGGCCGACCTCAGGATCTTCTTCACCGCTCCGCCGGAGGTCAGGGCGCTGAGGGTCGCGGCCCGAGACGGCGTGTCCTACGAGGAGGCGCTGAGGGAGCTCAAGCTGAGGGAGGAGAGCAACAAGCTGAGGGCGAGGCTCCTCTACGGCTTCGACCTGGACGACCTCTCCATCTTCGACGTCGTATTCAATACGAACAGGCTCAGCAAGGAGGTCATAACCGAAACGTTAAAAACCCTAATCTCGAAGTTCATAGAGCGCCGAGCCACAGGGTGACGGACATGCCAGCCATAGAAGTAGGTAGGATATGCGTCAAAAACGCCGGCAGGCTAGCTGGTAGGAAGTGCGTGATAGTCGACATAATAGACGAGAACTTCGTCTTAGTTACAGGGCCCAAGGACGTCACGGGGGTCAAGAGGAAGAGAGCCAACATCAGGCACCTAGTGCCCACGCCCGAGAAAATAGACATTCCCAAAGGGGCCAGCGACGAAGAGGTCAAGGCCGCCCTCGAGAGGGCCGGCAAGCTGGAGTTCATGAAGGAGAAGGTCGCTCCGATAGCCCCATAAGTCACCTCCCCATTACTCACCTCTGGTGGAGAGGACTTGGGCATACTGGTAAAGGCCGAGGAGACGACCGACTATAGGTACGGTTGCCCCCCAGATAAGAGGCCCATAGAGCTCCACATGGATCTAGGGATAATAAACCTAGACAAGCCCCCAGGCCCTACGAGCCACGAAGTGACTTCGTGGGTCAAGAAGCTCTTGGGCGTCGAGAAGGCCGGCCACGGCGGGACCCTAGGGCCCTGTTGAGGGCGGGGAGACCCGAAGGTCACCGGCGTCTTGCCGATAGCCCTGGGCAGAGCTCGCAACGTCCTCCAACACATAATACACTCCGACAAGACCTACGTATGCGTGATGGCCCTCCACGAGGCAGTGCCGGAAGAGAGGGTCAGAGAGGTGTGCCGAGAGTTCGTGGGGCCTATCTATCAGAGGCCCCCGCTCAAGGCCTCTGTCGAGAGGAGGCTCAGAGTTAGGAGGGTGTACTCGATCGAGGTCCACGAGGTCGTCGGCAGGCTCGTGTTAATGACGGTCCGGTGCGAGGCTGGGACCTACATAAGGAAGCTGTGCCACGACATAGGCGAAGTATTGGGGGTGGGGGCCCACATGGCCGAGCTCAGAAGAGTGCAGACAGGGCCCTTTACTGAAGACGAGAACTTGGTGACGATGCACGAGCTGCACGAAGCCGTCGTCGCGTGGAAAGAGTACGGCGACGAGGGCCTCTTGAGGGGGGCGATACTCCCAGTCGAGTACGCCGTCAAGGACTTGCCGAAGATCTACATAAGGGACTCGGCCGTGGATGCCATATGCCACGGAGCCCCCCTAGCCGCTCCAGGGGTGCTCCACCTCACCGACAACATAACGAGGGACAGGCACGTGGCCATAATGACGTTGAAGGGCGAGCTCGTTGCCATAGCCAAGGCGTTGATGAGCTCTCACGAGATACTCGAGGCCGATAAGGGAATAGTCGCTAAGCCGATAAGAGTAATAATGAGGCCCGGCACCTATCCCAGGCAGTGGAAGTCCTCTAGGCTCGAGGAGAAAGGATAATTAAAGAGGGTTCTACTCTAAAAATATACTTAGAGCCGGGATACCCTAGTGGTAGGGGGCAGGCCTGGAGAGGCCCTTAGGCCCCATCGAGCCTGTGGCCCTCTGGGCCGCGCGGGTTCGAATCCCGCTCCCGGCGCTCACTCTTTGGGTTCGAATTCCTTCTGCTATTCTTTCCCATTATTTAACTTCTTAAGCGCGTAAGCTATTTGGAATGCTCACGCTTTTTCTTTATATTTCATGTTGTTCATTCATGCCATGTGATAGGTCAATGGGCGTAGAGCTTAAAGCTGCACTTGGTCGTCAGCCAACTTCAATTGTATCCATGGGCATTAATTAGCAAGTAAAATCCAGTCATTCCCTGTGAGGAGTATCTGACGAAGCTGAAGAGGTTCTGGCAATGACAAAGTAGTCTCTGCCAAGTCTCTTAGCCTCTTCTGTGCTGTTGATGTAAATTTTCTCGCCATCAAGAATTCAGTTGTTGCCTTCTCTCTGCGCCGTAGACTTGGGGGCTGAACGCCCTTACTGTCCATTCCTCTGACTTTTTCTATCGGCAGATTTTTTGACACTACTCTCAACGGTTTTGCGGAAAAGTTCCTGCTCTCCTGAAATTAAGATATATAATTTTACCGCCTTTAAGATGGCGCTCTTTTCTTTGATGATGAATTTTTATGCAACTACTCAAAACTTCCATTAAAAAACATAATGGCTTGGACTAAGATGAGCCTAAAGCACACAAAGCATTTACGAAATACTCGTAAGAGCGAGTGAAGAGCATATAAAAATCAGAGCTTGGTAACTCTTCTTTTAATGTTAATTAGTCCTTGAGTACACTCTTTAACAATGATGGAAGTTCCCATGGAGTTTTTGCAATTTTGACTCCTGCTTGTTTTAGGGCGCTTATCTTACTCGCGACTGTGCCGCGTCCTCTGGTGATTATGGCGCCTGCGTGTCCCATTCTTTTTTCTGGCGGAGCTGTGCTACCTGCTATGAAAGCCACAACTGGCTTGCTGACATGTTTCTTTATATACTCTGCGGCCTCCTCTTCCATGGTGCCTCCTATTTCTCCTATAATGGTAATGGCTTTAGTGCGGTCATCCTTTTCGAATAGCTCTAAGATGTCTTTTAAGCGTAGGCCCACTATGGGGTCTCCTCCTACTCCCAGCACTGCGCTTTGACCCAAACCCGCCTTAGTGAGAAGATTGCTTATTTCAGCAGTTAAAGTTCCGCTTCTCGAAACCACTCCTATGTTGCCAGGCATCACTGAATGTATCATGCCAAGCTTTATTTCGCCTGGAATCGTTATACCTGGAGAGTTTGGTCCTAGGTAACGTGTTCCGACACTATTTGCAAAGGCCTTTATTTCGAGGGCATCGTGAAGAGGCACCCAGTCTGTTATGATCACCATAAACTTTATGCCAGCTTCCATCGCCTCAAAGGCAGCTTCCTTTAGGAAGGGCGCTGGTACGTACAAAATGGACGCGTCCGCTTCATGTTCCATCAAGGCTTCTTTAACTGAATCGTATACGGGAACCCCAAAAACAGTTTCTCCCCCCTTTCCAGGAGTTACTCCAGCCACTATTTTGGTGCCATAGTCAAGCATCATCTTTGTTTGGCGTCTACCGAGCCTTCCAGTAATGCCCTGAACTATGACACGGGTGTTTTTGTTGACTAGAATGGCCATTCAGGGTCACCTAATCCTTAAAGCGGCTTTTATACCTTCTTCTATTGTTGGATAACACTTGACCCCAGCCTTCTCCAGAATTTCAACGGCCCGATCCGCGCCAACCCCTTGAATCACTCCAATTATGGGTATCTGGGGTTTCCTCTTGGCTATTACGTTGAGAAAGCCCTCTACTACCTCTTCTGCTGGGGATATCATAAACCAGAAGGCGAAGAAAATTACCTTAACATCCGGGTCAGAGTTCGCTTTCATTAGGAGTAAATCGAGGGCATTTTCTACTCGCTCCACAGATAAGCCTCCACCCGTGTCAAGAAAACATGCCGGCTGTCCTCCCATCATTTTCACAGCGTCTAAAAGGGACATCACGAGTCCTGCCCCGTTACCCATAATGGCAATGTTACCCTTAAGATCCACGTAGTTTAACCCTCTTTTTTGGCCTTCTCGTTCCAATGGATTTTCAAAATGCTCCAGCCTCAAGGATTCAAGCTCGGGATGTCTGAAGAGCGCATGGTCGTCGATGTTTAGTCTAGCGTCGGCGGCAACCACTTTTCCTTCAGCGGTTATAGCGAGTGGGTTGATTTCGACGAGTTCTGCGTCATAAACTCTAAATACATGGTAAAGTTTCCACAAGATATTACTTATCTCCGGCAACATCTCCCCACGTATGCCGATCTGCTTTATAAGCCTTCTTGTCTCACACTCCCTAACCCCCCTCAAAATGTTTGGACGCAACATAGCAACTTTCTCCGGAGTTTTTGCGGCGATTTCCTCGATGTCGACTCCTCCTTCGGAGGATGCTATTACCACCGGAGTGGCTGTCGCATCGTCTATAGTCACGCCTAGATACAACTCCTTTACTATGTTCAGCTTTTCCTCAACGAGTATCTTAGTAACCTTAAAGCCCTCGATCTCTGCTCCAAACAGTTGTGCAGCTTCCCTTTCAGCTTCTCCAAGATCCTTTGCAAACCTTATGCCACCAGCCTTTCCACGTGCTCCTGCCAATATTTGAGCCTTCAACGCAACGGGCTTATTAATTCGAATGAGAGCTTCCCGTACTTCTGTCAGGTTATGTGCCAAGAAGCCTTGTGGAACAGCGATGTCGAATTTTTTCAATATTGCTTTAGCTTCATACTCATATAAACGCATCTTTTTTAACCATCTCCCCACGTATGCCAATCTGCTTTATAAGCCTTCTTGTCTCACACTCCCTAACCCCCTTCAAAATCGTAGTCGGCTGGCGCCAAGCCTTCAAGCCTAGCGCATAGCCTTCCAACGTGGCCAGCCGGGGCGAACACCTTCCCGGGCAGCGCCACTTCCATTCCAGGTGTTGCGCTAGCTGAACTCTCTTCGACTTTCGATTCGCAGTAGCAGTCGACTAAGTACTTAAACGGTATCTCGTTCGTCGGCCGCTTCGATCGAAGATGTTCATGAAATCCACTTCGATCGCCACGCCTCTCTCTTTCGAGATCTCCTCGACCTAGACGTAGCCAGTCCTCTCAACAACACGACGACGTCGGATCCTCTTGGCTCGGCCTTCTCGCCCACTTGGAAGCCACAACCTTCGATATATGTCAGCTTGACGGTCTTGTCCAGCGTCCCGTTTGGGATGTAAACAATGTCGCCCGCCAAGTCCCTGATGGCGTAAGCCATAAGCCAGAAGTTCTATGAATGGTAAATGGTAGAGGTAAACGTGCAGCTGACGTGCCTAAGAGTTATCTTGGAGCCCTTGCTCGGAGACAACTTCGACACGGCTTCTCTAAATCCCCTCGTCAAGCTAACGACGCAGTTCCCTAAATGCAGAGACCGCTCGACCTCATAGCTCGCTACAGTTGAGTCCAAGCTGAATGCCCTAAGAGACTTGCGAGGCTTCAAAGCAAATCAGCATGAAGCGTCGATTGAGGAAGGGAGCGCATAAAATAAGGCTAGGAGCCCGGTGAGTTTTCAAGGCGTGCTTGTAAGGCGGCGAGACATGATCCGTACAGACGTGCTCGTCGTCGGTAGCGGTGCTGGAGGGAGCGTGGCGTCGCTCGAGCTCACGAAGCAGAACTTTAAGGTGGTTCTAGCGGAGGCTGGCGAGGGCGTCGACCTAGCGAGGGCTAGGTTGGGCTACCGCCCTGTGCTATCGTCGATCGAGGTCCTTAAGTGCGAGGGTCTTGGTGGCACCACGCTAGTGTCCATGGGCAATATGTTGGTTACAGGCGAAATGCTCGAGAAATTTAGGAGCCTGGGCGTGGACCTGACGGCTGAGGTTCAAGAGGTTTGCAAGCTCATGTCTGTTTCCAAGACGCCAGCAGACAGGCTACCAGCCTTCGCTAAGAAGTTCGTTGAAGCCGCTGAGAGGGCGGGGCTGAGGGCAGAAGTCATGCCGAAGTCCATAGACTTCGACAAGTGCATCGGATGCGGCAGATGCGCCTACGGATGTCCTAAGGGGGCGAAGGTCTCGGCCCTAGATCTGGTTAAGGTCGGCGTGCGACAAGGGCTGGTGCTCCTGACTCGATTTAGGGTTGACAAGCTACGCAAGGGCCAAGAGCGAGTGGTGGCAGAGGGAGTTGTGGATGGCAACAGGCTCAAGGTGGAGTGCAGGGCTCTTGTCCTAGCAGCAGGTGCCCTTGAGACACCGAAGCTCCTGGCTCAGCTCCATGACGACGAAAACGTGGGGAGGAACCTGTTCGTAGACCCTTTCGTAACGGTCGGCGGGCCTTACGATGGGCCTTCCTCAAGCGATGGCATTCAGATGGCTGCCTACGTCGACTTCAGTGACTTCTTGTTGTCGCCCCACTACACTGGGCTCCTGCAGTTTCAGCTAGCAACTAGGGGGGTCGACCTCAAGGGTAGGGGGATCGCCTCACTAATGGTCAAGGTGGCCGACGAGGGCAAGGGAGTCGTGTGGCCCGACTGCGTCGTAGAAACTCGGATGACCCGGAGGGACTTGAGGATCCTAGAGAGAGGAGTTGAGAAGGCCAAAGAATTGCTCTCGGAGCTTGGGGCTAGAGAGGACGAGATCGCTATGACGCACGTGAGGGGAGCGCACCCCGGCGGGACCGCAGCAATAGGCTACGTGGTCTCTCAAGACCTGACGATCGATGGTTGCGATGGGGTCTTTGTGGCCGATGCTAGTTTGATACCTCCTCCTCTTGGAAAGCCGCCAGTTTTGCTCATAATGTCCTTGGCTATGAAGGTGGCGAGGAGGGTCTGTGAGTACTTGCGCTAGGCCCCTCACCCCTCGTATATGGCGTTGACGACGCCCATTAAAGCCAAGAGGGCTTGGGGGTTCTCCTTAAAGAAGTCCATCATCTTCACTATCCTGTTCACCGTCAAGTCGTGGAGCTCGTGCTCGATATTGCAGGCATCGTCTTCTGCTATGTCCTCTGGTAGCTTTAGAAGAGTCACCAAGAACTCCTTGAGGGCCTCGTGCCTCTTGTAAATGGCCTTCGCTAGCCTAGCCCCTTCGTCCGTCAGAGTTATGGCCTCGTGCTTCACGTACTTCACCAACCCCTTGCGAGCGAGCTTGTCGAGGTACTCGACTATGCTGGGGGGCTTTACGTTCAACATCTCAGCTAGCACCTTGACCTTTATAGTCTCGTTCTTTTTCCACAGCATGTACAGCGCTTCCAAGTACTCTTCCTCTCTTCGACTCTTTCGGGAGGGCAATTCCAGTCAACCCTGCAAAGGATGCTCGCTTTCTCGTAGGGCCTCGCTCAACATAAAGATTTTGACCCGAGGGGACCGAGTCAGGCGGCCTAGCGCCCCTCATACATCAGGAGGGGTCTGGGCTCTTCATCCTCGGCCGAAGGGAAGGAAAGAAGGGCCCCTTATGTGCTTTTCTTCAAGCGAAATCTATGCCTCGATGTCCACGCCTTCGCAGGTGTCTCGGCCTCGCACAGGCCACGTTAAAAGCGGGCAGATGGCATCGATGATGGTCGGGGTCTCTGGGCTACCGAGCTACCCTAGTTGCATGAGGAAAAGCTTTAGCTGGGGCACGACCTCCCATATCGCGGGCGATGATGTTTCCCTCAGCTACGCTTGAGTGAATGATGTAACTATGGGGGGCTGAGCCCCATAGCGATGTGCAAGGCCGAAGACTTGTCAGAGCCGCAGCACTCTTCATTTCACTCAGATGGGGACAATCTCATCATCCGCGCCCTCTTTTTAAGTTCAAACCTTTAAGCTTATCGCTTAAGCGAACAGCTTAAAGCTCGGGCCGTGAAAATTTACCGTGGACGTGATGAGGCCCTTACCGTCTGATGCGTGATGAGCTGTTGGGCGTCTGAGCCCCGTAATGCTTAGTCATTTACATGCAAACTAGTTCTGCTGGCCTTCAAAATGCCACGAAACCATTAACCCTAGAATCTCCCGCTCCTCGAGCTGCGAGACTCACTGGCCCCTCATCTTGACCGCTATTGCCTTAGTTTTGCTGGGCTTGTAAAAGGCACAGTTGGGTCTGATCTCTAGCCCTAGCTTGCACCTGCCCATGCTGTAGTACTTACAAATGTGGCATTTCACATCACACCACCTCGGAGGGGTTGGTCTCTAAGCGATGCTTAATCGCAAGACGACCTCTTAGGGCTTAGCGCCACCTCTATGCGCTCTTGCCTTGTGAACGGACAGACCCCTCTTGCTCTCGAATTTCTTGCCACAAACCTCGCACGCATAGGACATGAGGGGTCACCCTATGTGAGTTTCTCGATACCAAAGTCTCAAAGTAAGGCGTTAAAAATTTTATTCATTTACCGTTAAGATTTCGTTGACCACTCTTTGAGCGAGGGGCTGGGGTCGGGATCCTTGTACTTTGACGCCCACTGCCACCTTCACGAGTTCAACGAGGAGGAGGTGGAGGAGTTCAAGGGGTATGTCATAGTTGCCGTCTCAGACGACGTGGAGTCTTCTAAGAGGACCATGAAAATGGCCCGAGAGCGAGAGAACGTGATACCCTGCTTCGGCATACATCCTTGGGCCGTCGACAGGGCCTCGATTAGCAACGTGAATGAGATAGAGGCGTTGGTGTCGAGGGCCGAGCTCTGCGGCCTCGGAGAGGTGGGCCTCGACAAGAAGTTCGTCCCTCAAACGTTCTCTAGGCAGGTGAAGTTCTTCGAGGAGTTCGTGAAGATGGCAGTCGAGTATGGCATTCCGCTCAACGTCCATGCAGCGGGCGCTTGGCGCGAGGTCTATGAGGTCCTCTTAAGGAGAGACGTGGAAAGGGCATTGCTCCACTGGTACACGGGACCTCTCGATCTATTGGAGGAGCTTACCGCCAAGGGCTACTTCATATCGATAAACCCAGCAATGGAGATACAGAAGAAGCACATGATGGTCGCAGTCAAGGTTGACTTGAAGAGGGTCCTGGTAGAGAGCGACGGGCCCTACGAGTACAGAGGGCTCAAGCTCACGCCGAAGCTCATACCAAAGACCCTCGAGAGCTTAGCCAAGGCTAGGGGGTTGGGGGTTGAAGAGCTGAGGTCTGTCGTGGAGAGCAACTTTAGGGCTTTCTTCGGCTTCACGAAGAGGGCTTTCTGAGGGCGTTCCTTTCGGTGCAACTGGGTCGTTTAGAAGAGGACTGCGTACTCCTCAGCCAGTTGACGGGCGTCCTCAACTTTCCTAGGATCCCTTATGTCTAGGTAAGCCGCACAGTCATTGAAGTAGGGAGGGCCCTTTCTGGAGAAGATAGTTATCAGCTTGCCACCGTGGAGCACTTCGTAGCCTTCGCAGGGCTCGTGGGCCCTTATGACTACCTTGACGCCCACGGTCTTCGAGAACCTCTCGGTCACGTCGGGGCCGAAGAGGAAGCCAGCCCCTCTAGGCGATGGCTCTACACCTCTGTAGCTCATGGGGTCGTTCCAAAGAAGCTCTTCGAGGAGATCGATCTCTTGGCTCGCCTTGGTAAGGGAGCTCAGAGTGACCGAGCGCGTGGGGATGCCTCCATGAACCATGAACAGAGAGCCTTCTAGAATGGAGCAGACGTAGAGCTCTCTAAAGCACAGCATCACCGAGTAATAGACGTCTTTCCACGAGTCTCCGTACAGGCTTCTCAAGTGGAGCGGGAAGTCGTGCGGGTACACCGGTAGCTCTGGAGGGCCTTCGTGATTGCCCATCAACAACAGGACGGAAGAGGGGTTCTCGAGCTTGACTCTTAAGACCTCGTAGACTACTTGCGGCGACTGCTCTCCTCTGTCTATGTAGTCTCCGAGGAATACTAAGAGGGCCTCCTTCGGGTCTACGCTCGACAATATCCTGGCCAAGCTCTCGTAGTCTCCGTGTATGTCTCCAACGACCACTAGCCTCTTCACGCCGTCCTTTACCTTCGCTAAGGAACCGTGCGACTCGTATTTGCCGATGTCGATCCTCTTCCTCTCCTCCCTCAATAGGGTCCTAGCCTCTGAGGCGAGCTCGATAAACTCCTCGGCCGTCGGCACGGAAACCATCTTGAGTGCTTCCTCGCGGTTAAGTGTTAATATGGGCAGTTCCAATTTATACCTGTGCGCCAGGTGCTCTCAGCGATGAAAGAGGGCTTAGACGTATTCAAGGTGAGGAAAGAGCTGAAAGGGGACGCTCGTAGGCTCTTCTTCTACATCTCCAAGAGGATTAGCGGATACACGGTCGAGGAGATCAAGTACTTCAGCGGGTTCTCAAACAAAGCGCTGATAAACCGTTGCCTGGCAGAGATGAAGAAGCTCGGGATAGTGGAAAAGCAAGGCGACAAGTACTACGTGCCCAAACCAATAGCAGAGGCCGTGAGCTTCGCTTTCAAACACTACGCCAAAATAGGAGACAAGCTCATCGCCAGAGGCTTCGTGAGCGCAATTGCCTACGCGGTCTTCTTGCTGGCATTGATCGCAGTATACCCTCCAGCCCCCCAAACGTTGCTCATGTGCTTGATCTTCACCCTAATGTTCGTGGCCGTTGGGATTTACGAGGTCTTCAGAATGAGAAGGCTGGTTAAGACGTTGAGAGCGGGCTGACCCCGCTCGGTAAGCCAGGACTGACTGCAGGGTACTTTAACGAATAAGGGGCCATCAATTTGAAACCTCGCCCATGCTTTTAAAGCTCCTTTGCAAGCTCGAGAAAAATTTAAGATGTTTCCAAGTGAAAATGCTTGAAGCGGCCAAGCCCCGGTAGCTCAGTCTGGTCAGAGCACTGCCTTGGTATGCTGTCCAAAGAGGCAGGGGTCGCGGGTTCGAATCCCGCCCGGGGCTTTAACCATACCACAAAGTAACCTAGAAACCTTGACTACTCCTTCGTACGTGGGGCTCTTATTTCTTGGGCAGATAGTAAAGACTAATCCTCCTGTCCTGCCGCTTTCGGCGAAAACTAACCGCACTGATTAGTTGGCCTTGGCCATACGGTGCTTAATCAGCTAAATGGCAGGCGAGCTAATTCGAAATCGCCTTAGCCGTTTTTCAAGAGGCCTTCGGCTTTAGACATGTCGTGCAATTAAAACTCGACTTTTTATATCGAAAACACGAAGCTTTAATATCCTTTAATAATCTAACCTTCCTAAAGGTAGTCCAGGAATGGGAGGGCGATGGTCATTATGAGGGAAGCTTTTGTGCTTGATTACTTGAGGACTCCTTTCTCACGCTCAAGACCGAGAGAGCCCGAGAGAGACGCCTTTTACCCCCTAAGAGGGGACCAGCTGGCCGCCATGTTGGTCAGAGAGGTCGTCGAAAGAAACGGCATAGACCCACGCTCTATCGACGAGGTGGTGGCGTGCTGCTCCCTCCCGGTTTGGGAGCAGTGGGCTTACGGCGGTAGGCACATAGTCTTCTTAGCTAACTTGCCGGAGACAGTCCCGACTGTGTTCATGGATAAGCAGTGCGGCTCCTCGATGGCTGGCATCCACTATGGGGCTTTGAAAATAATGACTGGCTACGCGAACCTCGTGATAGTAACCGGCTACGAGCACATGACCAGGGTGCCTATGGGACAGAACCCTTGGATCTCCACGCCGCCGGACCTCTTAACCAAAGAGGAGTATAGGCATTGGGAGATGGAGGTGGGGTACGTAATGGGGCTGACGGCAGAGAGGCTCTTCGAGGAGGCCAATCGAAAGTACGGGATTACGAAGAGGGACATGGATGAGTGGAGCCTCAGGAGCCACGTGATGGCCACGAGGGCTCTTAAGGAGGGCTACTTCAAGGGCGAGCTCATGCCTGTGGAAGTCACGTACCCCGACGGCTCCAAGCGAGTCGTGGAGTACGACCTCAGCATAAGGCCTGACACGAGTCTCGAGCAGATAGAGAGACTACCTCCGGCCTTCAAGCCAGGTGGCGTGATAACCGCTGGCAACTCTTCGCCGCTAAACGCAGGTGCCACCTGCATAGTGCTGGCATCTAAGGAGGCAATCAAAAGTATTGGCAAAGAGCCCATGGCCAAGATCGTCTCCATGGGCACCGCTGGAGTGCCGCCAGCGGTAATGGGCAAAGGCCCCGTGCCGGCGAGCAGGATGGCGTTAAAGCGCGCGGGCCTCGAAACTAAGGACATCGACTTCTGGGAGATAAATGAGGCCTTCGCAATAGTCACCCTCTGGGCGATAAGGGAGCTCGGCGTCGACCCCGAAAAGGTCAACGTCAAGGGCGGGGCGATAGCGATAGGCCACCCGCTTGGAGCGACTGGAGCGAGGCTCGTTGGGACCCTGGCGAGGATATTGGAGCTTGAAGGCGGAAGGTACGGGTTGGCTACTGCCTGCATCGGTGGAGGCCAAGGAATAGCGACAATAATCGAGAGGGTGTAGACGCTTAACTCAACAGCACCTCTTTTCTTTCCTCAACCACTTCTATCTCAAAAGAAGGATGAAGGCTGCTGCCTCCTCTCAAATTATCGTCGTTAGAACCGAAATTGAGGCGCCTCTAACTCCAGCTTGTGCCTATGAGAAAACTGATTTTAGGGCGAGGCCTCTACCCGCGACTTTGACCTCGCCGACATAGAAAAGCAACGTGCAAAACGATTTAGGGTCAAAGTCTGTATCTGTTAAAGCGGAGGGTGGTTAACTCATGGGCATTGATGAATGTAAAGAGGCCGTCGCCAAGGCCGCTTTGCGTGAGGTGCGCGACGGAATGGTGTTGGGGCTCGGAACTGGCTCTACCGTGGAGCGCTTCGCGGCGCTCCTGGGCAACGAGGTCAAGAGGGGGGTGAGGGTCAGGGTCGTTCCAACGTCCTACCACTCCATACAGATGGCCACAAAGTACGGCCTCGAAGTCGTGCCCACGGAGCTCGTGGATAGGATCGACTTGGTCGTCGACGGAGCGGACGAAGTCGATCGGAGGCTCAACATGATCAAGGGTCGAGGGGCTGCTCTAGCGAGGGAGAAGGTCGTTGCCTGCATGGCCTTGAGGAGAGTGTACATAGTGAGCTACGACAAGCTCGTCGAGAGGTTGTGCTCCACCAAGCCTATTCCCGTCGAGGTTCTGCCCTTTGCCTACAGGTACGTCATGAGGAGGCTCGCGGAGCTCGGAGGGGAGGCCGAGCTTAGGGAGGCCGGAAGGTTCAAAGACGGACCGCTAGTGACGGACAACGGGAACTTCATAATCGACGTGCGCTTCAAACCCCTCGACGACCCTGAAGGGCTGGAGGTAGAGATCAAGAAGATACCGGGCGTAGTCGAAGTGGGCCTCTTCTGCGGCATAGCGGACGTAGTCTACGTCGGGAGGCCAGAGGGCGTCGAAGTCCTCACGAGGGGTTGAGGATGAATCACGCTCGATAAGCTTTAAAGGGGTTGAGGCCTCAGGTTAACTCGGTGCCGGGGTCGCCTAGGGGCCTAGGGCGCCGGACTCATAATCTCAAAGCATGAGGCCAGAGATGGAGTCCGGTTATCGCGGGTTCGAAAGGGC
>Ga0185307_1000987_pt1 | contig 16688 bp, 18 predicted proteins | sample LHCtaG_FD_128010 | JGI IMG/M metagenome (GOLD analysis project Ga0185307, IMG submission 128010) | Hot spring microbial communities from Little Hot Creek, USA to study Microbial Dark Matter (Phase II) - LHC4sed_matched (SPADES... | ecosystem: Environmental > Aquatic > Thermal springs > Hot... | reverse complement strand
CCTATCCCCTCAGATTATGAAAAAATAACAGAATATTGGATTAAGCAACCATATGTAAAAATAGTTATTGCAAGACCTACTGAAAAAGGTTCAGGACCAATATATTTTGTAGATGAAATTCTTTTATCAGAAGAAGAGAAAGAAGCATATACAAAAATTTTAGAAATTCTTACAAAAGAGCTTACTCCTCCAAAAGTAGAAAGTGATGAAGAATTAAAGAAAGCAATTATAAAAGGAGCTGAAGATGTAGTTAAAAAATATAAAAAAGCTTTTAAAAAGCTTCATGAAGATTCTTGGCCTACATTGCTTTATTATTTAGAAAGAGATATGCTTGGATATGGACCATTGAATGCTCTTATGGAAGACCCTAATATTGAAGATATTAGTTGTGATGGAGTAAATGTTCCAGTATATATATGGCATAGAGATTATGAAAGTATTCCAACAAACATTATGTTTCTTGATAGAGAAACATTAGATGATTATATTATTAAACTTGCTCATAAAGCTGGAAAACATGTTTCTTCTGCTTTTCCAATAGTAGATGCAATGCTTGAAGGAAAACATAGATTGGCAGTAACATTTAGAGAAGAAGTTTCTCCTAAAGGAAGCACATTTACAATTAGAAAATTCCGTGAAGAACCTTTCTCTATAATAGATTTAATAAAAGGAGGAACAATTAATGAAGACATTGCTGCATACTTCTGGATTTTGCTTGAGCATAGGAATAGCCTTATTGTTATTGGTGGAACTGGAAGCGGAAAAACAACTTTATTAAATGCATTAGCATGCCTTATAAAGCCTGGAATGAAAATTGTTACAGTTGAAGAAACTGCAGAATTAAAACTTCCTCATGAAAATTGGGTTCAATTTATTAGTAGAGAAAGCTATGGAGTTTCAGAAGTAAAGATTGGAGAAGTAACACTTTATGATTTAGTTAAAACAAGCCTTAGATATAGACCAGATTATCTTATAGTTGGAGAAATTAGAGGAGAAGAAGCATTTGTTCTATTCCAAGCACTTGCAACAGGACATGGAGGAATGTCTACTTTACATGCTGAAAGTGTAGATTATGCTATTAAGCGTCTTGTAAGCAAGCCAATGAATATTGCTGAAGCATACATTCCATTAATGAATGTAATGCTTTTAGTAGAAAGAGTACGTCTTACAGTTAGTAAAGATGGGAGAGAAATTGGAAGAAGAGTTAGAAATGTATGGGAAGTATTAGATTATAATAATTATTTAAAAGTTTTTGAATGGGATCCTTCTCAAGATAATTTTAAAAGCTTTGTAGAAAAAAGCAAGCATTTAGAAAAAATAGCTTATAGATTAGGTAAAAGCAAAGAAGAAATATTAGAAGAAATGGAAAGGAGAAAAGAAGTAATAAGATGGATGTTGCAAAAGAATATTAGAAGCGTAAAAGAAGTAGCTAAAATAGTTACAGAATACTATATTAATCCTGAAGCAATTTTAGAAAGAATTAGAGCTAAACCTAAAGAAATAATTGCTGAATATGAATTATCTCCTAGAAGAGAAGAAGCTATGGAAATTTTCAATAAATTAAAAGAACCTATGCTTCAAATAATAAAAAGAATATTAGCTAATGGAGGATCAATAAGAATAGAAAATCTTATAAAAGAAGTACAACTTGATAGAGCTACTTTCTGGTATTGTATAGATATTTTAAGAGAATTAGGCTATATAGATACTAAAGAACAACTTATAATCTTGAAATAAATAAAGTTAAAGTTATAACTTAAATTTTTTATATAAATACGTATAAATATAGTTTATTTTTCTTTATCAAAAATACTATTTATTTAAAAAAAGCCAGGGGCTTTTCTCGATTATTAGGTGGTTGAATGGTTAAATGTCCTAAATGTGGCTTTGATTTAAAATTTTGTAATAATTGTGGTCAATTACTTCCTTCTTTTGAAAAAATGCTTAAAGATTCTAAGAATAATCTTTTATGCCCTTTTTGTAAAGGAATAATAATCCATTGTCCAAATTGCGGAATTTCTTTTTCTGAATTTAAAATTAAGGAAAAAATTATTTCTGAAATTGAAAAAATAGATTTAGATTCTGAATTTTTAGAATCTTTAATAAAAAAAATTAAAGAAAATAATTTAGAAAAAGAAATTAAAAAAATTATGGAAATAAAAGGTGAAGGAAAAACAAGAAATATTAAAGAAAATTTATTTTGTGCATTCCATCCATCAAGAAAAGCTAATAAAGAATGTGATATTTGCTCAAAACCTTTATGTGAAGAATGTGCAAAAACATATGAAGACTTAGTGCTTTGTCAATATGATTATTATAATATAATTAAAGAAATTTCTTCTATTAATTCTATAGAAAATGAGAAAAAGAATCTTATTAGTTTCTTTATTTCAATCATAGCAGCTTTTTTAATACTTGGTAATGCATTTTCATGGGCATTATCAATAAACATATTTCCAATTTTTTCAATTTTTCTATTTTTAGAGAAAAATTATTTAGCATTAATTAGCGCAATTTGTAGCATTTTTATTGCTATAGGAGCATTCTTATCCCTTAAGCCTAAAAGAGAGGTTTCTGGAGGATTAATGATTATGATTTTTTCTTTTGCAAGTTTAACTATAGGAGGAGGTTTTATTATAGGAAGTATCTTAGGAGTTATAGGAGCATTATTAAATTTTATTACAAAATGATTTTATTTAATCAGCTAAAATTTATATATCAGATTTTTATATAAAAATCTGATAATTATTATGAATCTGGTAAAAGAAATAACTATTGGAAAAAAATATACGATTTATTTACCAAAAGCTATAGTAAAAGCTCTTAATTTAAAAGAGGGTAATAAATTTTTATTAAGAATATCTGGCAATACTATAATCATGGAGCCAATTGATGATCCAATAAAACTTGCATTATCTGAAAAAAAGTTTGCATCTATAAAACCAGAAGAAGTAGAGTTGATAAGCCTTGAAGAACAAGAAAAATATATTAAAGGTTCTTCTTGATACTACATTTATACTTCCAACATTAGGCATAGATAGTGGTATAGAAGTAAAAAAAAGCTATTAAAAAATTAGATGAAATCAATGCAGAATTGTATTACTCTATTTTTAGTATTTTAGAATCATTATGGATAGCTATTAGATTTATTAAAAAACGAGAGTTTGATATTGAAAGATTTAAATTAGGTTTAAGAAGCTTAATTGAAGCAAGAAGATATAAGCGAACGATCGAAAATACTGAAGTTTTTAATTATGCATTAAGTCTATATTTAAATGGTCATGCAGATATGATAGATAATATACTTTATGCAAATTCCATAATTTATGACATTAAATTTTTAACAATAGATGAAGAAATCAAAAAATTCATAAAAATAAAAAATTTAAAAGATACGATATTATCTTTATCATAGTAAGCGAAAAGCTTAATCAATTTTAAAGATGAGATGAAAATAAACTAAAAAGTTTAAATAAATCCAAAATAATTTTTTGCATTAAATGTGTTTAGGTATTCCAGTAAAAATAATTGATGTAAAATATCCTGAAGCAATCGTTGAAATTGGAGGATTAAAGAAAAATATTAGAATAGATTTAATAGAAGATGTTAAACCTGGAGATTATATTATTTTACATGCTGGATTTGCAATTCAAAAAATAGATGAAAAAGAAGCTTTAGAAACATTAAAAATATTAGAGGAAGTTTTGAAAAGAAATGAATGAAGAAAAACTTAGATTTATTGATGAATATAGAAATAAAGAATTATTATTAAAATTAATTAAAAAATTAAAAAGAGAAATTGATGATCCAATAAAAATTATGGAAGTATGTGGAACGCATACAATTTCAATAAGTAAATTTGGAATTAGAAGATTATTAAAAGGAAAAGTAGATTTAACTTCTGGCCCAGGTTGTCCAGTATGTGTTACTCCAAATGAAGATATAGATTGGATTATTGAATTATGTAAGAAATTTAAAGATAAAATTTGTTTAACAGTTTTTGGAGATATTATGCGTGTTCCTGGAAGCAATTCAAGTTTATTCATTGAAAAAGCGAAAGGAGCAGATATTAGAGTAGTTTATTCTCCAATAGAAGCAATAGAAATTGCAAAAAAGAGAAAAGATTTAAAAATTGTATTTTTTGGAATAGGTTTTGAAACAACTGCTCCATCTATTGCAATATCTTTAATTGAAGCAAGAAAATTTAAATTGGAAAATTTCTATTTATATTCAGCTCATAAACTTATTCCTCCAGCTCTTGATGCATTATTAAGTTTAGGAGAAGTAAAATTGAATGGTTTCATTTTACCAGGGCATGTAAGCACAATTATAGGATCAAATCCATATAAACCAATTCTTAAAAAACATAGCTTAGCAGGAGTTATAGCAGGTTTTGAACCACTTGATATAATTCAAGCTTTATTAATTTTGAATGAATTAATTAAAAATAAAAATTATGATGTAAAAATTCAATATTCTAGATCTGTTAAACCTGAAGGAAATGAAAAAGCTAAAAAAATTATGAATAATGTTTTTAAAGAATGTAATTCTATTTGGCGTGGATTAGGAGAAATTCCTAATAGTGGATTAGAATTAAGAGAAGAATATAACGATATGAATGCAAAACTTCATTTTAATAATATAAATGTTTCTCCTAAAGAAAATCCAGCATGTAAATGCGGAGAAGTACTTAGAGGAATAATTTATCCTTTTGAATGCCCGCTTTTTGCAAAAGTTTGTACTCCAAATTCTCCAATTGGTCCATGCATGGTAAGTAGTGAAGGAGCATGTGCTGCATGGTATACTTATGAAGATTGGAAGAAATATAAAAAGATGATGAAAAATGAGTGATATAGAAAATATTATCAGATTAGCACATGGTGGAGGAGGAAAACTTACATTTCAATTAATAAAAGAAATTTTCCTACCTGCTTTTAAAAATAGCATTCTTGAAAAATTGGAAGATTCTGCAAGAATAAATTTTAATGGAAAAAATATTGCTTTTACAATTGATGCATATACTGTTAATCCAATATTCTTTCCAGGAGGAGATATAGGAAAATTAGCAATTACAGGAACAATAAATGATTTAGCTATGCAAGGTGGAATAATTGATCCAATTATTTCAGCAGCTTTTATAATTGAAGAGGGGTTTGAAATAGAAAATTTAGAAAAAATAGTAAAATCAATGAAAGAAGAATGCTTAAAAAACAATGTGAAAATTGTTGCTGGAGATACAAAAGTTGTTGAAAAAGGACTAGCAGATAAAATATATATTATTACAGCAGGAATTTCATTCATTCCAGAAAAAATAGATTTAGGAGTACATAGAATAAAAGAAGGAGATGCAATTATAGTTTCAGGAACAATTGGAGACCATGGAGCTGCAATTTTATCAACTAGATATGATTTTAAATTAAGCAATTCATTAATAAGCGATTGTGCATCTCTTAAAGATTTAGTAAAATCATTATTAGAAAACAATTTAGAAATACATTGTTTAAGAGACCCTACTAGAGGAGGATTAGGAACAATTCTTAATGAAATAGCTTTAAAAACAAATTTTGGAATAATAATAGATGAATCTAAAATTCCAATTAAGAATGATGTAAGAGCATTATGTGAAATTCTTGGAATAGATCCTTTATATTTAGCATGTGAAGGAAGACTTGTTTGTTTTTCAAGTTGGGAAAAAAGGAATGATGTATTATCAATTATTAAAGAAAATCCTTTAGGAGAAAGTGCTATGTTAATTGGAAGAGTAACATCTAAATTTAGTAATAAAGTTATAATGAAAACAACATTAGGTGTAAAAAGAATAGTTTCAATGTTTTTAGGAGAGAATCTTCCAAGAATTTGTTAATAAAGCATAAATATAATCCTTACTATATAGAAAAGAGAAATAAAAAATGGAAAATTTTAATAAAGATATTATAAAAATAATTCCAAAAAATTTTTCATTAGAAAAAGCTAGATTAGCTCAAAAAATAATTGCTTCAAAATGTATAAAAAATAATTGTTTTTCAAAAATAAATATAATTGCAGGTGCCGATGCTACATACATAAAAAATTTTTCAATCGCTTCAATAGTATGTATTGATTTTAAAACTCATGAAATAATTGAAATAAAAAATGTATATGGAAAAACTTATTTTCCATACATTCCAACACTTTTATCCTTTAGAGAAGCCCCATTAATTTTTAAATGTTTTCATTTATTAAATAATAAACCAGATATAATTATAGTAAATGGGCATGGTATTGCACATCCTTATAAATGTGGTTTAGCAACTCATGTAGGTGTTATTTTAAATATTCCATCAATAGGTGTAGCTAGAAAAAGATTATATGGAGAAGAAAAAAATATTGGAAATAAAACATTTTTAATAGATGAAAATTCTTCAATAATTGCTGAAGTAATTAAAAAAGGAAGAACAAAACTTTATGTTAGTATTGGAAATATGATAGACCTTGAAACAAGTGTATCAATAGTATTAAGTTTATTAAATGAATTAAATTTACCTTTACCTCTTCAAATAGCTCATAATGAATGTGAAAAATTAAAAAATAAATTTAAGCAAAAATAATTAAATAAGAAAAAATGTCTAATAAAGAAATTTCTTTAGAAGGAATTGTTTTTTCAGGAAATGGAGAAGGAGCATATTATATTAGTTTACCAAAATACTTTAAGCAAATAGAAGAAAAATTAGGTTTTAAACCATATCCTGGAACTCTTAATATAAAACTTAATGAAGAATCTATTAAAAAAAGAGCTTTTATTGAAAATTCAAAAGGAATAAAAATAGAAGGTTTTGAAGAATGTGGAAAAATTTTTGGTTCTGTAAAATGTTTTCCAGCTATAATTAATGGAAAAGTAGAAGGGGCTATAATAATTCCTGAAAAAACACATTATGATTCATCCGTTATAGAAATTATTTCAGAAAAATATCTTAGAAAAGAATTGAATATTAAAGATGGAGATAAAATTAAAATTTATGTGCGTGTGGGGATGCCAATTATTTATAAATCCACCTTATGACCTTTAAGCAATAAACTATAAATCTCATGCATGTTACTCTCTAAAATCTTAATTGAAGTCTTATAAAGGAATTCTGGCTTTTTTAAGATACTTCTTGAGAAGTTTCATTTTTATAGCCAATCTAATATCTGGTTCGATTACAATTAATTCTGCAAACTTTTTCCTAGATTTTACATCTTTTTTTCACTTAATTCTTCCTTTGATAGAAACATAGCTCTAAGTTTTTAAAAAATTTGATCATTTAACGGTATGCTCTTTCCCTTTGTTCAATTAAAATACATGCACCTTTTTGGAATCCCATAGAACTTCATAAATTATTCTAATGTCACAATTCTAACTCTATAAGTATCTTTATATCCTTTAAGCTTTTTGACATCATAATATTCAGCAGGAATTGGATTATCATGAAAAACTAGAAATAACTCATTATTCTTTGTTTATATGACTCAAGAAGCTTCTCAATAGATTTTTTAGCTCTTCTAGAGATAATGACTTGAAACAAACAGCTTCAGCCTGAATTTTTAGTTTCTTTAATCAAATCTTCAAGGCTTATACTAAGACCTTCAGCTATTTCTTTTTTCTCTTTTTCACTTAACTCTTCCTCAGGTAAAAGCATAGCTCTAATTTTTAAAAGTTCAATTCTAATCAAGTCTAGTTTATCTAGTACTAATTTTAACTGTTTTTCAGTAACAGTTATGCTCACTTCTATACACTAAAAACATTATTGAAACTAAAGATTTATAAATTTTTTATGGAAGGAAAATACTATGTGTTAACCTATTGTTTTTCCCAAACGACAATTATTGTTTCTTATATTTAGAGAAATGTAAAGTTTTTCAGAATAGTAGTGTATAAAAAGGATTAAAAATAAGAAGATAAGCATAAGCGATTAATATTCGCATTTACAAAATGAAGTTAAAAGCTTAAGCAAATATTTTTTTCTACTAATGCTGGATTGTTTTACGATGGTTGGAGTGCTGGTTGCTGATTTATATTCAAATCTAAGCTTGTATACAAATAACTTCCAGAGAAGAAGAGCTAAATAGTAGTAAGCTATTCTTAAACACTTTTTGTGCGTAATTTAATAATCTTTTTTACAATTTGAGAAGAACTATTTATTTGTCCACTTTTAAATTTTTTTAATCTTACTATTTTAATATTCCAATTTTTTTCTTTACAAATTTTTTCAAATTCTTTCATTATTTTTATTTGATCATATCCAAAAACAATTATATCAGGCTTAATTTTTTTAATAATTTTTTCGATTGAAAATTCTTTAAAACCTAAAATTGCAATATCTACTGGCTTTAAAGATGAAACAATCTTTTTCCTAATTTTTTCATTAAATATTGGTTTTACTCCTTTAAATTTTAATACATTAGAATCTCTAGCTATTACAACTATTAATTTAGAATTTTTTCCACCTATTTTCTTAGCTTTTTCTAAAAATAGAATATGGCCTGGATGGATTAAATCAAATACTCCTGTAGCTAAAACTTTCTTTACCATTTTCCTCACTTTCTAAAAAAATATTTTTTAATAAACTTTTTTTAAATTATGAAATACTTTCCCAACTAAATTCTATTAAATTTAACATTCTTAAAGAATCCAATAATCCTTCACTATAAGAAGATGATATTAATGAAGTTTGATAATCCCCTTTATCATAAAAATATTTTGCATCTTCATAATAATTATATGCATATTCTATTATTTTTAAAATTTTTTCATTAATTATTTTATCTTTTCTAGATTCTATTTGCTTAAAAACATTTTCAAGTTTTTGGATATATATTCTTGACCTTTTTTTCCTAATATCTTCATATTGATGCTTCTCAATATACTCATTACTTAAATTAAATATTTTTTTCAAGATTTCTTTTTCATTAAATTGTAGCTCTCCTAAGAATATCATACATTGAGGGAATTTTTCATATTTTTCATTAATATGTTCTTCAATTTTTTTTACAATAATTCTAGAATCTTCATATCCTATCCTTTCAAATGCCATTATTAGCATATCTTTTTTTAAAAAATTTTCTCCATATATTTCTTCAAATTCCATAAGATTTTTTAATGCATCATTTATTGATAATCCACCATTTTTAGTATCTAAAAGAGAAAGTGTATGCAATCCTCTTAAAGAATTTTCAAGAATTTCTTGATAAGGTTGCCTTAAATGTTCTATATTATTTGTTTTTGGTATTGTTACTATTCTTCCAAACCTATAAGTGCTTAATCCAGATAAACTAATTGCAGCTGAAACTATCGATACTCCATTAATTGTTTCAATTTTAATATTTTTTTCTAAAGCTAATTCTTTTATAGAAATATGAGTTGTAGCAATAAATGGATCTCCTGGAATAAGTATAGCAATATTTTTATCCTTAGCTTCTTCAATTATTTTTAATACTTCATTTTCAAGAATTTCTCTATTAGCTATAATAATTTCTTTAGAAATTAATTTAGATAATTCTTTAATATCTTCTTTACTTATTTTACTAGTATAAACATCAAGGAAAATTTTATTTGAATTTTTTAAAGCTTCTAATCCTTTCAAAGTTAAATATTTGCAACCATTAATTCCTAATCCTATAAAGAATAGAGTCATTTTCTTTTCTTTAAAAAATAATAAATAGTTTAAAAATGTTATCCTTTTTTTAAAAAATAAGAAAATCATTTTAAGCATCTTTTTATCTTAAATATTATAATGAAAGTGCTAGATAAAGCAGTAGTTTTTGCAGCTGGAGCTGGAACTAGACTACATCCATTAACAGTTACTAGACCTAAGCATTTATTACCATTATGTGGAAAACCAGTTTTATGGCATGTAATATATTCTTTAAAAGAAATAGGTATTGAAAATATAGGAGTAACTATTCATCATAATAAAGAACAAATAATAAAATACTTAGAAGAAAATAATCCAGGAGTAAAAATTTCATTTATTGAACAAGAACCTTTAGGTACTGGACATGCATTATATTCTTGCTCAGATTTTCTAAAAAATGAGAAATACTATTTTACGATTTATGGAGATGTTGTAATTAAATCTAGCATATTAAAAGATTTCATAAATTTCTTTAATAAAGGAAATATGGATGGAGCAATGATAGTTGCTGAAACTCATGATCCAAAAAGGTATGGTCTTGTAAAAGTAAAAAATAATTTTCTAGAAGAAATTATAGAGAAACCATCTGAAGAAGAAATTAAAAATATTGAAAAATATTACATAAATACAGGAGTTTATATATTATCAAACGATGCTTTAAAATTTTTTGAGAAAATTCATATTTCAAAAAGAGGAGAATATGAACTTACAGATATATTAAGCTTATTAGCTAAAGATGGGAAAAAAATAGGGATTTTTGTATGCGAGCCAGGATGGTGGTTTGATATTGGTCTTCCTTGGGATTTATTAGAAGCAAATAGGAAATATATGGATTTAATAGAAGAGGGAAAAGTAAAAGGATTTAATGGAGTAACAATTGATGGTAAAGTTATTATAGGCAAGGACGTATTAATTAAACCTGGAACATACATAGAAGGGCCATCAATAATAATGAACAATGTATCTATAGGAGCTAATTCAACAATAGGGCCTTATACTTACATTGGAGAAAAAAGCAATATTGGTAATTCAAGCGTAATAGAAAAAACATTAATTTTAGAAAATTCTATAATAGGAAACCATGTTTCTTTAAGAAATTCAATAGTAGGAGAAGGTGCAATAATTGGTGATAATGTAAGTGTTTCAGATGTAAGTTATGCACAAGATATTACAATAAAAGTTTCTTTAGCTGGACATGTTTATGATATTGGAAAAAAGAGATTTGGAGCTGTTATAGGATCATATGCCATTGTTCCATCTTTAACAGCTCTTAAAGCCGGACAAATAATAATGCCATACACTCTATATTGAAAATAGAGGGGCTTAAATAATTTAAGTATATAAATTATTAGATGGTTTTAAATTTAATATTAATTAGCTTATTATCTATATTTTTAATAAACAATGGCACATTGATTTTAAATACTAGAGTTTTAAACAATGGTTTTGAAAATGAAATTTTAATAGATTTAGCAAAAATAGAGAAAGAAATTTATGTAAAAATTATAGAATTAAATAAAACAATAATTTTTTATGATATTAAAAAAATTAAATTAAGCTTAATTGATAATGATATAATAAATTTTAATGAATTAAATTTAATTATTAATATTAATAAAGAAGAATATAAATTAAAGATACCTATAGAAAATGTAATATGTAAAATATTTTATGCAGAAAGAATAGGATCAGATATTTTCATATATTATTTATTAGAACCATTTTTACCACATAATCTTATAATACATATTAATAATATGGAAAATATTTTTACAATAAGAGAGCCAGAAATAAAACCTATAATATTGAAAAATATTCCAATAAATTCTACAATCAAATGTATATTCAAAATATTAAAAGAAGAGCATATATACATAGAGCCTAAAAATTTTACAATAAATGAAGAAATTTTAATTAATATAGAAAGAAATAATTCTAATTTTAATATAAATATTTTTAATAAAACTCCAAATCTTTATTTAAAGAAAATTCCAATTTTAATTGATACTTCTAAAGAGAAAATATTACAAATGATAGATTATCTTCCACCAAATTCAAAATATTTATTTTCAATAAAAAATTCTACAATTAAAGATTTAAAAATATCACTTCTTCAAAAAGAAGATTTAGAAAGATTTAGTAAAGAAGAAACTTCATTTTCAAATTATGAAGAAAAAATAGAAGAGAATAAAGAATTTAATTTAAAATTTTTTATTTTTACATTACTTTTATCACTTATTGCAATTCTCATTACTTTTAGAAATAAAGGAATTGAAGAAAGAACGTTGAATAAGAGATTTAGCAAAAAGTTTTGAAACTCTTAATGGTTCAGGTATTTTACCATGTAAAGTGAATTTATTGAGAATTTTAATAGAATCTTTTAAAGAAATACCAAAAAATCTTATGAAAACTTTATATCCAGTTTTTAATAATACTTCAATCCTTTCACCATTTCTTTTATAAACTTCAAGCCTTTCTTTATAATCTTTTGGGAAATATTGGATTATGTATTTTTCTAAACCGGGAGATTCTTCATAAGTAATACATATAAGTGGTAATTTTAAATCATTATAAATTTTATTTAAATCTATTATATTAAACCAACTAATAATGCATCCATTAAGCATGATTAAATTTATATCATTTCTATTCAATTCTTTAAACATTTCAATAATTTTTTCAGTCGAATCCATTCCTCCAATATTACAATTAGATATTATTACTCCATCTATGATAAAATCTCCTCTCATGACTATTCCCACTAAAATAGATTTTTTGCTTTTTTCTATATTGAAGCTTTCAGCTATTCCTAAAACACGTAATCCAGGTTTATCTATATGAAGCATACGAAATTCCATTTTTTTCAAAATATATAAGAAAAAGAATATATATAGGTATTTTCATTTTTGAAATTAAGAAGGTTTTCATGAATAAAAAGATTGTTAAATGTCCGAATTGTGGATATGAATTTGATATTTCTTATTCTAGAGTATTTACATGCGGTAGTTGTCCAAGCGTTGTTTCTTGCGAATATATTAAATGCCCTAAATGCGGGCATGAATTTCCTAAAATATTATAAAAAAATTTAAAAAGCTATTTTTTAATATTATAAAATGAAAAATTATGAGTATGAATGATTTAATTTTAGTAATTTTAGCATATCTATATGTTTTCATAATAGTAGCTATAGGTGAATTTTTAAGAAGGAAAAAAGGATTTCATCCAATGATTACTAGAAGGCTTATACATATATTTGCTGGATGTATAGTAATAATAGTTCCACTTTTCTCAAGCTTTTTATGGCCAATGCTAGTTCCTTTAGGTTTGCTTTTTTTAATTATTTATTCTTTTAAATCCAAAAGTGAAAATCCATTTAAATCTTCAATGGTTGTATCTGGAGATGTAGTAGCACATGCTTATGGACCTGCGTATTATATAATAAGCATATTAATACTTGTTATAGTATATGGATATCTTAATAAACTATTAGCTATTATTATCCCATCATATATAATGGCTTGGGGAGATGGGATAGTACCTTTATTAGCTCCAAAATTAAAAAAACAACATAAATATCCTTGGAGTCAAAAAAGTCTTGAAGGATCAATAATAGTATTTTTATTTTCTTTATTAGGAGCTATTTTCTCAAGTTTCTTATATAGCTTATTAACAAATACACTTTTCTATCCTTTAATAAAAATTTGCTTTATAGCTTCTTTAATAGGAACTATTGTAGATGCTTTAACTTTTGGTCCTTTAAAACATTATGATAATTTTACAATACCATTAATTTCTTCAATAATTGTAGCAATAATGATTTAAAAAATTAAAAAAATATATATTTTCGTATATAATATTTTTAATGAAATACCTTGATAAAAAAATTGGATAAAAAGAATATAGAATTACTTAAACTTCTTCAAAAAGATGGTAGAGCATCTTATACTGCTCTTGCTAAAGAAATTGGAATAAGTGAAACAGCAATATATATGCGTATGAAAAAACTTATGAATGAGGGTTATATTAAAAAATTTCAAGCAATTCTAGATTCAAATAAATTGGGATTAAACTTGATAGCTTTTATAGGTATTAAAGCATCTCCATCTAAATATGATGATGTTTTAAAAGAATTAGTAAAAATGCCTGAAATATGCGAATTGTATGATATTACAGGAGAATATTATTGCTTAGCTAAAGTAAGAAGTACAAATCAAGAAGAATTAGCTAAAATATTAGATAAAATAGGTCATATAGATGGAGTAATTTCAAGTGATACAAAAATAGTTTTACGTACAATTAAAGAAAGCTTTGAACTTCCAATAGAAATATTATTTAAACAATCATAGAAAGCTTTCTAACGATGTAACACCTACAATATTATTGAAATCTATTCCTAATGCATCTAATACTTGCTCAAATGTAGATCTTAAATACTCTATATATTTTTCAGTATCAATTTGATCTTTCCTAGCAAGTTGTAAAGGTTCAACCCCTTCTTTATTCTTAGTTTTCACAAAGCTTATTATATCTCCAGCAACTATATCTACCCCTTTCGATTCAAGCTTTTTTGCAGCTTTAACATGCTGAGGGGTTGTTTTCATATATTTTTCAGGTTTTCTACTAATCATAATATGGAATGCAAGTTCTTCTAAAGCAAAATCTCCTCTTTTTAATTTGAAATACCATTCTCTAATAAGATTCTCTATTTTTTTCTTAGCTATTTCAAAATCTTTTTCATTTTTAACATTTTTTAATTCATTTAGCATTTCATTAAAAGCTTTTTTAATAAATTCAGGAACATGCCTCTTTTTGCCTGTTAAACCTTTTACATCAACTATTCCTTTATCAGTTACTCCTAAATAATTTTTCTTACGACTTGAAAAAACAACATAATTATATATTTTATCTATTTCTAAATCAAGACCCATGCTTTCTTTAGCCCATTTTATTAATTTTTCTATTGTTTCATAATTTTTAGTTTTTAGAAAAAGAGAATCCGTATCTCCATAAATAATTTCTATATTCATTTCTTTTGCTTTTTCTACAGCTTTTTTGAAAGCATATCTTCCTATTGCAGCCGTGCTTTCAGCAACTGGTGGGCAATATAATGGAAAAGCCTCTGCTCCAAAAACTCCATAACTTGCATTTAAAAATACTTTTAAAGCTTTTTGTACAATATCATACCATATTCTTTTTTCTTGAGTCAAATTTTTATCTGAACTCTTAGGTTTATACCATTCAACTCTAATATCTCTTAAGCATCCAATTATTAAACTTTGTAATCCTTTTATTTTTTTACATACCCAATGAGAGGTTTCAGGTATTAAATTATCTTTACATTCTGAATGAGGACATCTTACTGTTTCATAGCTTAAATTCCAAATTTTTAAAGCTGAAGGATATAATGATGCAAAATCTAAAACTATAACATTAAAATGAACACCTGGAAATGGTTGAACAACTATTGCTCCTCTATATTTTTTCCCTTCTATAATTGCTTTTGTAGATATTATACCTTTTTCTTTGATAATATCCTCAGGTCTTGGAATTAAATAATTTCTTTTTCTATGCTCATAATAAAGTAAACTTTTAATCCATCCTGAAACACCATGCCTACATACATCTTCAATTGGCATCATGCTTATTCTAGATAAAACTATCAAAAGTTTTATAACAAGATTATTATTAATTGTTGCTAAATCATGTACTAATAAAGCATCACCAAAATTATATTCTGCTAATTCTTTACTTGATAATTCGGATAGATTTTTAAAAATTTCTATTTTTCCTCTTCCTAAAATGCTTTTAGCAACACCATCTAAAGTATTTTCTCTATAAGCATTACCAAATGCATAAACTTGAATTGATTTATTAAAGAAGAATCTATACAAATCTATATGTACCCCTCTTTCAAGAGAAGCCCCTTCTTTAGATATAATAATTGGTATTTCTTCTTTACTCATATTTAATTTTTCTGCTCTATTTTTAAGATATGGAAGGTCAAAATCATCTCCATTAAAAGTTACTACACAAGGATATTTATTCAATATATTAAAAGCTTCACGAAGCATTTCTCTTTCATTATTGAAAAAAGTTACTGTAAATTCTTTATTTTCAATATTTTCAATATTTTCTTTAATTTTTAACATTAAAACTCTTCTTAATCCATCAGATCCAACAAAAGCAATTGAAATTATAGGATATTCGGCTTTAGCAGGATTTGGTACTCTAGTTGAAATAGGAGAAAGTACTTCTAAATCTAAAGAAACATATTTTATTTCTGGTTGCTCAGCTTCAAGCAATAAAAGCCATTTTGCTATTTCCTTTTTTTCTTCCTCATTTTTATTATTAAATTTTTCATTAATCATTTTATTAATTTCATTTAAAGAAGAAGCTAATTTTAATGTGCCATTCTCTATTTTATATGGCATTCCAGGTATTAAATTCGTATCATAAAGATAATTTAAATGGTATGGTATATCAGATTCCCATGTTTCTATAATTTCTCTTATAGAATCTTTTCTTCCACCTATCGATAAAGGGTCTGAAGCAATAATTTTTGTAACTTCAATATAGCTATCTATTAAAGGATCATACTTTTTTTCTTGAATAAAATTTATTGCTCCTGCTTTAATTAAATCTTCTCTATTCTTTAATTCCTCTATATTAATTTTTGAATAACAATATGGCTTATGATTTGTTTCATCGTATAATAAAATTATTTCTTGTTTTCTTGGATCTAAAAGCTTTAAATAAGCTTTACCTTTAGAACCATCATAACCTGAACCAAGTAAGAAGAATATATCTTCATCTTTTTCATTAGATAAATAATCAGAAAGATTTTTATTCATGCTTCCTATACTCATTTTTACATTATATTTATTATAATTACTAGATTTTAAATTTATTAATGAAAAAAGCTTTATTCTTTAAGTTTTATTATTGTTATTTTTTATTATTCAATGTTTTTAATTAAAGTTTATTAAAAAATTTTATGAAAAGTAGATTTAGAAGCTCAGGTATAGTATCATATTTTTC
>Ga0185307_1000983_pt1 | contig 16726 bp, 17 predicted proteins | sample LHCtaG_FD_128010 | JGI IMG/M metagenome (GOLD analysis project Ga0185307, IMG submission 128010) | Hot spring microbial communities from Little Hot Creek, USA to study Microbial Dark Matter (Phase II) - LHC4sed_matched (SPADES... | ecosystem: Environmental > Aquatic > Thermal springs > Hot... | reverse complement strand
TATTAAGAAACCGGTATATATCCCTAATACTCCAATAATCTTATCCACCTCAACAAAGCCATTGCGACCCAACCCTGTTTCCTCTGAAACTCATCCTCAACCCCTAAGCTTCTCCGAACTTTCAATTCCGTTTTTGGATTCCAGTGATGGTCTGTAGACCGCTAATCTGGTCATACAGCAATGAATTGAAGAAATCTACTCGCTTACCATAAACTACTTAGTGTAGTTCTACAGCCATGCTAATCTCTACCTCAGTTACTTGTTCACGATTTTTCTGCTGATGACGAGTATCTAAGCCATGTACAAAGCCTCGCAATACATAGTCTTAAACTATATGTAGTTGATCACCTAGTGTACATATTTTTGCGTTGTCTAGATGTTTAGATGTAGGTAAGGTGCTACTCTACTATTTGAAAAGCTTTGATTTGAAGAACATGTATATAGCTAGGATGGCTGTTACAATAATTGCGTAGATAAGTAGTCCAAGGAATGCAGGAGTCATTGTTTCAACAGTTGTGGTCTCTATAACTGTTGTGATTGGTACCTCTATTCTCTCCCTCTCAACTACGCGCTCAAAAACCATTGTTGCTGTTACCGTGCTTGTCTCTCTAATTGTTGTAGTAACTGTGGTGTACGATGTTACTGTGCTAATCCTTGTATCTGTTCTTGTTTCTGTAACTCTCAAGGGTGCTGTAACAGTGGTTGTCATAGTTTTAGAACTGTTGTTGATGATTGGTGATAAGAGTATAGTTGATACAGTTTCCCTAGCTACAACTTCCAGCTCAAAACATCCACTTATAGACAATAAAGTACCTGCTGAAAACAAACATGCCTCTTAATAGTCGGTTTAAAGCATGCCTAAGCAAGCAACACTAATGGTGAGCCATGGTTCTATAGTATTAAAACTTAAAATCGGTTTATAAATAAAGTAGAAGGGTATATCTATGAGCAAAACTTCTGGTGTTCTATATAAGAAGGATGTTTAAAGTCTTCGTATTGAGAAGGGAGCCATTCATGAGATTAAGTATATAATACCTTATGTGAGTGATGTTAGGGTTCGGATTACATCTTCTCAGCCTGTGATCGTGTCTATTGATGGTGTTCGAATACGTAGAGAGCAAATAGAACATATAAAGCGAACAGAGGTTGTCGGGACTAGAGAGTTCAGGTTTATCACTTATCCTGGGGAATTAGTAATAAGGTTTCAAGGTAAGAAAAGATTCTTCACAAAACCATCTGATGTAACTATTGAGGTGGAGATGTATACCTCAAGAGATGATGCAAGGACTTCTAAGGATTTTACTGATGAGGGTTTTGCTGACCTCTTCAAAATGTTTGAGGACCTGGATAGAGTCTTCGATAGAATGGCGATGCATACCCTAAGTGATGCTACAAGAGATGCTAAAAGGATTTCTGAGGAGATTACCAACCTCCTCGAAATACTTAAGGAATTTGGTAAGGACACTACAACCTTAACAAAGAGTATGTAAAGAATGCCCTGAAGAGGATAGTAGTGGTGTGGAGGGTCCTCGATGAAGAAACAAAGGCTAAGGTGAAGGAATTAATGAATTTAGTGAAGAAATTCGAAGAAGGTAAAGAATAATAATGAATTACTATACCTTAACATAAATTTTTTACTTAACTTCACATCCTATTCAACCTTAGTCATTACCTTATAACCTACTACACAGCTACCATGCTCTGTACATAAGCGTATATCTCCTTGACGCGGTATGCTCAGGGATTTAGCATCTTCAGTTTTCATAGAACATTTCGTGTAGCTTTTTCCTAGAGAGCCTCGTGTTTAAACCCACAGCTCGTTTACAACTAACTTGACTGTGACACGATACATTCTCAAAAACTCTAAGAGGGGGTTATAGCTACCATTGAGAAGAGTCCATACTCTCAAAGCCTCAACAACTACAGGCTCTTCACCCCTCACTAAGTAGCTCACTAATACGTGGAGAGGCCTCTTTCAAGCATCCGCATCTCCATGTATATAGCTGAGAAATCTTAATCTGCTTGTTGCCACATTATCTATGTGAAGTGTGTTCGTATGAAGTATGAATAAAGTTCTACAGCTTCTCCAAGACTTCAACACTTACTATAGATACACCATCGCCGATACACCTAAAAATGTGTCTATAGAGCTAGGCAAGAAATTTTCGTGGAAGTTCTTCATCTCTCGATATTGTCAGAGGTTTTAATCTCTAAGCTATACAATCATGGATATATACTTAGATTTGAATTTATTCTGTTGAGGTGTGCTACGTGAAGTATCGTATTATATATGCAGTTCTCTGGTTACTAACTGTTGTAGTTTATTCAGTGCCTTGGGCTAGAATTGATGGTGAGACGTATACAGGCTGAAGTTTTACAATTCCATTTTCAATCACGTACTTAATCGGCATGTTAATTGGTTTTGCTATTGCAACTACAGTCAAAAATTGAGAGCTTATTACTTTTCAATACACAGTAACATGGAATGTTAACAACATGAGCTAGCTCAAAACATAGATCCGCAACTTTGTTGATAAGGTCAAAAGCGAATTAGCGGGTTTGCCTGGATTTAAACCTGGGTTCTCTGGTTCTGAGGATTTCAGGTTACGTTGGTTATGTTTTGGTGTTTGATTAGAACGTGAGACATTGGATCAGGTTGCCGCGTATTTCATGAACATCAAGCATGCTAGGTGAAGCTGTAGGGCAGCAGGTTGTTAATCAATATTTATGTACTATGTTCAACACGTTTAGCTAGAACCACGTATTTTAGTAGAACTGAGCAATACTTTAATTGTCTAGCATTGGAGTGCTTGAAGATTTGCATCCTGTTGGGTATAAGGCTTATTGGATGCCTATGTCTTTAACTTGCTTCTTGTTAAGTTACTAAGACTTGAAGGTAATTGGTTTGATTAAGAGAGCTGGTTATAGCTGTTCCCCCCTGAGGGCAGTGGTTTGCCGCCCCCGGGTTCACCGCGGCACAGCTCCGGGCCCCTCACCGCCTTTCGGGAGCAGTTCTCGGAACCCGAAGCTCACCAAACATCGGCTTATTGACGGTAAAGGTTCATAAATCTTATAGGTATATACGTACAGCCTTAAAAAGACTCGAACAGAGCTAAACAATCCCAGCACAATGTTACAGCTTCTTTGCCTTGCCATACCCTATGTAAACGTAGGAAATGTTTATAATCTTTCAAGTTATTGTATTCTTGTAAGGCAAAGACTCGCCACGAAGATGTGTCTGGGGGGAATAGTGCTTGTATTTCGAGTTCATTCTAGAAAAATTTTAGCAGATGTCCCTTCGTGTAGATCTGTTGACTGCTTGCTTGTGAAGCTCTCTATCGCTATATATGCATTGGAAGACTTGCTTAGGGGAAACCCCTTCATAAAGATGACTAGTACTGAGCTCGTCAAGGAGTTCCTGTATAATGAGGAGGTACAGCCTGTACTCGCAAGTTTAGCTGGGTATGAAAATACTGTGGTGGAGAAGGTTCAGAACACCCGAGATTCAGCAACATTCGTCCATACCTCACTATACTAATTGAGGCTATAGACACTGCTTCAAAGAGATGCAGACCAGCAGTGAGCATAGAGTATGTAGAGAGACCACCTACGTGGTTAATAGAACAAAAAGAGAAAGCAGTAGGCAGTATATGGTGGCCGTTGATTAAGAGTGAGAGTGACCATGAGGAGGAGTTGCCAAGGTCTGGAGTAGGTAGGATTAGGAAGGCAATTCCTGTAAAGGTTGTGAAAGAGCCTAGAATTAGGAGAAGACGTGTTTCAAGAACTGTGTTAGCCGCGGCACTTATACCTGTTGCAACTCTAGTGGTACTAGTTGTTCTCTACTTGCTACACCCAGCACTCATCATTACTCTATATAGGCATATAACTAATTCTTTACAGTTCTTCAAAGATTTGGTATCCCCCTACAAAACATCGTTAAATCTGGGAAGAACTGTTCTTAAAATTGATGGTGGCTACCTAGTTGTGGAGTATAGGGGGAGAGGGCTCCCATACCTATGGCTGAAAATCGGTGATAAAACCCTACACCTAACGCCCTACATTGTTAACAGTTCATACTCTGTTAACGCTGATTACATATTTGTGAACTCTACATACTCGAAAGCTGTGTACCCCCTCAGCAAAATACTGTCGCTAATCAAAGCAAGTAGTGAGCATAATAAGATAGAGCTGATTGTGAATACAGCGTCGAGTTCGTGCGGCATGAGGCTTCTAGATGGAGATAGATTAGTGTTTACATCTTGTAATTTTGTTATACTTCGCCATAGCCATAGCTATAGCTCTAGCATTTCCGGCCTTATACTAGCAACACGCTCACTTTACGAGGTTCTTGTATACGATGTGAACTCTACTACCATAGATTACCTCCGTCAACACCTAGTCAGAAACCTCCAAGCTTCAACACGAGCCGAGTTAGTGTGGAACCTACCTAAGTGGTTGGAAGATAATACCGAGTATAGTTATAAAAGTGGAATTCACCTTTTCTACGTCTACAACCCTATAGAGTTCTTCAAGGTAAGGAAAGGTGTTTGTGTTGACTATGCAGTTTTCACTGCTACAGCTCTGCTTGCAGGAGGTTTCAACGAAGTATACATACTGGTTTTCAACACGGTTAACGGTCAGCACGCTGCTGCAGCGATCGAGTTTAGCGGTATTCTCTACGTAATTGATCAGGGGGCCACCTATTTACGAATGGGATGACTACGTAAACTACGTCTTCAAACCCGTTGGCGAAGCAGTGGGGATTATAAGGATATCTATAGATAGGTATGGCGGCTCATCAGTAGAGATCAAGGTTATCAACCCAGAGGAACTCTCATTGAAATACCCTGATACATATCCATACGACACTATCCCTGGATCAGCTGTTCAAGAAGCCATGTTAACACTATCTAGAAAGCTAAATTTCGTATACATCCCTAGTTGCCTGTACACGATATGCTACATACTAAGCTGGGAACCTCTAAGGTCCTACACACCAATTTTTCACAATCAGTACGTTAAATTCCTTGCAGAAACTATAGAGAAACATCTCTACCAAACACTATGAAATGCTCAATGTGCATGGGCTAACGCCGAAGGAGATACCGTATCTATCTGCATAGGTTAAAACCCTGATTAAATCGTCTTGAATCACCTCCTTGTTGAAGATAAGTACCTTCAATTCACTCAACATATTCGCTACGGGTATCCAGCTTAAGAAAGGTAAAGCCTTATTAAGAGAGTTAGTGTTGATGGAGAGCCCTTGCATTGGCTGAAGCAGGTTTGGCAATATCTATGTATAACTCTTCAGAAGATGGTTTAATTAGTTCGTAGAAATTGTTTACGTATCTAGGAAAACTCTAGATGCGTTAGAGGATAGGGTACCAATAACAGAGGAAACATTGACCATGACTAAGGCTCTAGGGCTAGACCCCCTAAAACTGATAAACTTTTGTGTACTGATAGCCGCTGCCTCAGGGGGATAAGGCTGTTAAAGCTATTGAGCTACTGAATAGCTTAGGTATCGAGGCTACTATTATAGGGAAAGTCCTGGAATACACAGGTTACTACCTAATCATCTACAGAGTAGACTGCTCCAAAGAGCTTATTGACAAGCTTTACATAGTCGATGAACTCGCGAAAGCATGGGGGAAGTACAGAAAGCGACAGAGAGTCCAGACCCTACACAAGGTAAATACCTAGTTGCAGACACTCTTTATATACCTTGTAGTAAGCATTGATAGAAGATGTTTATTCCTGAATAATGAGGTTTACATAGACTTCTTTAGTGAGTACAAGGCTTAAGGAATCGTGTTATAAGTGTTGTAGATGAGGATAAAAACTTTAGCATTGTGAATATACTTACGCGATTCCTTGCCTCGAGTATTACACTCCAGCAGTAAAGGCTTAGCTGGTATAGATAGAGGGTGAATTTCACTGCTTAATGCAACTTAATTGAGGTAGTAGACCAGTTCTTGCCGATCCCCATACAAAGCCTATCCATGGTTAAGTAGCGTAACTACAAAAGTTTTAGTGGTGCATCACATTCTCTGTGATCTGAGGGTTAGAATGGGTTTCAAGATCAGTAAATATTTAAGTAGATTCGGTATGGAGAACATGCTGTGTGTAGGGTGTGTATTGTTATGAAGGTTGTAGATCCTGTTTGTGGTATGGAGGTAGATACTGAGAAGGCTAGGTACAAGTCTGTGTATAGGGGTAGGATCTACTATTTCTGTAGTTATCACTGTAAGAAGCTTTTTGATGAGAACCCAGAGTTCTTCTTAACTCATGGACCTAGTAGAGAGTTTATGAAGAGTTCAGAGTGATGTTTAAGTATCTCTCCTTTTTCACGGTGAACTTGGTCAATGGCTAGGATTAGTGAGAAGGTAAAGCTTGTTGGTGTTGATTGCCCTACATGTATCTACGAATTGAGAAAAGGCTTGCAGGTGTTAAGGGTGTTCTAAGCTTTAAAGCTGATTATACAACTGGTGAGGCTGTTATTGAGTATGATAGTGAAGAGTGTTCTTTAGGAGATATAGTGAAGGTTGTTAGGGGTGCAGGGTACGATATTGAGAAGGATTACTTAGAGATTTACGCTGATGTAGGAGTGAGGAGGCTTACGCTATTGCGATTGTTGAGTACTGTAGGAGTAGGGGGTACAGGGTTTACGAACCTAGTAGATACGATCATGTTCCTGGTATGGGTATAGTGTCTGAGGTTAGGGGTTCCGAGGTTGTTATTGGGTCAGAGAAGTTGTTGACTGGAATGGGTATTGAGGTGCCTGAGGATGTTAAAAAGGTTTTGGCTGTGTATAGGAGTCAGGGTTATACACTGTGCTTATCGGGGTAAACAAGGTGTTGTCTGGGGCGATATTTCTGAGGGAAAGCGTTAGGAGCTATGTTATGGAGTTGGTTAGGTTTCTTAGGGGTAGAGGTATTAGAGTGGTTATAACGTCTGGAGATAGTAGGGAAACTGTTGAAGCTATTGCTAAGGAGGTAGATGTTGATGAGGTGTACTCAGAGCTTACACCAGAGGATAAGGTAGAGCTTGGAGAATCTGCAGAGGAAAGGCTTTAAACCAATGTTCGTAGGCGATGGTGTTAACGATGCAGCTGCAGTGAGTAAGGCTTTCCTAGGTGTTGCAATGGGTGGAGGCTCTGATATAACGAAAGTGGCTGGAGATGTTGTGTTTGTGAATGAGAACCTGAAGAATATAGAGATATTGATGAAGATTGGCAAAGAGGTTAAGAAGAAGTCTGTTGAGAACCTTGCCTGGGTATTCATCTACAACCTAACCCTAGTACCGATAGCTACGGGGATACTGCGTAGCGTAGGCGTAACGCTAAGACCTGAAATAGCTGCGCTAGCTATGATAGCTAGCGACATATCAGTAGTGCTCAACTCACTAACACTACTCAGATACAGAGCTGTGTAAGTGAAGTAGGTACCAGTATCTTGATTCAGTTCAGGTCTTCATTTATCTACTACCTGTAGCTAGTCTATTATATCTCTGAAGCACATAGTTTCTTGGGGTGGGTTGTGTATGGCTCAAGATGTTGTGTATAACGATGAGTTTACGAATGGTATTATAGGTCCTCTATAGTAGAGTGCTCGGTCCTGTTGCTGATGGAGGTAGAATAGTGTTTATTACTACCCCGGGCTGCTGGGGACCTATGATAACTCCGACTATTAGGGGTGGGCACGAGGTTAACTTACCTGTTGCTGTTGAAAAAGCTAATGTAGGTGATGCCATGGTTATTAGGATTGAGAGCATTAAAATTAGGTCGAAAGCATCGTTGTCAGGTGTTGATAGACCTGTTGAGGGTGCTTATGTAGGGGATCCCTACGTAGCTAAGAGATGTCCTGTGTGTAGAGAGCCTTGGCCTGACTTTGTTTTTGAGAAGGGTAGCGTAGATATAGAGAATATTAGGTGTAAGAAATGCGGTGTTTCTGCATCGCCTTTTAGAATGGTTCACGGCTACACAATGGTGTTTGATGAGAGCTACAGAGTTGGATTAACGGTTAGCCTGTCTATTGCTTTAGAGATTGCTAAAAATGCTTGGGAGTGTGGGGCTATACCACCAAAGTCTAAACAGGTACAGTACTAGTTGTTGGTAGGGCTGATCTTGTTGGTGTAGCTTCTAGAGTAAGGCCATTCCTTGGTCAACTAGGTACTGTACCAGCTGTTGATATTCCTGATTCTCATAATGTTGGTGATTTCGGCTACTTCTTGATAGATGCTCCACACCCATACAGAACTCGTGAGCAGTGGGAGAGAGATTTAACTGATGGCCACCTAGATATTGATTCTGTGAGAGAAGGTGCTATAGTTATTGCGCCTGTTAAGGTAAAGGGTGGAGGTGTTTACGCAGGAGATGCCCATGAATGCAGGGAGATGGCGAAGTAGCAGGGCATACAACAGATATATCGGTAGAGGCTACTGTTAGAGTAGAAGTTGTAAAGAATCTAAAGTTAGAAGGACCACTACTACTACCACCAGAAGAAGATCTCCCTCCACTAGCAAAGCCTTGGAGAAAAGATGAATGGGATACTGTTGTAAACCTAGCCCGTAGATACGGAATAGAGCCTGAACCTGTAGCACCACTACAGGTGATAGGCTCCGGACCGACAATAAATGATGCAGCTAAAAGAGGGTTTGAAAGAGCAGCTAAGCTCTTCAACATGAGCATCGAGGAGGTACTAAACAGAGTAACAATCACAGGTGCAGTAGAGATAGGGAGACTACCAGGCATTGTACAGATATCGATGCAGGTACCGATAAGAATACTCGAAAAACTCGGAATAGCAGACATAGCCATAAAACACTACAAACTACCCTACTAAAAAATACAACCAAAACATCTAAACCATCAGATAATCAAATTACAACCTCTTTCTCACCCAATACAACACTAAACAAAGCCGGCAAAACTTATAAACCTATTCAACTCCTTTACTTACTACACCATCAATGCACACACATTGCATAATATATAAGCACTTTATATACCTAACTACCTATGTAGAGAGTGTTCTACATAGCATTTTCTATTTTGATAGAATGAATATCAGCATCAATGTGGCTACATTGCACCACGAATCTATGGGACCCGAAGAACTCATTAACATGACCTTGATCATGGCGTTAAGAAACAAATAAATTTTATACTAGATTCAATCAAAAGTTTATTGAACACCTAGAAGAATCCACAATGGAGACCTACAATCTGTGAACCATCACCGGAATCCAATAAATGGAATTGAAAGTGAATAGTATTGGTTGTTGTGGTTTGTAAGGTTTATATATTTTGGATGTTGTGAGTGTGTTTGGGTTTTGTGGGCGTGTTTTATGAATGTTGTGTTCTTTGCTATGGGTATGCCTTGGAGGGTTTATACTGAGAATGTTTCAGGTGAAGACTGTAGTAAGGATTTGTATAGGTGGTACTGTGTTACCTACGTTATTGATGATGCTGAGGTAAAGGCTTTAACTACTCTACCAGCTATATATAAATACGTTAAATCTAAGTACAAGAGTATTGATAGGGCTGTCGCTATTGTTCAGGACTCCGCCTTCTCCAAGTTTCAGAGCGTTGATAGATATGATGATGTTGAGAGAGTTGTTGAGGAGATGTACAGAGGTTTTTTATCTAGTCAGAAAGTTGATAATCAGAAAATTGATTCTGTACCCAAGGTCATTGTTTCGCCTAGCGTTGGGAGATTCCTTAACAAGTATCAAGGCTCTGGTAATAAGGTGATTGATGTAAGGGTTGATATATGTGGTGAAGCAAGCGACTTTCGTATCTACCTCTACCTAAAGCTCGCAAAAGTAATGCTCGAAGTTGTTGATAAAGCTATTGAGAAAAGGGATAAGAACCTAATTGTTCATCTAGATCTTAGTCATGGAGTTAACTACGTACCCACACTACTGAGGACAGTTGTTCAAGACCTACTCAGCTTAGTAGCAGTGTATGGCGGTTTTGAGAAGGTGAAGCTCGTTGTTTACAACAGTGAGCCTGTAACTAGTGAGGAAACAGGTGATGCTTACAGGATACACATAATCGACGAGGTTGCTCTTAAGGATGGTGGAAACTTCTATGTGACTCCACTTCTAGAAGGAGTTAAGCAGTTAAGGCTATTCAAAGTCACTAAGCATTGTATAGAGGGTAGGAATCTGGAGAGCGTTGGTAGGGAACTAGGTGAAGAGAGTTCGAGGATCTCGAAGTCTCTAAAGCTTGATGAAGAGAGTGTATACAGGATAAACACGTTTGTTGGGTCCCTAGTAAACGGGCTTCCACTCCTAGCACTAGAAACAATGCCAGAGACAAGCCTAGATCAGTTCATCAATGAGGTTCTGAAAGCATTTAAAAAGTTCATAATTGTTAATAGTGGGTTCGGTGAGAGAGGTGGGCACATACTGAGGATTTCTAGACTCGCAGCTCTAAAGGAGCCTGTTAAGGCATTGACAAAGATTCTCCTAGCTAAGGAGCTCATAGCAAAGAGATTTATGCAGAGATACGATCGTGACGAGGACATTGAGCTAGGATCTCTGGAGAAAACTGCAGGAGAGTTATATGGTTGGAGCAGCAGGCTCTCAACAGTGATAAACTTCGATATCCACGTTATAACAGAGGGATTAGGGAAGTACCTAGAGAGGTACAGTGAAAAAGATATAGCTGGGGAATGGATACAGCTCGCAAAGGTGTTAAAATCTAAACCTGAAGAAGAGCAGGAAAAAGAGCAGAACTGTGATGAGGAGCTAGAGGAACTAAAGCAAAGAGGTGGTGACAGGTTCAAGAGAAACTTCCTACAACACTCAGGACTTCACAGATGCATAACGATGGTTAAAGCCGAGGGTGAAAAGGTTTGCAGAATTAGGTATACAGAGAAAGTAACTGAAGATGAGCAACGCAATAAAGAGGTGTGGAGCAAGATCTACAACATTGCAGCAGAAGGAATTGTAAAGGTGGAGTAGCTAAGTTAGCGAGGAAGATTCAAATTCATTGTATTGCTACCATTCATTAAATTACTCTATATACTGTCTAAAATTGTATAAAAGTAGTGTGCAAAGCTTTGCTTAATTGAATCTTTTTCTGGGGTCTGAAGCGCGGATTTTTAGGATCTTGGCATTGCTATGGTGGTACTCTTTTTGGTTTTAGTAGTCTTATCCCTACATCAAATAATTGTTCTATGCTAACCGGTTTCTCTAGTAATGCTATAGCTCTTCTATTCTTCACATCTATGCTTATCCTCTTAAAGCTTAGGCTATCAATCCACTTTTCTATTGGTGTGTAGAACTCGAACTCTATTAACCCTTCTACGGTTTGGTTAGAGTGTTTGTTCGCCTCTACAATTTCCTTACTAATCATGTACCCCTTCACCTTTACGCTGGTTAGAAACGCTATTTCCTCGAGTGGAGACCCACTGTTGATAGCTAGTTCAATATCTGTAAACATGTCTTCAATGCTATTGCACCTGACCCAGACTTCGCACAAACCATCTCTACTCAGGGCTAGGACAGAACTACACTTTTGGGTTACTTGTGGTGCACAGAGTCCGAGGAAAAAGAGTACAGCTCTAATCATATACGGACTTAGTGTAGCTGTTTAAGAGCTCTTAATTTTAAGGTTTGAAGGCTCTACAGCATCGCGTCTTCTTAGAGCGAGTATTATAAGGTCTATGATTGGTTTCGCAGCTAGTAGTAACCTAAGAGCTTCTTCCACACTCCTAGCACCAACTATTTCCTCAGGGTACTTAAGGATCATAGTAGCTTTCCCACCTTCAATTTCCTCCTCAAACAATTTCTTCAACTTCTCTAGATCTTCACTCCTACGACTCCATATATATGCGTAGAGAATTTGGAGGGGTAGGAGCCTAGCCTTATACTCGTTTATGCTTATTGCACCCCTTCTATACATCTCGTAGTAATCGAGAATCTCTTCATATTCGTGAGCCACTGATGCCAATATGTATAGCTCTCTCTTCAGCTCCTCAAGCTTTGACTCAACATCCCTATTGCCCTCAACACCTATCAATGTTCCGAGAACCTTTGCTAGCGAAGCTAGGTTCCAGTTAGCAAGCGCATCTTGAACCCATCTATAGTATTCCGAGGGTTTTTCAATGGGTATTACCGTGTATATAGCTTCTGCTCCCCCAGGCACTGATTTACTTGGGTAAAGCACTTTGTAAGGAGCCCCAATTACACAGGAAGCTCTCACGCTCTTCGCGTACTCATCTAGTAGGTAAACTGCGTATCTGTATAGTAGTAGGAGAGGCTCTTTAGAATCACCTATCGATACGCCTATTGATAGTGATAGCGGTGGTAAAGCGGATCTAACGTCCTTGACAAGCTTATACAAATAGTAGACCACATGACTCCACTTACCGTAGATAGTGACGTCGTCTCCTCCTGCATAAAGCGGTATAACATCGAAGTTCTTTTCACACCCCACCAACTTCTTAGTTATTTCAACTGCATTGAGGTATGCTTTACCAGCGATAATAGTGTTTACAAGATCTGATAAAGTCACTAACCTACTTGGGGAAAGAGCGTAGAGTGATTTGATTTCGCCGAACTGGTCAGCATCTATTTTAGCAACTGCTATTAGACCGAATTCCTCTAGATCAACAAGCTTAATATCCTTTATCTCACCTTCCTCAGTTGTTATGTATGTTGCTGGGTGGTAAAGCCCTAGGAACGTGAAGCCCAGAACAACATCTATGTTCTTCTCAACAAGCTTTGCCACTGCGTCGCTTAAGCTCTTGAAGCTGTTGCGAAACCTCTTAACGGTTTCGTCACTAAGTCCAGGGTACAGCGTTGCTATAGCATCTGTGAATATGAAGAGGTGTGGTGAATTCGCAAACCTTATCTTAACCCTAACACTTCTATTACTCAAATCAATGTTGTTAAGCGCTTGGTTAACAGTATTGAGTATATTCCTAACTACACTGTATGCACCCTCAAATAACGGATCTACAAGTACAGGATTCTCAACATCGTGAATACCAGCAATTCTCAGGGGCAGAGATACTAGGATGTATAGCGCTCCTACAGGCTTTAGCGGTGCGAAAGCTATGTACTCACCATACTTCTCTCTAGCAATGCTACGCATCACTAGGAGAGGTCCTGCAACATCAGCGTTCTCCCCAAGGACCTTACTCACATCCTCATATACCGTCTCCAAGGTTTCTTCATCTGGTACAGCAACTCCCTGCTCATACCTGTAGATATGTAGTGAAACAATCGCTATTAGCTCTCGAGCAGTAGTGCCAATCGCAAGGCTTAGGTGGGTAGCAGTCGATATCTTGTCTCCTACGCCGAGTTTCTGACCGCTCAACATATTTACATAGTCCAGTAGTTTCGGATCCTGCACCACGGTAAGCTTAAGCGGATCGCGATCCTTAAGTATGGGCTCTCCTGTAAGCGAATCAAATCCCTCTACCTCATCATCCTTGGCTATAATACCTCCAACCCTAGCTATCTCTTCCCTTACCCCGATCCTAGCCTTCTCAACAGCAAACCTATGGGATACAGACTCCAGCACATCTACGAAACTCGATAGTTTTGAGCCTCCAGACAAAACCTCAACGGATCTATGGAAGGACACCTCCTCCGATGCAAAGGGTTTTGAATAAGCAATTGTGAAACCTACTAAACCTCCTAGGTACCTACTAAGCTCGAAACCTACCTCCCTGAACTTATTCACCCTATTCTCGAAATCATCGAGCTCAGGAACGATAATATCTATTGTGCCACCTTCGGAGACAACCATGTTTGCCTGAGGTAAACCTCCAAAAACCTCTAACGCGTAATCAGCCATAGCATCCATGACAAGCTCTAGCAGTAGACTCCTACCCCTTATAACTCTAGAAGCTGCAGCAGCCTTTATTGGTGCTGCTATGAACCCCTGAATATTGTTAGCATCAATAACGAGGAGCCTAAGCATCTTGTTCTTACCAAGCTGAGATGCCGTAGCTAATGCAGTGACAAGTTTGCTATGGCTGTAGAGGCTTATGTCTGGAATCAGAGACCAGTAGATAGCTGAAGGTACTAACGATGCCCCCACTTTCAGTATATACTCAACTGTATCCACAAACCCTCTAGAAACACCTTTTAAAATACTGTACATACTTCTAGCAGTTAGAAGCATGCCTAGTAGAAGCAGAACTATCTCTGAATATGATGTTCTCTCCATAGCCTCCTTAAGGCTGTAAGCAGTCAGCCCAACAATCTCTTTTGATAGGAGAGGTCTTACAGGTAGCCAAAGAGGTTTCTTAGCTAAGTTACTAAGTATATCTACAAGGCTGTTGCTTAGTTCTGTAGCGTCTCTACGCTCAATAGCTAGGTGAATGGGGTAGAAGATACTTTTAGCTATATCCTTCCTCGCTTCAGAACCACTCCACTTACTAGATCCGCCAATCCTTTGCAGACCAACACTACCAACATAACCTGTGTATAGCAGTAGCCATGTGGGGGTCAGTAGAGGTACATACTCATGTGAGTAGCTGTATAGTAGACCAGCTCTATTCCTAACCTCCTCAGAAACAGTATTCTGAACACTACTCATAAAGGTGTCAGTTACAGACTCTAATCCGCGTTCTGAAGCAGCTAAAGCGTCTACGGTTCTAAGTACTTGCTCAAAGTATCTCCTATCCTCTTCGCTAAGGCTTGCACCAAGCAAGCGATTGAATATGTGTTCAGATATCTCGTGATGCTTCATAGCAGCTATATCGTTTATGATTCTACCAAGTGCACGCTCAACAACGCTCCTAGCACCATCAGCTACATTACCCAGCTTAAGCCCTTCGATACCGTATCTCCTAGCAAACCTGAGAATGGGCTTCCCAATATCGTGGAGAAGCGCGTAGAGGGCAAGGCTATAGAGAGCGGGGGCTACGCGGGACATAATTCACACCACCCAGGACCAACAAGCCCTTGAGGACTCTTAACAAGTTTCACTGTAAGCTCATCCCATACATGGTGAAGACGCGATTCCATAAACGATCTGATTTCTTGATAAAGCTGGTAATCAACTTCCTTAACCAGTCCAAGAACAGTCTTGGCTATGTGACCAGCCATAAACCCTAACCTAGCAATAGTGCACTTAGCCCCTTCTACACAGTACTTCTCACGAAAACTCTCCAAAGCCTTGACATACACGCCAAGCTCTTTGTATGGCCTTAGCTTCTCAATTTCTCTGGAAAGTATATAGCAGCCAAACTCTCTAAGCATATCAACAAGGTTTACACCTTCAAGAACTCGAAGCTTCTTAACATCATCTTTATGCTGAAGCACTGATCTTGTGATGAGCTGTAGTATATCCTCTTTAGGGACCATAACATCTACACGATACCTAAGCTCACCACACATCACAGCAACGGCGAGTTGACTAGCTATGGGTTTCAGTGTTAATGGCCCAAACTCGTGTACTAGAAGCTCTGAGACAACATAACACTTTTGATCCACACTTACTTCGGGATCTGAGACTAGTAGTGATTGGAAAGAGTCTACAAAGCCCCTTTGTTTCGGGGGTCTAGGAGCTCTAAAGAATCGTGCCTCGAGCCTTTCAGCAACACGCTTAGGCTCAGTACCCAGATCAACCTCACTCCTCAGAACCTCTACGATCTTACTCTTATCACCTAGAGCCTTAAGCATGTGGAACAGTATTGAGGTCCTTATGTAGCCCTTAAGCGTTGACCCGGGCACGATATAGGGATTCAATTCGAGTACTTGCGCAGTGAGAGGAATACTTACAACTGTCTTTAGCTCCTGTCTACATGGAATCTCATTAACGTGTCTCTCAAGTATCTTGGGCATATCCTCTACTCTAGTACCAAGAATCTTGTTTACTATGTGTGGGGGAATCCTATCGATATCTGCTACACATAGTGTATCAGCACCTTTCCTAATGATATCGAGACCCATAAACAGTTTCCTACCACTCCAAACATGGATAGGGGTTAGAGGACGTAATGATAATGTTAATGTCTTTGTTGAGATCACTGTGTTAGGCATGGATCACCACCGGGTTAAATACAATCACGGCTCTGCCATTGTTAATTGTGAGGATTTGAGGATTGGGAATATCCTTGGCGTACACAACACTACCCACATCCATTGCGTAGATAAGTGGTAGTCTATACTCATCCATTGGAGGCCCTGATATACCCATAACAGTGTCTCTCGTTGCGTAAGACTTCTTAACATCTACCCAATTCCCTGGTAATGCAAGTCCTAGGAGGTAGTTAAACCCTTTACTCCACCCACCAAAGCTTGTTACAACGTTCTCGTCATCGCTCTTCACCTCCATGTTGATACCTATCTTGAATTTGCCCCAGCCCCTACTCCTCAAACCACCGATACCAAGTCTCTGAAGAACCTCTAACAAGTTGAGACAGCAGTCGACAGCTTTCTTATCTCCTCTAAAAGCAAGCCATAGCGGTGTAAACGGCTTTACACCGTAAACTTCGTAAACATCTGCAGCACCACTCAACCTATCAATCCTGTTCCTATACTCACTAACAATTGAGAAGAACTCCTCTGGAACATGAGGCTTTACTTCATCGCATTCCTTCCCCAAGCATACAACTCCCCTAATCCTCTCTAGTTCTAGAGTCATTTGCAAACCATCTACACACTTAATAGCGACTCTCTCACTATTACCTACTTTACCTACTACAACTTCTTGAGCTACTGGAGCTCCTTCAGCATTAACACACTTAGCGATGAA
>Ga0185307_1000982_pt1 | contig 16732 bp, 17 predicted proteins | sample LHCtaG_FD_128010 | JGI IMG/M metagenome (GOLD analysis project Ga0185307, IMG submission 128010) | Hot spring microbial communities from Little Hot Creek, USA to study Microbial Dark Matter (Phase II) - LHC4sed_matched (SPADES... | ecosystem: Environmental > Aquatic > Thermal springs > Hot... | reverse complement strand
GAATAATATGAGGAAAATAATATTTTTGTTTTTTATAATATTGCTATTAAATCCTTTTTTTATAATTAATACTAAAGCTAATGAAAAAAATGATGCAATTCAAAGAAAAGTGCCAATAAATATTAAAGTTATTCTAGTAGGTCCTTATTTTAATAAAGAAATAATCGATACTCAATTTTTAGAAAATTTACTTCCAAAAAATAAAACAAATATAATTCTTATGGATGAAATTACAACTGGAGTTTTATATGAATTAAAATATGAATTTGTTTTTATGTCGCAAGAATTTAGAATTAAATTAGCTAAATATTTAACAAGTATAGGAGAAGAGAAAGAAGAAGAAAATCCATGGTTTTATCATTATGAAATAGGTATAGATTGGTTTAAGAAAGAACCTACTAAAATTAAAGCAATTTTTTATAATGCTACTTTAGTTGAAAAATGGCTTTATGAAAATAAAGAAGAATATGGAGGTTTTCCTGAGAATGGTTATACTATAATACTTCTTGATATGCACGATTTACCATCTATTAATTATGAGCAATTTTCAGATTTTTTAAAAGCTAGAAGTTTAGGTTTTCCATTATTAGAAGTAACAGCACATTATTATAGTGTTTCCTATGAAGATAAAGACCTTGGATATCGTTTAAGATATAGAGGTTTTGCAACTGGTTGGGGAGGGAATTATAGATTTTGGTTCATTGATTTAAGTGCGGGTCCAACATTTATTTCTGAATGGTTTGATTTGCCCATACAAGTTATTATGGGAGATCAAGGAATAAATCCATATACTCCTATTGGAGGAAAATGGTTAACAGAACTATTAGCAGATTATATAATTGAATTTATATACAATCTTGCTTTACCAAATTTTGTTTATGATCCGCCAATTAGTAAAAATTATATGATTGAATTAATAGTATTTGATAATAGAAGATTAGAAGAAAAAGAAAATGTTTCAATAAACAATGCTATAAATATTAATTATATAAAAAATGCTATTAAAAATCTTATACCATATTCAAATATTGATATAAAAGTAAGATTTGAAAATTTATTAAATTATCCCGAATTAGAAAAAATTTTAAAAGAAAATACTGTTTTTTTAAATTCTTGGATACATAGATATTTATTTATTTCAGATATAAATGCTACATATGTTGATGCAGAAGCAATATACAATTATCTTAAGAATAACTTAAACAAATTCATATATTTTACTAGAAATAAAGAAAAATATACTATACCAATATTTATATTTGCCTTTAGTAATAATACACATTTCTATTTTAAATATAAATGGTACATCATGAATCTCCATCCAGAATTTAAAACTATACTTGGTGCTTCTTTAAAAGAACTTATTTTAATTGGAATAAGTCAGCAAGATCTTACTTATGGAGAATATGTTTCGCCAAAACAAGAAGGTAAGGGATTAGGTTTAACTCAAACAATTATACATGAAATTGGGCATATGTTAGGTTTAATGCATCCATTTGAATATGGCGATATAGGGAATTTTGTAAATTCTACAATGAGTTATTTTTCATATGCTTATAGTTTTAGTTCTTTTGATAAAGATGCTATAAATAGAATTCATGTTGATAAATTGATTATAGATATAAATAAAAAAATTAATGAAATAGAAAAAATAATGAATAGTAAAATAAAATCTAAGGAAATTGAAGAAAGTATTAATGAAATTAAATTTTTACTTAATGAAGCAAATAATGAATATAAGAAAATGGATTATATTAATGCATATAATATTATAGAAAATCTCTCTTATAAAGCAGATTTATTATTAGAAAAAGCCATATTATTGCCTAATATAACTGCTCCATTAATTTCAGAATTAAAAGAAAAAGACTTAGAAATAGAAAAATTAAATAAAAAAATAGAGCAATTAGAATATAATATTCAAATAGAGAAAAGTAAAGTTGAAGAATTAAACTCGACAATTTCTTTACAAAAAGAAGATATTTCTAAATTAAAGAATGAATTAGAAATAACTAGATTGAATGCTATTTATAGTATAATCGGTATAATAATTGGAGCGATAATTATTATTTTAATCATAGTTAAGAAAAAGAAATAGATTTAAAACGATAAATCATTAAGCTTACTTAAAAGAATCTTTTCTATTTATTTTAAAAGCTTTATTTTTTTAAAAAGTTTAGAAATTAATTATATCCGTTTCATCATTATTTTAGGATATAGAAAAACATAAATTTTATATATTATCTAATAATATATTTTTTTGAAAGAAAATGGTTACATTAGAAGAATATATTAAAAAAGTTGTCGATAAACCATATGAAAATATGTCTCCTAAAGAACTTATTAAACAACCAGTTAATGCAATAAGCGGAATATCTGAAAATGATGCTAAATTATTATACAAAGCTTTTAAAATAAAAACAATAGAAGATTTAGCTTGTAATCATCATGTATATGTAGCTCAATCATTAACAAATTTAGCAAAAATGGCTACTAAATCTCTTGATAAAAAATATAAACCTGAAAAATTTAAGAAACTTGGAAATTTGCCTGTAGAAGCTATTAAGGGAATTTCAAAAGAAGATGCTAAATTATTATACAAAGCTTTTAAAATAAAAACAATAAAACAATTTGCTACAAATAAATATGTTGAGATCGCTCAAAATCTCTATACTCTTGCTTGTATTCAAGATTTCCTTGAAAAATGTGCAGCTCCACCACCGCCACCTCCAGAAAAGCCTACTGGAGGAGCAGAAGAAGCAGCTAAAACTTAGAAAATAAAATTTATTATTTTCTTAATTCCCTTTATTTTTTATAGGATAGTTTCTTAATAGCAAATATTACCCCTTGTATTATTGCTTCAGGTTTTGGTGGACATCCTGGAACACATACATCCACAGGTATAAGTTTTTCAGCTGGTCCTGCTAAAGCATAATTTTCTTCTCCATTTCTATTAAATACTCCGCATGTTAAAGCGCAAGAACCTATTGCAATAACTATTTTTGGATTTGGAACTTGATTATATACTCTTAAAAGCATTGGAACAAATTGTTTTGTAATTGGCCCATTAACTATTATTATATCTGCATGTCTTGGAGAACTGACAAGTTTTACTCCAAATCTTTCAATATCAAATCTAGGGATAAGAGTTGCAAAAGTTTCTATATCGCAACCATTACATCCTCCTGCATGAAAATGATATATCCAAGGTGAATACATTCTAGCTTTTTTCTTTAACAAAGAGAACAATTAACTCATCTCCTTTAAATTTTTCTCAATTCTTAAATAATATTTTGATGGATTTATTCCTATTTTATAAGAAAGTATTTTTCTACATTTTTGACAATAATTTGAATATATTTCATAATCTTTTAATGCTTCTTCAGAAACTTTTGGATTAATATTTAAAGAAATTCTTTCACGGATTTTATTTATTTGATCCATTGCTGCAAATTTTTCTCCACAATTTTTACAACTTTTTAAAAGCTTTATCCATTTTATATATCTTTTTTCTTCATTTTCCTCAGGAAAATGTGTAAGCTCAAATTCATTTGAAAGTTTTATAGCTTTTTCTGGACATATATCTTCACATCTTTCACAAAAAACGCATTTATTAATATCTATTCTATATCTTCTTTTTTCTTCTTCATCAAAAAATTTAATTGTAAATGCACTACATGCATTATAGCATGCTTCACATCCAATACATTTTCCCTCATCTATTATGGGCCTCCCTCTTAACGTTTCTGGAATGTTACTATATTTTTTACCAGGCCATTCTCCAATTGGATAACTTATAGTTTCTTTACTATGAATATTTTTTAAAGCTTCAATTAAAGTTTTCATATTTTTCATTTTTTCACCCAAAAAATATTTTATGAATAAAACTAAGTATTAATGAAAGAGAAGAGAATATAATAACTAAGATTGGATAAATTTTTAATGCCTGATCTATTCTATAGCTTGGGAAAATATTATTTATTATTGAAAGAATTATTATGAATATTCCAGCAAATATTAATAATAAAAATAGATTGATTATTGATAAAAAGAATTCTCCGCTTTTTAAGAAAATATTTACGAATAAGATTGAATTAGTATAGAATAAAATAGTTTTTGTTAATTCTATTAAACCAAGTAATTTCCCTGAATATTCTGTAAAAGGTCCTGAAACTATTTCAACTTCTATTTCAGATATATCAAAAGGTTTTAAATTAAAATTAACTAAAATGAATAAAATAAATGAGATTGCTGAAAATGGATTTAATAAAATATATGGAATATTTTGTTTTATAACTATTTCTTTAAGAGATAAACTATTTGATAAAATTGCTATACTGAAAATTGATGAAATAAAAGACATTTGTGCAAAAAAGTTTAATTTTTCACTCCTTTCAATTCCAATATAAGCCCATGGAGAAGCACTTGCATATGCTCCAATATTCCAAAAAACATGTATGAGGATTATCGCATATGTTATTATAATTAAATCAAATGGAATGGATAAAAATTTTTGTTGAGCATCATTTATTATTGGAAAATATAAAAATGGTATGATTATAATCGATAAAATGAAACTAATGATCGGGCTTATTATAAAAATTTTTCTATTAGAATTTTTAGGTATTATTGTTTGTTTATAAAAAAGTTTTAATATATCATAAAATTGTTGCATTATTTTTGTTGGACCAATTATTCTTCTTAAATCTTTTGGCACAATTAATAGTAACCCTTTTCTTCCTTGAAATTTTGCATTTATTTTTCTAAATAAAAATAGGAAAATAAAACTAAGGAATATATTGAAAATTATTAAACTTATGAAATATATTATTTCAATAATCATTTATTTTACCTCCTTTATTAAATCATTTAATGTAATAATTTTCTTTTCACCAGATTTTATATCTATAATTTGGACTCTATCTGTGCATGACATACATGGATCAACACTTCCATAAATTATTGGAGCATCAGATATCCTATACCCTTTTAATATAAATGGCACAATTGCATTATTTCTATAACTAGGAGTTCTTATTCTTACAGCATATGGAATTGGTTCACCATTACTCATTAAATAATATATTAATTCCCCTCTCGGAGCTTCTACTTTTCCAATTCCTTCTCCTCTTTTTAATTCAATTTTTTCTGAAGTAACTATTTCTCCTTTAATATTTTTTAATGCATTTAAACATTGATTACAAATATCTATAGATACAAAAATTTCTTTTATTCTTACAATTACTCTAGCCCACACATCTTTACCATTATCTACTATAACATCCCATGTAGTGTATTCTTGACTATATGCATCAAATGGACAATCATGTCTTACATCTATTTTCCAATTACTTGCTCTTGCTACAGGACCTACTGCACCAAGTTCTATTGCATTTTGAAAATCTAATACTCCAATATCTTCTGTTCTTTTTCTTAAAATTGAATTATTATATGCAATATCAAGAAGATTCTTTACACTCTTTTCAATATCTTTTAATTTTTCAATCATTTTTTCTATTTCTTCTTTTTCTAAATCTCTTTTAACTCCTCCGAATCTAGCAATCCCTTTAATAGTTCTATTTCCAGAAAGCCTTTCAAGTAAATCTATTGCTTTTTCTCTTTCTTTCCAACACCACATGAAAAATGTTTTAAAACCAATTAAATCTGCTGCAACTCCAAGCCAAAGCAAATGACTAGCAATTCTTTCAAGTTCAATTCCTAAAGTTCTAATATATTTTGCTCTATCTGGAGGCTCTATATTAAAAAGATTCTCAACAGCTAAAACATAAGCATTAGTATGATCCGCGCTACATATTCCACATACTCTTTCAAAAAGATATAGATTTCTCCAATAGCTTCTTTCTTCTCCAAGTTTCATCACTCCTCTATGATTAAAACCAGGTTTTAAATCAGCATCTATAATTGTTTCTCCATCAACTTTTAATCTTAAGAATACACCCTCAAGTAAGGCTGGATGATATGGTCCTATTGGGAGAATATTTGGAGGCTCAGGTTTTGGAAAAACATTAAAACCAATCTTTTTTGCTTCTTCTATTCCAGCTTCTACTTCATTAGGCCATTCATATGGTAAAAATAAATGTCTTTTATCTGGATGCCCCTCAAATTCTATTCCTAAAAGTTCCATTATTTCTCTTTCAGCCCAATTAGCTTGATAAGTTATAGCTGCAAGGGAAGGGATTTTAGATTCTTCTCTTGGAAAATAACTTTCAATACCTATATGATATGCTTTTCTTTCAGAATTTAATATTTCATACAATTGTATAATTTTAAACCCATCTATTCCTAAATCTATAGCAATTTCATGAACTAATCTTGAATTGGAATTTTTTAGAATTTTTTTAGCAATTTCAATTAATTTTTCTTTATCTATAGTTAATATTTTTGTTAATTGTTTATTAATTTTAATATCATGAGTTTCAATTATTAAATTGCTTAAATCTTCTAAAATATTTTTTATACTATTTTCTATCATTCTTCTTCACTTTCCTTAAAGGATGAATTATTTCATTCGAATCAATATATGGAGTCTTAGCAGCTCCTCCTATAAAAATTTCTTCCAAATCTATTTTTTCTGGATACAATTTTTCCTTTAAAATAGATATTATTAAAAAAATTATGCTAATGGATAAAAATTCTATAAATAGAAATAATAAAATATCTGTTTTTAAATTAATTAAAGCAGCTATATTTGAAGATAATAAAATTCCTATAATAGAAAATATAAATAATATTAATCGAATAATCATATTCAACCCTCTATTTTTTCCATTATGCTATCTATAGGTATTCTATGAAGAAATGCTCCAAAATCATCAATTGAAAAACCCATTGCTAAACAAAGTAATTCCATATAATTCATTATTGGTAGTTTTTCTTCTATATTTGCTACAAATTGAGATTTTTCAAGAATATTAAAGCATGCTGGACAAAAAACTGTTAAAACATCTGCACCAGCATTTTTTGCATTTTTTATTTTTACAGCACCTCTATCTTTAAAAGCCATTTCTTGATTTGAATAAAGTAATGGTAATCCACAACACATTTTATCATATTCATAATCTATAATTTTTGCATTAAGATTTTTAACTAATTCTCTAAATTTTTTAGGAAAGTCTTTCTCTTCTTCTTTAAGAAGTCTACATCCATTAAAAATAGCTACATTTAAATTTTTTAAAGGTTTAACTAAATATTTCTTAATTTCTCCTAAACCTATATCATCATAAAGAACTTCTATAGCATGTTTAACTTTTATTTCCCCTTTAAAACTTCTACCTATTTTTGATAAAAAATTATTAACTTCATTAAATGTTTCTATATTAGATTTTGTTTCTTTTAGAGCCTCTGAAAGAACATCATAGCATCCATTACATAAAGTTAATACATCTAATTTCATTTCTTCAGCTATACTAAGATTCCTAATAGCTACCGTTCTCCAGTATTTTAAGTCGGACATTCTTGATATTTCAGGTTCTGGACAGCATGTAGCTCCATCCATTTCAATAAGTTTTACATTCATTTTTTCAAATACTAATCTAGTAGCTTTTTCAACATATGGTTGCATAATTGGTATTGTACATCCCCAAAAAATTGCATATGCTTTTTCATTAATCATTTATCATCCCTTAAATTCTTCTTTTATTATATCAAACTTTGTTTTTTTATGAGTTTCTGTTAATTCAAATATTTTTTTTATTTCTTCAATAGCTTTTTTATTATCAAATGCAGCTTTAGGTATGCTTTCTAAACCAATCATTTCTCTATCGCTTGAAACAAAATCTTCAAGTAAATAAACATGGCCAGTTTTAAAAACATTTTTTATAAGTGGCTTAGCTACTTCTGGAGTAGGATTTTTGAAAGGTTTCCTAAGAGGGTAAATTCTTTCTTCATTCATTTCATTCACCTATTAAAATTTAATATATTTTTAATAAATTCATAAGCTTCTTTTCTTGTTACAACTTTTATAGCTTCTGTTGGACAAAATTTTGCACAATAAGGATCCCCATCACAAAAATCGCATTTAACCATTTTTTTATAATCTTCTATAAACCATGGATGAGAAATTGGACATGCATAAATACAGCTTTTACATAATATACATTTTATAGAATTTATTTTAACCCATCCAGTCTCAATATCTTTAGTGATTGCTTCTACTGGACATGAAGCTAAACAAGCAGGCTCATCACAATGCGTACAATATATTCCTATAAAGCTATTCTCTTTTTCTGGATTTTGAAGAATATTTATATGAGATTTATTTAAATCAAATATATTAAAATGTTTATAACTACAAGCAATCATACAAAGTAAACATCCAGTGCATTTTTCAGGATTATGTATTAAAACTTTTTGATTACCAATGTCTTCAATTTTATTTAGCAAGTACCACCACTCTTTTTTTCTTATTATAAATCTAAATCTAATATTAAAGTTTTCTGGTAAATATTGAAACAAAATGGAAACATAATGGAATTATAAACCTTTTTAAATAAGTTTTCTAAAATTTTTATACAATCAAAATATGAGGGTTTTTTATGAAAAATAAAAATTTATTAATAATGGGCATACTTTTAATAATTTCAATAACACTAAATGTATATCTTTATTTAGAATTTTTAAATAGAGGGGAAATTATAAGAGAGCAATTGGACCTTAGTCAAAAACAATTAAATCAAATTAATTCTCTTTTAAGTCAAATTACAGACCTTAAAAATCAACTTAGTTATTATGAAAATTTAACAAAATATTATTCCTCTCTTGTAAATGAATTAATGAAGCAACAACCTGCAAATATTACATTAGAAAAATATGCTGAAGGCATAATATATGCTGCAGCTGTTAAAACTATTATTGTAGATCCATTTTTTGGAATATATAAATATGAAGGAACAATAATGAATATTTCTTGTCAAGTAAGTTTTGGAGAAGGGAGAGTACTTGTTAATACTGAACCAGTACTTATAGGAATCGATTTTCAAAGTGCTGCAAGAACAGCAGTTCAAGTAGCTGAATTAAAAACTGGTAAATCTTTAAGATCTTATGATGTTGTTTTTTCTGTTAGAACTAGAGAAAATATATCTGCTGTTGATGGTCCAAGTGCTGGAGGAGCAATGACTGTTTTATTAATAAGTATTATTGAAAGAAAAGTTTTAAGAAACGATGTGATTATAACTGGAACAATTTCTCCGGATGGTACAATTGGGAAAGTTGGAGGAGTTATGCAAAAAGCTGAAGCAGCTGCTAAAAATGGAGCAAAAATATTCTTAGTTCCTAAAGGGCAAATAATTCAACCAATATATGTTGAGAAAGAAATTAAAAAAGGGCCGTTTACATTTATTTATTATGATATAGAATATGTGAATTTAGCAAATATTATGAAAGAAAAATATGGAATGGAAGTTTATGAAGTTTCAAATATTGATGAAGCATTAAAATACTTTATATTAGCATAATTTAAAAATTTTTCATTCTTCAAACAAATCCGTGCTTAAATATTTCATTCCTGAATCTGGTAATATTGCAACTATTTTTTTACCTTTTCCTAATTCTCTTGCTTTTTTTAATGCAACATACATTATTGCTCCACTACTAATTCCAATTAATAACCCTTCTTCTTTTGCCATCCTTCGAGCAACTTCAAAAATTTTAGGAATATCTTCTTTTGATATTTCTATAATTTCATCAAAAAATTCTTTTCTAAATAATTTTGTTGAATAAGGTTCCTTTGGATTTCTTAATCCTTGTATACTTACACCTAAACTTGGCATTACTCCAACAATTTTTATATTTGAATTATATTCTTTTACACGCATAGAAACTCCTACACCAGTACCAGCAGTTCCTATTCCAACTATAATCATATCAACTTCTCCATTTGTTTGTTCAAGTATTTCTTTTCCAGTAGTTTGATAATGTGCTAAAATATTTGCAGGATCTTTAAATTGATCTATATCTATATATTTTTCGGGATTTTCTTTAAGAATCTTTTGTTTAAGTTCTATAGCTCCTCCAGTTCCTTTTTCTCCAGGAGATAAAATTAATTCGGCACCATATGCTTTTATAATTTTTCTCCTTTCTATACTAACAGATTCTGGCATAATAATTGTGATTTTATATCCTTTTACTGCTGCAATCATTGCAAGAGCTATTCCAGTATTTCCAGAAGTTGCTTCTAAAATTGTTTTTTCTTTATTTAATTTTCCAGAAGCTTCTGCATATTCTATAAGATATAATGCCATTCTATCTTTTACAGAACCACCAATATTATACCATTCTAATTTTGCATATATTGTTGCATCATTTTCTTTTGTTAATTTATTTATTTTTACCATAGGAGTTTTTCCAATTAAATCAATAATACTATTCGCAACAATCATAGTAGATTCACTTTTTATAATTAATGTGTTTCTTTATTATTAATATTTTTCTCTAATAATTATAATTTTCGATTTATTTTAAAAGTGAAAATGGAATATACCAATTTTTAGGCCTATTTTTTATTATATGTCTAGTTGTTTTTGGAGGGAATTTTTTATTTGAAAAAACCATTTTTAAAACATCTTCTTTAGTAACTGGTGGAAATATAATAAATCCATTAATCTTCTTCTCTTTAAGTAATTTCATCGCATAATATTTTGATGAAAAATATTTTAATTCAATATTTTTTAATAAATTCTCCATAATTTCATTTCTACTAGAATTTATAATAAAAATTTTATCATAAAGTTTTAGAACACATTTATTCTTAATATTATTTTCATTTTTTAGTATTGAAATTTTTCCATCGAATATTTTTAATATTTCATTTTCAGGCAATTTTATTGCAGGATACCATGTTTTTATTTTAACTTCATTACTTAAATAATCAATATAATGAACTGGTGCTTTTAAGCAAGATAATTCTTTTAAAATTTCTACTCTATGATGTCCATCAATAATAATATTATAATTTTTATCAACGATAATTGGATCTTTAATATATCCATCTTTTATTATTCTTTTTTTAAGTTTTTCTAAATGTTTAAAATCAATTTCTTCATGAGGTTTTAATATTGAAAGTTCAATGAACACAATATAGACCACTTTCCCGACTATTTTTATAACAATGTTATCGATCTACTTATTAATAAATTTTAATAATTAAACTTTATTTATATCCATAAATTTTATAAATTAAAGAAAATAAAAATTAAGATGGGCTAAATATGCATTTAGATCCATTAAAAATAAGGGAAGATTTTCCAATATTAAAAAGAGAAATAAATGGTTATCCATTAATATATTTTGATAATGCTGCAACAACTCAAAAGCCTATACAAGTTATAAATGCTATAAAAGATTATTATGAAAAATATAATGCAAATATTCATAGAGCTGTACATACCTTAAGCCAAGAATCAACTAGATTATACGAAGAAGCACATTATGAAGTAGCAAAATTTATTAATGCTAAAAGCTATGAAGAAATAATTTTTGTAAAAAATACAACTGAAGCAATAAATTTTATTGCTTATACTATAGGTTTAAGAAAGCTTAAAAAAGGGGATGAAATAATAGTTACTTTAATGGATCATCATAGCAATATAATTCCATGGATTTTACTTGAAAAAATTAAAGGAATTAAAGTTAAATATATTGGATTAAATCCTAATGGAACTTTAAAATATAATGAATTTGAAGAATTAATAAATAAAAAAACGAAAATTATAAGTTTTCCACATATATCGAATGTTTTAGGAACAATAAATGATGCTAAATATATTTCAAAAATAGCTCATGAAAATAATTCTTTAGTAATTCTTGATGCTGCTCAATCTGTTCCACATATGCCATTTGATATTAAAGAAATAGATTGTGATTTTGCTGCTTTTAGTGGTCATAAAATGCTTGGACCAACAGGTATTGGAGTTTTATATGCAAAAAGAGAAATTATGGAAGATATGGAACCATTCATTGGAGGAGGAGATACAATATATAATGTTATTTTTAATGAGAAAGAGAAAAAATGTAGTATTAAATGGAATGATTTACCATGGAGATTTGAAGGTGGTACTCAAAATATTGCTGGAGGAATAGGCTTAATGGAAGCAATAAGATATTTAAAAAAGATAGGAATGGAAAATATTAAATTATATGAAAGAGAAATCACAGAATATGCATTAAAAAGAATGGAAAATGAATTAAATAAAGCAATTATTTATGGAGTGAAAAATATAGAAGAAAGAAGTGGAATAATAGCTTTTAATATAAATGGTTTTGATTCAAATGAAGTTGCTTTAATTCTTGATCAATATGGTATTGCTATTAGAAGTGGTTTTCATTGTGCTCAACCATTGCATAATTCTTTAAATATTCCATCTTCTGCAAGAATAAGCTTTTATTTATATAATACTAAAAATGAAATCGATAAAATGATTGAAATATTAAAAGAAATTGAAAAATTAAGTGAGAAATAAATGTCAATATCAGATTATGTTTCTCAAATAAATGAATCTTGTGGAAAACATAGAAATTTTATAGTAATTTTAAGATCAAACAAAAAAGATGAAGCGATTAAAAAAATATTATCAAAAACTGAAGAAAAAATTTTTGATTCTCCATTATTTACAAAAATAAAAATAAAAAATAAAGAAGTTAATATCTATAGAACAGGAAAAATTCTTATAAAAAATATGGAAGGAAAAGAAGAATTAGAAAATTTTCTTAAAGAAATACTAGCTTAAAATAAAAAGGTTAAATACTTAAATTTAATAAAATAATTGAAAAATCATGCCTTTCTTAAAGAAAGTAGAAGTAAGAAGTGATAAAGAAATAGAAGGAGGTTTTCAACTTACTTCAAAAGATGTAAATATTTGGGTTAGATTGTATAAAACAGAAATTGGTTTAAGAATAAGATTAACTACTTCTTTTAGAAATGAAGAAGGAAAATGGATTAATACTCCACCAATATGGATTGATAAAGAATTAGCAAATGAATTAAGTGAAGCATTTTCAGAATTATCAAAGAAAATGGAAAAAATAGAAATATAATTTATTCTAAAATCCTATGAGTAATCTCAAAAGATGTAACTGGCACTTCTAATTCAAAATTATTTAATATTTGAGGATGTATTTCTCCCATAAAACCTATTTCTTTTCCATCTTTAATAATTTTAACAGATCTTCCATTTATGTAATATGGATAATTTTCTTCAATTAATTCTATATTCCATCCAAGTAAAGATGCAAATGCTTCAAGAACAGATTTAATTTCACTAAAGTTTGTTTCAGAACTAGCTATTACTACAGCAGTATTTCTTAAAGTTCTTACTTTATTTTCAAATTTTTCATCAGGAAAAGCAACATAACCTATTTCAAATATTCTTTGCGGATATTTTACATGCTTATTAATCGATAAAAAATTCATTAAGTGTGGTGTAATCCATCTTCTAAAACAATTAATCTCAATTGTTACAGGGTTTTCTATTTCAATTAAATCTAAACTATTTAAATTCATTAATTTAGCTTGAATTTTTTCATTACTTAAAGTAAATGTTCTAATTTCTTGAAAACCTAAACCAATTAATATTTGTCTTATTTTAGATTCTTCTTTTTCTATTAAAGATAAGCTTCCAATAGTTGATATTTTAGGTAATTCAGGAATGAGTTTATCATATCCATATGCTATTGCAATATCTTCAATAATATCAACAGAATGCAAAATATCTATTCTATAAGCTGGGTATAATACTTCAATTTTATTAGAATAAATTTTTCCAATCCCATATCTCATTCTTTCTAATAAATTCTTTATTTTTATAGGTGTAAGTTTTAACCCTATTAAATTGTTTACATCATTTATTTTAATAATATGTTTCTTTGGTTTTAAGTCTGGTGTAGTATATTTTCTTTTACCCTCAATTTTAACTTTTTGAATTAAGCCACCACGATCAATTAGATCTGTTACAAGAATATTCAATGTTTGCTTTACAGCTAAATCGTCTGTACCAGTTATTTCTATAAATATATTTTTAGTTTTTTCAGTAACTCTTGTTCTTTCACTATTTATAATTGGTGGAAAACTAAAAATCCCTAATTTATCGTAATATATCGGAAAACTTTTTCCATTTAAAAGATGTTTAAATTTTATCCCTTTAGGATGTTTATATAAAACTTCTTCAAGAGTCATTTCTTCATGAAAATCAAGAGGAATAATTTTAAAATTGTATGGAGCATCTGAATAATATATTGGAGGCTCTATTTTATCAAAATCGTGTATTCCTATAGCTACTTTTCTACGACTTCTTCCAATTGTTTCATTTAAAGCTTCTTGAGTATTCATTAAACTTTTAATAGATTTATCTGTAAATTTTATGTTTTTTACTATTGCAGAAGCTACAAACGGTCTTAATTTAGCATTAATAATTTTAATTGAAATTTTTGAATTATCAATTTTCATTAAAGCACTTTTATGTAAACCTTTTTCTATTCCAAGATATCCTTTAATAGCTCTAGCTAACCCTTCTATACTAAATAAATCTGGTCTATCAGGCTCAAGTTCAATAGTTATTTCTTCATTAGAAAAACTTTTAACTTCTCCTTTAAATTGTCTTATGCAATATAATAATTCTTCTTCATCTATTTTTTTACCAATTAATTCTATTAGATCTTTTTTATCGAAAGAAATTGTTGGCATATTTATCCCTCCAATTTTGGTATTATAGAATTTCTAATCCATTCTAAATCTGTTGAAAAAAGTGTTCTTATATCGTCTACTCCTAAAACAATCATAGCTAATCTATCTATTCCTAAACCCCATGCTAAAACAGGAACATTTATTCCTAATGGTAAAGTTACTTCAGGTCTAAATATTCCTCCAGGTAAAGCTTCTATCCATCCAAGCTTTTCATGTTTCACATAACCTACAACGCTAGGTTCAGTAAATGGAAAGAAAGCAGGTTGAAATTTAACTTCTTTTATTCCAAGTCCTTCACATATTGCTTTCATATACCCTATAAGGTTTCTTAAATTAACATTTGGTGCAACAACTATTCCTTCACATTGATTAAATTCCGGTAAATGTGTAGCATCTATTGGGTCAGGTCTATAAACTCTATCTATTGTGAAAATTTTCTTTGGAATATTTTCGATTTTTAAATTTGATAAATAACGAGCTGAAACTGCTGTTGTTTGACTTCTAAGTATTAAGCGTAAAGCTAATTCTGAGTCCCAATTTCCCCATCCTTTTGAACCAGTTTTCCAACCATTTAAATGAGTTTTTCCAACTTTCTTCCAACATTCAATATTTTTTACAATCCCTTTATTTGGCTTTTTTAAATAAAATATATCATGTATCCCTCTTGCTGGATGATCAGATGGCATAAAAAGAGCATCACAATTCCAAAAATTTATTTCAATTGGAGAACCATAAACTTCTTCAAATCCAAGTCCAATTAATATATTCTTTAAATCATCTATAATTTGTTGATATGGATGTTTTCTACCTGGATAAACTTTTGGAACAAAAGCTTTTACATCATATGGTCTAAGCTTAACTTCTTTCCATTTTCCTGTAATTATAAGTTCTCTTGTTAATACATTTACTTCTTCTTCAATTTCAATTTTTTCTAATAAGCTTTTACCTAAAGGAGTTAATTCTATTTCTAATTCTTCAATTTCTTTTTCTTTTAAAATTTCACCTCTACTTTTCAATACTTTAAGAAATTCTTCTTCTTCGATTGTTAAAGCTTCTTTTGAATAAATTTTCCTCAGAATTTTATAAGGTAAATATTCTTCAAATAAAGCTTTCTCTCCCTTATTAGTTAAAACAATTACTCTTTTTCCTTCTTTAGTAAAAATTTTAATCCATTCATTTTTAATTGCCCAAGGAATTCCATAGTTCTTTTCATCATTTTCAAGATTTATTTCATTTAAAAAAGCTTCTTTTCCAATTTTTTTCAATAATCTTGTTTCAGGAAAGCCTTTATCTAAATATTTTTTCCCCTCTTCTCCTAATTCATAATATATGATTTTTTTCTCATTTATTTTAACTAAATTTTTTCCTTTTAATTGATATAAAGCCCATCTAATAGCATCTTTGCTTAATCCTATAGCAGAAAACATTTCATCAATTTTTTTGATACCTTTTCCAAGAGCTTGTAAAACTCTTTTTTCATATTGATGTAAAGAAGAAATCTCTATCGAATAAGCCTTCTCATCATTATTCATCAAGTTTGACATTTTTAACCCTTCGCAATTTATTAATTTTTCTCTTTTTTACTAAATAATAAGTTTTAGCTTATTTTATTAATATTATGTTTTCTATTTTTAAATCTATAATAAATATTATTCATACCATAAGGTTTTAATATCGAGCTCTTCAAAATGAGGATCATCACTAACTACTTTAGCTCCAATATGCTTTGCAATAGTTCCTATTATCACATCACATATTGGAATATTTATGTGGGATAAAGCCATTTCTCCTGCAAAAAAAGCAAGCTCTTCATCTAAGGGAACAATTTTAGCTCCTCCACTTATCCATATTCTAAGTCTGATTTTAGCTGATTCCATTCCTATTTTATAACCAGCAATTTTAATAAATTCTGTTATAACAATTGATGGAATAATTAGCCCTTCTTTAGCTATTTTAGATGCAAACTCTTTTATCTTTTTCCTAATTTCTTCAGAGGGAGGGAAAGTATGAGTTATTAAAAATCTAGTATCTAATATT
>Ga0185307_1000981_pt1 | contig 16735 bp, 14 predicted proteins | sample LHCtaG_FD_128010 | JGI IMG/M metagenome (GOLD analysis project Ga0185307, IMG submission 128010) | Hot spring microbial communities from Little Hot Creek, USA to study Microbial Dark Matter (Phase II) - LHC4sed_matched (SPADES... | ecosystem: Environmental > Aquatic > Thermal springs > Hot... | reverse complement strand
AACCCTATTCCTCTCAAAAACGCCTAAGCTCTCAACCAAAGATTTAATACTCAACATGAGAAAAACTTAAACAAGAAGACATATAAACCTTAAGTTGCCACGTCCCATAAGCACCACAAAAACCTCAAGACTGATATGCGCCGAAGCTCGTAGTAATAAATAGCGCATATACAAAAAGCAAAATTAAACCTTCTCTCCAACCCATTCTCTCACCAGAAAGAAAATACCAAAGTAATAAATTAGCCATAATCGAGAAGATAACTAGATTTGAATATGCGCCCATAACAACTCTAAAGGATCCGCCAAGCAAGGCTACGCCTAAAATCAACGTTATGTTCACGAACCCGCTGCCAATAATATTACCTAGCGCTAATTCAATATGACCTTTCCTTGTCGCGTCAACGCTAGTTACAAGTTCAGGTAAGCTTGTGCCAAAAGCAACTATTGTTGCACCAATCACAACTCTTGGAACGCCCAGTTCCTCCGCGATATAGGAGGCTGACTCAACTATAAAATATGCGCTGGCAACCACTCCAGCTACGCCCAAGAGTACTAATAAAGTGTATTTTTTGGCGGCTCCACCACCCTTACGCGAAACATATGCTTCCCTATTCTTTCCAGATCTAATAGTTTGAATATTATGAAATATGAATATTGTTATTAAAATTGCCCCTATAATATTGCTGGCATAGCCAATATAGATTAGAGCTAGTGGAATCAGCGATGCTATAAAGAGCCCGAAATATAGATTCCTTATCTCCTCTGTTGTTACGCTGCTAAAATGGTACTTCCCGGCGTTGCTCTTTAGAGATACTATAAGAAGGCACAGCCCTAAAATTAGGCAGACATTTGCAATATTTGAGCCTAGAACATTCCCTATCGCAACGCCAATAGCTTCCGGGTCCACTACAGAAAATATTGAAACTGAAAGTTCTGGTAGTGACGTGGAAAAGGCAATGAGCAGAAAGCCTATCGTAGTCTTTCCCAGCCCTGTTATCTCAGCAACCTTAACAGAATTATCTATTGTTAGGTCGCTTGACTTATCTAGGGCTAGTATGCCAACTAGAAGTATTAGGGCGTCGCCAATTAATCCTAGGCTTTCAAAGACCGCTTCAAGCATCCCCTTTCTTCCCTCACGTTAAGCTAAGCCTATTTAGGGAACAAGCAAAATAATAAGGTTTTGCTCAGTTCTAAGCGCGCCGACAAATTATTAAAAGCCTTAAATCTTTCTTCTTTCGTCATTTAGGTTTAAAAATCGTCTCAATTGCCTGAATGCCCCAATTAACCAATTTATAGAGTGCAGCTTAAACATGGGCTGAATAATGGCGTCTCATTAAATTTTAGTGCGAGCAGTATAATGCTTACTGCTGGTTAGAGTTCACACTATCGTTCTCGTGGCTGTTCCCATAATATAGTTTTGGAGGCGCGATTATCACTTTTGTTCCAGCTGGTATTGATGATGTTATCCACGCATTTCCGCCTATAACAGCATTGTCACCTATTACTGTTTCTCCGCCTAAGATGGTTGCACCAGAATATATCACGACGTTATTTCCAACGGTTGGATGTCTCTTGGAACCCTTAATTATCTTACCCCTCTCATCTTTAGGAAAACTTAGCGCCCCAAGCGTAACTCCCTGATAAATCTTCACGTTATCACCTATCTCCGTTGTCTCGCCAATAACAACGCCCGTCCCATGATCTATAAAGAAGTTTCTTCCAATATTAGCTCCCGGGTGGATATCTATGCCAGTCTTTGAGTGCGCATACTCAGTCATTATTCTAGGTATTAGCGGCACCCCCCTAATCCAGAGTTCATGCGCGATTCTATATGTTGCAATAGCCAGGACACATGGATAGCTCAATATAACCTCATCTGTACTTTTGGCGGCCGGATCACCATCATAGGCTGCCTGTATATCGCCGCTAAGCATAGCTCTTATATCGGGAATCTTCTCAAGAAACTCTCTCACAATCATCCGCGCTCTTTTGCTGCAAACCTCTTCAGAGGCAACGCCAAAATTTCTGGAGAGATATTTAAGACTCTTCTCAACCTCACTAATGAGCCTAGAGTATATTGAGCTTAGAAGATTACCAACGAAATACCTTATATTAAACCTATCAACTTTCATGTTTCCAAAGTATCCTGGAAATAATATAGATAATAGGTCCTCCAATATCTCTATGACCGCTTGCTTTGATGGTAGATCTTCATCCTCAGACCTATTTATCCCACCATACTCATCGTAGCTCTCAATTATTCTATCAATAAGCTTAGGTAAGCCCTCTTCAAGCCAATTATCCTCAGAGAATTCTTCGCCTTTCATCAATAGTTCGAGCATCTGCTTAGATGCCCATACGCGGATTGTTTTCTCAGCTTTTTCAAGAAACTCCTCCTTTTGATTTCTCCCGGATCTATCCATGATGCATCCCCTTAAATCATAGCCACATTAGAGTTTTTAATTTCTTATAGAAATGTTATGGAAAAACCTATCGGTCTCCTTCATTAAAGAGCGGTGTGCTCAAATAGCGTTCCCCAGTATCCGGGAGTAAGGTAACTATAAGTTTACCCTCATTTTCCGGCCTTCTGGCAACCTCTAAGGCTGCGAAGACGGCTGCCCCAGAGGATATCCCAACAAGCAGACCCTCTTTCCTAGCGAGCAAGCGAGCGGTTTCAATGGCTTCTTCATCCTTAACCCTAATAATTTCATCTATTAAATCAAGTCTGAGCACGGAGGGGATGAATCCAGCACCTATCCCCTGAATCATGTGGGGGCCTGGTTTACCGCCGCTTAAAACTGGAGAGCCATACGGCTCTACGGCTACAACTTTAAAATTAGGCTTTATGGATTTTATATACTCGGCGACGCCGGTTATTGTTCCACCAGTTCCAATCCCAGCAACAAATATATCAACCTTTCCATCAGTGTCACGCCATATCTCCGGGCCAGTGGTCTCCCTATGAATCTTCGGGTTCGCTGGATTACTGAATTGATCCGGTATAAAAGAGTTCGGTATCTTTGAAGCTAGCTCCCTAGCTTTTTTAATGGCGCCCATCATACCCTCTTCCTCGGGTGTCAGCACTATTTCGGCTCCATAAGCCCTCAAAATCTTACGTCTCTCAACACTCATATTTTCGGGCATAACTATGAGAAGCCTATAGCCCTTAACGGCAGCAACCATCGCTAAACCAATACCCGTATTACCGCTGGTCGGCTCTATAATCACAGTATCCTCATTAATTAATCCGAGGCGCTCAGCCTCAGCTATCATGCTTAAGCATATCCTATCCTTGACGCTTCCACCAGGGTTACGGGACTCAAGTTTAGCTAGAATCGTGCACTTTAAGCCCTCACATATCCTATTTAATTGTATCAGAGGAGTACCACCAATAATATCAAGAACAGAATTATAGACTCTCATCTTCAATCACCACGCATAAATCTAAAATTAATTGATTAATTTTAGCTTAAAAATGGAAAATAAGGGGATGCTGTCTCCTCATAGATTTTTTCCGGCATTTAGCCTTCATGGATATACTCTGTTTATTAGTCTTGGGAAGGCTATCGCATCTCTTATATGGTTTAGCTTACATATCCATGCTATTGTTCTTTCAACGCCCAACCCAAAACCTGCATGTGGCACTGATCCGTAGCGCCTTAAATCTATGTACCAGTTGTAGTCATTCGGATTCAAATTGTTCTCTTTTATTCTCTCCAGCAGTTCGTTTACGTCATCTATCCGCTGTCCTCCACCAGTTATCTCACCATACCCTTCCGGTGCAAGTAAATCAACTGATAACGTAACTTCTGGTCTATTTGAGTCTGGCTTATGATAGAAGGCTTTTGCCGTTCTCGGATAATGCGTTACGAAGAATGGTCTATCAAATTTTAGAGTTAAGTGCTTCTCCTCCACCCAACCAAGGTCATTACCCCACTCAAATTTCACTCCATCATTATTAAGTATCTTAACAACCTCATCGTAAGTAATCCTTGGAAATGGCGGCTCAACCCTTAATAGGTCTCTTGGAGATCTGCCGAGCGCTTTCAGGTCCCTAACGGCAAGGGGGTCTTCACATAGTTTACGTAAGATAAAAGTCAGCATCTCCTCCTCGATCCCGATTATTCCCTCCAAATCGCACCATGGTACCTCAACCTCAAGATGCCAGAATTCTGTTAAGTGGCGCCTAGTCCTAGATTTCTCAGCTCTAAAAGATGGTGCAATAGTATATATTTTTCCAAGGCTAGTTATTGCCGATTCGGCATATAGCTGCCAGCTCTGAGTTAAATATGCTTCCCTATCAAAGTATTTGACGCTGAAGAGCGTTGCGCCACCTTCACATGCGGCAGTTATAAGAGTTGGCGCATGAAACTCCGTAAAACCATTTTGATCTAACCATTCCCTAGCGGCCTTAAGAAACTTAGCTCTTACGCGGAGAATTCTCTGCATCTTTTGGCTCCTAATCCAGAGATGCCTATTATCTAATAAAAAATCTGGCCCATGATACTTCTTGGCTATTGGGAAGCCCTCCTCAGCCCTATGAAAAACTTTTAACCCTGTCACTTGTATCTCATATCCACCTGGGGCTCTTTGATCTTCCTTAACAATCCCAGTTAATTCAAGAGTTGACTCAAGAGTAAGCTTCTTCGCTGTCTCAAATGTCCCTTCACTAACTTTATCCTTCTTAATTGTGCACTGGACTACTCCAGTTCCATCCCTAACTATGAAGAAGTGTATTCCGCCGCTTGAGCGCTTATTGTGAAGCCAGCCTCTAACGGTTACTTCTTCGCCAGAATGTTTCCCTAAAAGTATTTCTGCAACATAAACTATTTGCGGCATACCTGATACTCCAAAAATAATAGTTTAAGGCTTACCAATAAATTTAGCTGGGCACAGATTCGCCCTTAATTTCCCTAACCTTCCTCAATATTCTTTGTAAAATTTCCTCATCAGTTAAGATCCCTTGAGGGGGTTCAACAACTTTCTTAAGTGGTAGTGGAACATAATCCATCCGATAAGTTGTTCCCTCAGCTTCAATTCCAACAAACGCTGATGGTATCACAGCATCCGCCATTAACGCTGTTGGTGTTAGGCAGGGATCAATAACTATAAGCGGGTTTTTAACCAAATTCTCAACAGCCCCCCTCGGAAAACTTGAAACCGGATCCGATGCTATAACAAGTGCAGCATCAGCATCTCCTCTAGAAAGGACATCAATGGCGGATGTTTCACCGGGATTATATCTCGGATATCCATGCGAGAAGTCGACTGCATAGGGATAACCAGTTTGCCAAGTAAAAACAACATTTGCACCAGTTACATTAAAGTGTCCCCTCATGGGCATAATGAGAAACTTCGTGTACATGTTTAAGTCCCTTGTAAGTTTTATCGCAGCCTCAACATTTCTAAGCTTACCGACGCTCATAGTTAAGCCCAAACCGAAGAATATCACGCCGAACCTTGCATTAACCATTAGATCTGCCAGCTCCTCAAGTTTTTCAACCGGAATTCCAGCAATCTCATCAACATCGAGCTCTTCATCGCGAATCAGAGCTCTTAGAGCCTGAAGGGTATCGTAGTCTCCGCCAGGCTTAATCTTAATAAATATGTCCGCTAGATCAGCGGTTCTAGTTCTCCGAACATCTATAACAACCATCTTTCTTTCCCCTGGAGGAGGCAACATCCACCTTTCCTCCTCTTCAGCTGGAAGCACGGCTGCTCCACCTTTGAAGACTAGGCTGGCAGCTCTATAGCGCTTTTTTCTAGCAGATTCTAGGATTAGGCGTGATAGATAGCGCTTCCATATAGCCTTCTGAAATCTTCCCTCAGATAATGCTGTATAACGCTCTATGTGGCGTGGGTGAGCGCTCCAGGGATTGCACCCCCAATATATGATTAGATCTGCCCTATGCCTTATCTGTCCAAGCGTGCATCCCGGTATCCCAACGTCTTGAATAGCTAAGATTGAGGGGCCGTGGCAAACAGTGGTAGTGTTGTCTATTATGCCGCCAACCTCCTCAGCCAGCTCCAAGCCAACTCTAATAGCCTCACAGCTAGTATTGCTCCAACCATAGAGAAGTGGATATTGGGCATTAACAAGTATTTCAGCACACCGTTCTATAGCCTCCTCTAAGGATGCTTCAACAAGTTCACCATTCTTTCTAATAAGTGGCTTAGTATTCCTATGCCTATTATAGCCCATAAACTTTGAGGCGCCAAGGGCACATGCATTCCTAACATCAAACACTTTATTATCTTCAACTACAACCTCTACATCATCACAGCAGCATCCACAAAATGGACAGGTAACGCCCGAAACTACATGCATTCCAAATCACCTGCCACTCATTTCTTCCCATAAATTTTGAGTAGAAGATCCCTTATTGTTGGAACAAGCTCGTCCGTCGGCTCAACCCTAACCTTAAAACCCTTAAGCAGCGGCATACCAGTCCCCTCAGTATCGGATGGCAGAATAGCGTTCACCCAAGGACCAAATGGGATAAACACTATTCCAGGAGTTCTTATTCTTCTGGACTTCACAGCCTTAACAACTATTGAGCCAATCTCAGTGCTAATTTTCACGTTACCGCCATCCTTTACACCCAGTCTTTTCATATCTTCAGCATTCATTTCACAAATAGCGACACTCATCATGTATTCACCAGAAATCTTAGCGTGCTCTTTAGTGCATCCTTGCTCCACAGTTCGGCCAGTGATTAATGTTAGCTCCATTATCTGCAGCCCCTTAATTCTTTCTCTAATAAGAGGGACTTTTTCTAACTTAAAAAATTGTTGCAATTAAATCAAAAATGAAAACAACTTAAAATATATGTTTCATTATTAAGTTAAGTAAAACTTCGGAGGCGGGGTTTAAATTGAGTCTCCTAAATTATTGTGGTGTTGAGGTTGAAGACACCTTTGCGGAAATGTTTGAGATGTGGGTTGGCAGGGTTCTTATAACCGCTGAGGATGAGAGGTGGGCTTTAAGGGCAGCCGAGGCTGCAACTGGTTTCGCATCATCAATAATAGCTTCGCCAGCCGAGGCTGGGATAGAATGTCTAGTTCCAGCAAATGAGACGCCAGATGGGCGTCCCGGCGCCATAATACAAATTTATCACCGCACAAGAAGCGACTTAAAGAAGCAGATGATAGCCCGTATAGGACAATGTGTGATGACATGCCCCACAACAGCCGCCTTTAATGCGCTTAATGACGCCATTAGAAAGCTTAAGGTTGGGAGGAGCCTAAGGTTCTTTGGAGATGGATTCCAGAAGTTTGATGAAATGTATGGTCGGAAGGTTTGGCGCATACCGGTTATGGAGGGCGATTTTATAGTCGAGAACGCTTTCGGCGTTAAGAAGGGTGTTGCGGGCGGAAACTTCTTTATAATGGCTAGGGATATGAAATCTGGGCTCTCAGCAGCTGAGGCTGCCGTTGGAGCTATACGCAATAATGTAAGCGGCGTAATACTCCCATTTCCTGGAGGGATATGCCGCTCCGGATCAAAAGTCGGCTCATTGAAATATAAAATCCCAGCATCAACGAATCATTATTATTGCCCAAAATTAAGAGACATTATAGCAGATAGCAAAGTTCCTGAGAGCGTAAATAGCATCTATGAGATCGTTATAAATGGGCTTAGCTTGAATAACGTTAAAATGGCTATGGCTGAGGGGATAAAGGCAGCTGTTAAAGTGCCTGGAGTGGTTAGGATAACTGCTGGAAATTATGGCGGAAAAATCGGCCCAATGAAGATTTACTTGCGCGATATTCTAGGCTAGTCGCTGGTCTCTCTTAGCCTCCTCCTTACAGCAGGGTTTGTATCCGCAAGCTTCTTCAGTAGGGATTCAAAGCTCTCATCTGGCGGCAGCTCTCTCTCAATAAATAGGCCTGTTCTCCCAATATTATCTCGGCGCAGTAATATGTGAACCCTATTAAGTACAGTCTCAACGAATATCCCGAGGAGTTTAGCAACCTTCTCCTCCTGCCCAATTACACTACTCTCGATATGCCCGCCCTCAGTTGGTTCAATCAACATTAGCCTTTTATCCACACCTGGAACCCTAGTGTTCTTCTTAAGCATGCTTAATGTTACTTCTCCGCCAAACCGATAGAACTCTCTCTCAACATTCCTCATCTTTGTGAGTGGGAATGATACGCAGGTGCGCCCATTAATTTCAATATAACCTTTTATCGCGTAGGACGGTGTAGCCTGAACTAGTACGCGCCTGTTAATTGGTAACTCAGCTGCTCTAAGAGCATTCTCAATTATGAATGAGGGGTATATTTCTGGGACAAAAACGTCTATATCGCTTTTCGGCGATACATCACCACGAGCTATACTTCCATGCACAATGCAAGGTATATGATTAGTCTCGAGAATTTGCATAATTCTCATAGCTTCGAATCTTAACTCGGCTAGAAGACTCCAACGCTCGGCATTATAAGAAACCTCAAGTCTCTCAGCGTAAGTTACAGGCTTCTTAGCCAACGAGCAAAACCTCAATACGCCATTTTCAACATAAATATTTTGAACTACCTCTATAAATCGCTATATGCATAGGTCAACACCAGAGATACAGAATAAATATTGGAAGAAAGATTTTACCATTAAGATAATATAGATGGGTGTATTGGGTTTGCGCTTAAATTGCCCAATATTGGCGGTTATTGGACGAAAATCTTCCGGGAAGACTACTATTATTGAGCGCCTAATATCTGAGTTAATTAAGGAGGGGTTCTCCGTTGCGACTGTTAAGCATATTGGGCATGAGGGTTTCTCCATTGATAGAGAAGGAAGCGATACTTGGAGACATTCAGCGGCTGGTGCTAATCCAGTTGCCGCTTTTTCCAGTAGAGAAATAAGCATAATAATTAGGTCGATGGAGATATCTCTGGAAGATGTCCTTAAACTCATCACTAACCTAGGTGTTAACCTCATTATTTTAGAGGGATTTTCATCAACTGTTTTAAAGGATAAAAGTGTAGGGAAAATTATATGTGTAAGGAGCATGGATGAGTATGAGGAATTTAAGACGCACGTTGAAAATGAGTTAATAGCATTTTGTTCGCTCTACTATTTAGGTGAGCATATATTAGATTTAGAAAGAGATCACGGCATCCTAATTAAAAGAACATTAGATTTCATTAAAAAGAGAATTAAAGTTCTTGAGATATTGAATTCCCTTCCGAAATTAGATTGCGGAAAATGCGGCAGGGAAAAATGCGAGGATCTGGCTAAAGAAGTATATGATGGTCTAGCAAAAATTGATGACTGTATTGTATTGAGGACCGAACCTGCGCTGAACGCTAAAATAATAATTGATGGAAAAGATCTTCCTCTCCAACCATTCGTATCGGAGTTTGTGCGAAAAACCGTTTTAGGGATGGTTTCATCATTAAAAAATGTGAATATAAAAGGTGATGAGAAAATTCGCATAGAAATTTTGAAGAAATAATAATGATGCTCAGAAAAAACGTAAGCAGGTTCTTTCTTCACCTAAAGGGGACCTGGCAACTTAGTATATAAAGGTTTTATATGTTAAGTTGCCACGTCCCCTAAAGGCATAGAGAAGCTTAAATTTAGGCATTATAGAGAAGGAATAAATAAATATGGACTTCGGCAGAAATGCGGGGTTTAAGCGATGGAGAAATTAGGTTTCACCACCAGAAACTTCGTATCCGTAGATCCGAGTAAATGTATAGGTTGTAGTATTTGCGAATTTGTATGCGCCTTAGAAAAGGAGGGCGAACCAAACCCAATAAAATCTAGAATAAGGGTAATACGTTTGAATCCAATATTTAATCTCACAGTCACATGCCGATTCTGTGATAAAGCTCCCTGCGTAAGGGCTTGTCCACGTAACGCAATTAAACAATCCGAGAGAGGCGGCATCCTAATTATAGATGAGATAAAATGCGATGGTTGCGTCCTATGCATACAAGCATGCCCCTACGGTGGAATAATGCTGGATCCAGATAAAGGCGTCGTCATTGCATGTGACTTATGTGATGGGACGCCAAAATGCGTCGAATTCTGTCCTGAAGAAGCCTTGAGTCTCGTATCTGACGATAAATATTTCAATGAGGCGCTTTACTCAACAATAGAAAAACTACCAAAAGAGATTGAGAAAATATCCAGTATAATTAAAAGTGGAGGATGGGAAAGCATATTCGCAGAGGCAGAGGAGAGAAATCGTAGGCTTGAAGAGAAGCTTAAGGCTCTAAAAATCAAAGGGAAATCTAGGACAAAGTAGCTCCATTCTCTAAAGTCCACTAAATTTTTCTTCATATCCCCATTTTCTTAACATCTCAATAGTTCTAGTGGCGCTTTCCGGACTCTGGAATTCGAAACCGCACTTTGGGCATCTAATATATTCGCAACTTAAGGAGGAGAGCATCCTACTGCAGCTTTGGCATGAAACCGTTCTAGCATATAGGATGCTGAATTCGAAACCGCATTTAGGACATGTTACTGTTCGCTGTTTATGAGACAAATTCTGTTCTCCCTCCCTCATAATTCGGATTCCACAAGTGAATATCGATCAATTTCTCTATCTCTAAATATATTAAAAGAGCCCTTAAAAAATATTACTGGAAGATCAAGTTGCAGACCTGGCAACTTAACATATAAAGCCCTCATTACTAAGTTGCCACGTCCCAAGTTGCAAGCATAACTTTTAATACGTTTTTAGGAGTAAAATAATTATGGTGGATGGAGCCTTTATGGAAAGAATTTTACCAGCGCTTAATACAATACAGACAAGGTTAAGAGAGATATTGGTCAAGAACAAAGACGGGATGATTTCTTGGGACCTGGTGAAACTTAGGAGTGTGGGTGACGATTTAATCAATTTATCGGCTGACGTGCACTTGCAATTAACTTTAGTTGGTCATGGAATACTTTATCAGTCAATAAAGGATGCTGGTCTAGGAATAAAGAGAAGAATCATGTTGATTGAAGGAAGGAAGATCAATAATGAAGATAAGGAATATTTTGAGAGCGTTTACGAAGCCCTACTAAATATATATCAAAAGATCGAGAGCGGAGAATATTATAGAGCCCTACTTGAAATGGTTAGGAAAAGAGAAGAATATGATCATCTGCTTTAAATTCCTAATAAACCATTATATTTTTGCTTCATGAAGCAAACGGGAAAACCCGCCTTAAAGATATGAAAACTTTACCTGCCTCAAGTTAACGGTAGCATCCCATGATTATTATGATAAATATTATTTAAAATATTTATCTGACTGATAACTTCATCTTTAATAAGTGGAGCCATTATGACCCCTATTGATGAAGAACTTGTTTTAGTCTTTGACTGCGGCTCAACAAATATTAGAGCTGTCGCAGTTGACTCTATGGGTACCATTCAAGCATTTTCGAGTCTCCCTAATAGTCCGCGACAGCAGTCCGATGGTAAACCTGGCTGGTTAATTTGGGATCTTGATGAGATCTGGTATAAAATATGTGAGAACTCCCGTAAGGTTTTGGAGAGGGTTAATCCGAAAAATATTAGAGCTGTTACAATAATTACATGGGGGGCTGATGGGGCTCCTATTAAGCGTGATGGCAAATTAACCTATCCACCTATTTCTTGGCAATGCCCCAGAACTAAGGAGATAGCCAAGAAGATTACTGAACAAATCAGCGCCTGGGAAATATATAGGATTACCGGGTATCAGATAATTCCATTTAACACTCTATTTAAGTTAATGTGGTTAAGAAGGGAGAAGCCAGAGGCATTGAGTAGCGCTTATAAGTGGCTCATGATGCCGGGGTTAATCGCCCACAAGTTGACAGGCGAATTCCACATAGAGCCGACATCAGCATCAACGATGATGGCCATGGATCTTGAGAAGAGAGATTGGTCAGCAGAGATGCTTAATCTCGCTGAGCTAGACGCTAGCTTTTTTCCAGAGTGGAGTGAGCCTGGCGAAATACTGGGATATGTGGCTGAGAAAGCTGCAAAGGAAAGCGGCTTAACCCCAGGGACACCAGTAGTGGTAGGTGGTCATGACACGCAATTTGCTATATTTGGCTCAGGCGCTAAGCCAGGTGAACCTGTCCTCTCAAGTGGAACATGGGAGATATTAGGGGTTAGAGTCGGCTTCTTTAAGCCAACTAAAAAGGGATTTGAGGAAGGCTTAATCACCGAGACTGATGTAGAAGCAAATTTATGGAACCCGCAATTCCTCATGATAGCATCAGCGGTAGTGGAGTGGGTTATCCAAAACTTCTTTAGAGATATTGGCGAGAGAAAGTATGAAGCCATAATTAGGGAGATTGAAAATGTGCCGCCTGGCTCAAACGGAACAATCTTTATACCAAGCTTTGTAACTGAAAGTGGGCCGCTAAGAAAGTATAATACTCCAGGAACAATACTTGGTTTAACTCTTCATTCATCCCGCAGCCAAATAATCCGCGCAGTCTTTGAGGGCTTAACATTTCAAACAAGAGAAGCTCTTCGCCTGCTAATGGAATCAGTAGAGATTAAGAAGGTTAATTGCATTCGTGTTGTTGGAGGGGGTTCAAGAAATGATGTATGGAACCAAATGCGGGCTGACGCAACAGGACTACCAGTAATTACCCTAGCGCAGAGTGAGGCAGCAACAGTGGGAGCTGCATTAATGGCGTTTGTCGGAACCAACTATTATAGTTCGATAGAGGAAGCTAAAAAGAGGTTTTTCTCCGAGGAAAAAGTGTTTAATCCAAATTTAGATAAAAACAGAATTTACGATGAAGCATTCAAGAGATATTTAAGGTCCCTAGAGATCTTAAAACAATTTTACTCACAATTAGCCTAAACTCTCTCTTCTCAGTCCTTCCTACGCAAAATCTTTGGTTTAAACTTATCTACTCATTCAATCGGACCTGGCAACTTAGTATATAAAGGTTTTATATGTTAAGTTGCCACGTCCCATTCAATCAATTTGCTAAAAAGACGTCTGGACATTGTTAATCTCTAGGATAAACTCCTTAACCTTACCGAAATTGAGAAGAGCTACCGAGGCAGCCTCTAGAAATGTTTGAACGGGAATCATTTTTATGCCTCTTTCCAGAAGCAATCGCTCAGTTTCGAAGCTCTTTAGTTTCTCATAATTATATCTCGGTAAGATAAGTATTCGAGCATATTGATCAGATAATGCAGCCTCAATCTTACCCATCCCACGATAATCAAGTCCACCAACGGGCCAAACCTCACCTAGCGCTGTTATTGCACCAGTCATAACAACAGTTGGGTCAACTTCAACCCCGGTGAAGGCTGAGAGCATGGCTACGGCTATTGCAAGGCCAGCGGAGGGGCCTGAAACCGGGGACCTCATTATTCCAGGACCGATTATCTGCTTCTCCATGCCTTTAGCTGGCGTCACTATCTCAACATATACATCGTAATCTTTGAATCTCCAGTCTGCTATCGAATTTATATATATGAATGCATCATATGCGCTTGCAAGTATACTCTCGCCGACCTCGCTTCCAACAACGTGAACTTTGCCAGACCCTTTAGGATTAACGACAACCTCTATTACACCTACAAAGCCACCCATTTCCCCACGCTCCCCTAGGGCTATAAGCCCATAGCTTTTGCCAACCTTAGGCTTTTGTATCCTCACGGTCTCAAGCATCATTTTCTGCGCTTCCTCAACTGCCTCATCATAGGTTCTTTCAAGGGCTTTCTCAAAATGATAGAGTTTCAGTGGATAATTGTCCGGCTCAACTTTCTCAAGTATTTTCAGCAAATCTGGATCATCAGGGTTAACCTTAAGCACCGTGAATAATCTTTCTAAATCATTTTCATAGAGCTTCTTTATTTCCTCAACTTTTTCAGGCTTATATTTCATTACTTGAACAAGCCTATAACATGCTTCGAGCTCCTTTGTTCTAAGACGGTTTGCATCGTCAATTGTATCCGCAATTTTTCTCGGACTAAGAATCTTCTTCTCAAAAATCCTCAATATATCGTTGGACGTCAAACCTTTTTCCATGCGATGCTTATATCGCCTTAGGTGAATCTCTATTATCTCAAGTTTCTCCTCCCTATTCTTAGGATAAGCAAACTCAAAGTGTCTTGTGAAGCGCTCCAGTAATGCCGGATCTAAAACTTCAATGCGATTAGTCGCGCCAATGACGACGACATTTGTAAGCGGCGTAAACCCATCTATCTCAGTAAGTAGCTGGGATACAACTCTATCAATTACTGGATCATGTGTCCCCCTCCTTGGGGCAATAGCGTCGATCTCATCAAAGAATATTATGGCAGGCGCGTTTTTACGGGCATCCTCAAAAATATCACGAATAGTTTTTTCAGGGTCACCATAATGTCCCTGCAGTATAGACGGGCCATTAATGTTATAAAACCAAACGTTGTTTTCTCCAGCTATGGCTTTAGCTAATAGGGTTTTGCCTGTTCCAGGCGGGCCATAAAATATGAAGCCTTTCGGGGGTTGATATCCGGCTTTAACCGCCAGGTCAGCGTCTAAGGCTAATGATATCTCTTTAATTATCTCCTCCTTTATTCCATGAAGACCACCGACATCACCGTATCTCTCCTTTGGAGATATTCTAATAGTCGCCTTTTTAGCAGCTTCAGTCTTTTCAGCAGACGTATAACTCTTTAGTTTACGAGCTGCAGTCCTAAAATCACTCAAGCTTATATTTTTCCTGATGATTTCAATCTGCGGATCATCCTCAGCCCTCAATAATATTCTATCTATAAGCTTGCGCTGAACGGGCTTGTACTTCTCACTTACAACGATATCAAATGCATTACATATATCTGCCGGCGTTAATTTCGTACCACCAACGCTCCTCAATGTATCTTCAAGAGATTCAACTATATCTCTAGGATTTAGGTGATCCAAACCGTATTTCTGACAGTTTCTCCTAGCTATTTCAATGAGCACAGGCTCAGTAATCCCGCTATCAAGGTCTATTGTACCCACAATACCTCTTCGCCTAAGAGTTTCAGTGATGGTCTCATACTCATTCGTAGAAATGAGCAAGATGCATCTATAATTCTTCTTCTGGAGATCATCAATTTTCTCTAGGAAGACCGTCTGAACCCTCTTCTCCTCCATACCAACTTCAGTTGAGGATGTAAAGCGACTACCAAAAGCCTGAAACTCATCAATTAATATTACGCTAGGTCTCTGAAAGGCAGCCTCAAAAAAGGCGCTGAGCTGCTGCGCACTTCTACCATACCACATTGTGTAAACTTCTTCAGGTCTTAACGAAGCATAATAAACTATTAAGCCATATTTTAGTCCGGTCTCAAAAATCTCCCTCTGACATGCCTCAGCAAAAAATGTCTTCCCACTACCTGAACTACCCTTCAATATGAAAACTTTTGGAGGTGGAACCGGGCTACTTTTACGAACTTCCGGATCCCGGAAAATGTGATAATATGCGCTTAAAAGAACTCTTTCGAACTCTTCATCCCTCCCTACAAGGTCAGCTCTCACTACCCTCGGAAAATCCATCCTCTTCCTAATAGCCTTCGCTTTTTTCTCAGCTTCGGCTTTTCTCTTCTCCGGCGGCTTCTGTAGAAATCTCCATAGTCTATACTGCCATGAGGTTAAGTAAAGTAGTGGTGCAAATATCCTCCTTAACTTCGACCTATTATACCACCATTGCTCTGTAAATTCTTCTTCTTTCTCCTCATACATTTGTCTCACCACTTAGCAACACACCATATATTTGATATAGGACAAATAGACTCGCAATGATGAGTAGACATATTAGCGCCAATTTATGCTTCAGTAAACCTTCAATCCTACTCTTATAATAGAAGTCTATGATAAAGAAGGCATTAATGTAGATTGCTATAGCTGTGGCGATAGCAAACATTAGCGTGCCTATCGGTGAAGAAAAACTTGAAAGAAAGGACTTATATGATTTGCCATAAACTTGAAGAGCGATGTTAATTTTATAGTCTATTTTTTGATAATCTTTTGATGACATGCCAAACTTATGAAATATTATGAAGACAGTTGAGGGTAGTGTAGCAAAGGATCCAGCTGACGTACCACCAGTTAGAGTGGTAATAGGAATCCCAGTCCTTTGATAGAATCCACTATCACTAGTGTAGACGCCAATAGTGCCATTCCATGGTCCTACGCAACTAAATGTTACTATAAGATTGTAAGTACCTTCAGATTTAGGTGTTACATATATTAGGGAAACCTTACGTCCATCAAATATCTCCTTCAGAGAGAAAATAATGTTAAGAAGATTGGACTTTGATAAGCTGCAGTCAATTGATATGTTCTCTACTGGCGGCCATATATAAATTGCCAGTCTATCATTTTCGAGAATCTCGTAACTTACAGATATCTCATCGGTTAAGACGTATTTTGGTAGCATTATAATAAGGAGAGTAATTATTGTCGTGCGAATAATGGGTTTTAAATGCAAATTGCTAAATATGCGAGCTTTAAATGAGTCGTCTTCAGATAAAAATCCTTTCATCACAATCTTCTCAATACTTGTATTGTTTATACTTCGTGATAAACATTTCTCCTAAGTTGCTGGACGTGGCAACTTAAGGTTTATATGTCTTCTCGTTTAAGTTTTTCTCATGTTGAGTATTAAATCTTTGGTTGAGAGCTTAGGCGTTTTTGAGAGGAATAGGGTTCCGTTGGAGCTTAAGATTTTGGGCTTAGCGTTCTATATTCAGCTTTCTAGTCTTAGGAGGGCTGCTAGGGCTCTTTCTGAGGTTCACAGGGTTTC
>Ga0185307_1000980_pt1 | contig 16753 bp, 17 predicted proteins | sample LHCtaG_FD_128010 | JGI IMG/M metagenome (GOLD analysis project Ga0185307, IMG submission 128010) | Hot spring microbial communities from Little Hot Creek, USA to study Microbial Dark Matter (Phase II) - LHC4sed_matched (SPADES... | ecosystem: Environmental > Aquatic > Thermal springs > Hot... | reverse complement strand
AGCCTTAGCTCCAACCATAGTTAGCTCCTCGAAGACTATAGCAGAGGATGGGAAGCCTACCCCATGTGTTGCTACGGTTACTGGAACCCCTCTATAAGTACCAGTGTAGGTTACGAAAGCCCTCCTGGTGTTAACCAGCTTAGGCTCCTCGAGGAATTCCTTTACCTGCTCTACCCTAGCTGGGTCCCCAGCAACTATAACCCTCTTTGCGACGTTCTCCGGGGTTACAGTCATGTGGATAGGTTTACCTAGCATGCTATCACAAGCTATTACTCAAGAATTACCTAATAACCTCTAGTCCCCGGGCAGGCACTTACTAACTTCTCACCGCTTCGCAAGAGTCAAGTAAGCCCTAGTAGAATTGAGAGCAGAAGCTTCATTGAAGGACTGATACCTTTATTAATTAGGAGATACCTAGAAAAACCTCCTCTCCAGTATTATCACTACAACTCCTTCCTCTTTCTCGTACGCGTCGACAACCGATAGTTCAAGACTTATAGCTCTCTTAACCGCGTATTCTAGTACGCTCTCTAATAGTTCTACACATACCCTCTTACCTTTCTCTACGGATTTCTTAACCTCGCTTAAAGCAGCATCGACATCCCTCCTACTCCTCAGTGTACCCATAGGGGTAGCCCTGCCACAGGTGCGTTTTGCTACTAACTACAGTCCCGACTTGCTGTATTTAAGCTTACTGCTTCAATGGGAGCGAAGAAAGCTGTCGCTGGGCTTAGGGTTATCCCTAAGTTACCTAAGAACTCTCTCAGCTACGTCGGCAATCCTTAGTGCCAGCTCTCTAATGGTCTTAACCTCGCTCACTACACCGCTTAGCCTGGCCTTAAGCCTCTCCAGCTCCTCCCCCTTAGCTCTAACTTCGCTCCGCAAAGTTTCTGGCTCTCTTACCCTGCCCTCTAACTCTTGCTGGAGGGACTTAACCCTCTCTTCAAGAACTCTCCTCCCTCAGCTTTTCTACTTCCTCTCGAAGAGCTTTATCTCCTCGGACGGGGGTGCTATCGGAGCCCTAATGAACGGTACTACGAGCTTGAGCTCGCCCCGCCTTAGCTTCTCGTACGTTTCCGCGACGGGCTTTCCAGCTTTTGTCTTCTCGTTTATGTGGTTCCTAATGGAGTGCTCCGACCTCCCAAGCTCATCGGCTATCTGAGTAACGGGGATGCTGGCCTTATACCTAGCGAAAGCTACTACAGCTAAGCTATCCATCCAGGTAGCCCTCTCCGCAGGATCCCTAATGAGCCTAGAACCTCAGGCCTATAGAGGGTGCCTGTTATTAGGGCTATCTCCAGCTGCTGAATCTCCCTCTTACCTAGAGGCTTTAACGGTACGTTTGAGAGGTCTACTACCTCCTCGCTGCTACCCACGGCAACGTACCTAGTACTTACCTTACCGAGTACTTAAACACCCTATCTGAGTATACCACTATACCTTTATCGGTTATCTCGAAGATGTGCCTCTTCATGCTGTGCCTCGTCCCTCTCATCTTCCACACCACTATAGTCCTTACGAGCTCCCCGCCTACCTTATCGAGGTCCAACCTAACGATGCCGTCCGCCGCATGCTCTACCCCAGGCCCCCCGAACCCTCTATCGGTTACCGAAACCTGAGATACCAGTATACTAGGGGTTCCAGTGCCCGAAAGTACTTTTTCAGCTGCATAACCGTGCTTCTCGCTAGTGAGGGCTTAGTAAGGTAGAGCGTTGAGACGCTGTCCACGACCACCCTCTCGGCTTTAACGTCCCTTATGACCTCTCTAAGTACGTCCACAAGCCTCTCAACGCTATCCGGGTCCTTCACAACATACCTCTCCCTCTTAGCAGTCTCCCCAACACCGCCAGTGAAGGCGTCCACTATAGCGAACTTCCCCTCCTGCTCGTATTACCTTACGTCCCACCCGAAGTTCCGCATGTGGACTCTGACCTGCACCGGGTGCTCCTCTAGAGCTACGTAAACTCCAGGCTTCCCAATCCGGAGACCGTTCCAGAGGTACTGCATAGCGAATATGGTCTTACCGGTCCCAGGACCACCGCCGAGCAGAACGGCATTCCTCTTCGAAATACCTCCACCAACTATCTAGTCAAACCCAGGTATACCCGTCTTTACCCTCTCAATCAAAACCTACACCACAGAATACTGAGCTCTCCTAAGTATATAAGTAGGCCCCCAGCGCCGAAGACGGGTACGCGCTTGCTTGAGGGTTAGAAATGTGCTGGGAGCTGAAGTAGTTTAAAGCTATAGCGTTAGGAGCCCGAGGATCTGGCGCCGCGGCCGGGATTTGAACCCGGGTCACGGGCGCCCACTACCCCGGGATCCGTCGTTTCATTTACTGTCCCAGCGTACTTGAAACGTGGTCATAGCTTTCTATATACGTCTGTCGGAACCCGGCAGTAGAATACCGCTAGTCCTTAACTATGATTATCACGTCCACGGTCTTCCTCTGCCTGCTGAGCTCCTCCCAGATCTCGTTGTAGTACTCCAGTAGGTAGACCTTGAACTGCTTGTGCTCCCTGATCACGTGCCTGTTCCCCACGACCCTGAGTATCTCCGACATACCCCGCCCATTATTATAGCTAAGCAACCTATAAAAACCCTCGGACCGCACGCACTTAAGCTAGAAATCAGGAGCCCTTAGAGCACCCACCGCCGGCACATGTAGGACTCCATGAACGACCAGATCAAGGGGTTCAGCCCCCGCAAATACCTGTCAGAAACGTAAGACATCAGACCCTTCAAGCCCTTAGTAACATACACCTTAAACGCCGTCCTCAGCCCAGCGGAAACGGGGAGGTCCTCCCACCTAGTGCGCTCAAACCCGTTAACGAGGAACACGAGCTTCTTAACGAGCCACCAATTTTCTGGTTGCCGCCCGTACCTCAGCTGGACCCTGCAGTACCTCAGCGAGTTGTACACATTCCTCAACCTGTTGTACGCGTTAAGCCTCACCCTATCGAGGTCAACGACGCTACGATAGCTGGGCCGCACAAACTCTCCTAAGTCAACCGGATAGGGAACAGGCTTAACGTCAGCCCACCTCAAACCCTCCACCCGAACCTGGAACTCCGTGTACTCATTACCATCTTCATCAACATACCTCAGCCTAAGCACCTTGCCGACGACAACCCCATCACTCCCCCAGGTGGGAGAAACTAGAATGAAAAACTTGATGCTCCTAACCTGATACCTAGGGTTCATCTCGACGAACCACATCGACCTACTCAAGAAAAAGCGTCCAATCACCTAAATCAAGAGGTGCAGGTCGTACTTCAAACTGAAAAACGTCGTACACGTAAACCAGCCCCCTCTAACGACCCCGTACACCGGCAGATCCTCGCCCAGCACAACCAACCCATCCCTCAGCCACTCCATCTCCTCGAACACTTTAGGTACCGGGATCACGTGGCGAGGACAACCCCTCAGGCCCAACGCGACAACCACGCCCTCGATCTCATCCCTGTACGGAGGGTCTACTCCCGTACTAGACCTCCCGTGAGGGTGAACCAACAATATGATCTTATTATCAGGCTTACGCACAACAACGTAATCAACTACGCCGTCCTCAGGGTCCCTACCATACTCAACCCCCCACCCCAGCCTCTCGAAGAGCTTAGCCAGATAACCCATCGACTCCTTATCAACCACGACGCACACGCTCCTCCTGACGCTCCTCAACGCCTTAAACAGCTCCCTCAAAGACCTAGCGTACACGGGTCCGTTCCTCTTATCCTTCTTAAACGGGTAACCGCGATACTCAAAACGCCCCTCTTATATGCCGCAGTCAAGCGATGATACCTCAAATCATAGTACGGGGATCAAGCCGGAGACCCAAATAAGAAGCTATATCCTCTTCAAACGATACATTAGAATCATCGACACTAGAGGTCGTAACGTAAACTTCTCTCCCTTCCCTGACAGTAGAATCCATAAACGAGAACACGTAGCCACCGAAGCTACTGCGAACCGTTTCTCGGTAGGTGGCGGTTCACAGCCGTTCATGGCGTTTTGGTTCGCGGCTCCCCACCACCTACCTCCCAACGGTCCCCCCGAGCCCCCTCACCGCAGGGTCTCACCACCAGTCGCCTAGTGGCTCACAGCCCTACGGCTCTCGGAAACCCGAGGTCACCGATGGGTACGTAGGTCCCCGGCTTTTAAACTTTCCTGGGGGTACCCCGTAGCTCGCTGCCCCAGCCCATACCGAGCCAACCCAGGTTAACTTAGTAAACGATACTGCCCCACCAGCAACCTCAGGGGCAAACCTCACCGAGTACTCCCGACCATAGAACTCGCACCTGAAGAGCGAGCCCCACACAAAGGCCGGGCGCCTCGCAAGCTTTCGGAACACCGGCAACCTATACCTATCGTAGAAGGCGGACAAAACCTCGACCAGCTCCCTAACCCTACCACTAAACTTGTCCCTCACATCATCCAAGCTAACGCTCCCCGTAGCGACCCCCATCATATATGACAGGAAAGCCTGGTCAACAGTAGCGAGAGCAAGCTCCACGCTCTCTGAATCCCTAAAATGATCCGATAGAACACTCTCAGCAAGCTCTTCGTAACGCTAAAGATCGCCGAAGAGAGCTCCTCAACCAGCGAGTTATACCTCCTCAGAGCATCCGCGAACCTGATCTTCCCACCACCGTACTCGACCTCTAGACTAAGGATCTTATCATCAAATCTCTTCGGGTCGACCCTCACGAACTTAACGCTGATTGAGGTGAAACAGGTACTCGTCGAAGTAGACGACTACCCTCTTAACCCTCAACCTATCCAACATCTGGGGCACCGGAGGTAAGAGCTTGTAACTCACGATAACGAATGAGTTCCTCCAGAAGATGGGGGAGAAAAGGACCTAGAACGGGCAGTGCCCAGGCAACTTCAATATAACCGGGTCCAAAACGGGGACGGGCACCTGTGAACGCGCCTCCACTCTTTATAGTGTGTTACTCCCCCTCCGCGTTAGGTTGCTCCCCACCCCCTTACCCCACACTTCTCTGGGGTAACGGCTCCCTGTCTCGGAACCTAAGCTCCGACCTCCAGCCTCCCACCAAGCTGGGGCCTAGCCTAGGCGGTGCTACGCCTACTACTCCTTAGTAGGTAGCCGGGCTATGCTAGGTTGAGCTACCTAGAGACAGCGTTCATCTGTTGGCTAGGTGATCCTAACACATCAGGTGGTGTGACTACTAGTGCGTGGGAGAAAATGGGAGGATTATAGTTAAAAATGTTATGAGGGGTGCTTAAGAGCTCTTCTGTATATGCTCCCACTCCTTTATAAGTTTTCTGCCGAGTGGTGCTAACAGTATTAATGTTATTAGGTGTGGGTAGAGTGGAATCGCGTTTGCGATGTCCGCGGTTATCCAGACTATGGCCGGTCTAAGGCCTAGCCACATGAAGTACGAGGCAACAATCATAGCGGGCCAGTAGCGGATCAGGTTCCATATACGGACAACCTTGTCAACGGTCTTAACTGGAACGCCACGAGGCAGTAACATGTATCTCCAGAGAACCATCTGATAGACGGCGCCGCCGACGTACGTCGTTATCATGAAGAGCCACGTACCTGCGAAGAGGATGTAGACGCCAACTTCTCCATATACGGACCTCACGGCCTGGGCCACGGCGGTAAAGCCTCCTATCCCGGTCTTCCACACTCCGCTGGCAGTGACCATTAAGCCCGTGAGGGTGCATATCACTATGGTGTCTGTGAACACATCCATGGCTGCAAGTGGAGACACATCACCTGGGTGCCTGACCCCCTTAGAAGTTGCGTAGATGTGTGGTGAGGTACCCCACCCAGCTTCATTGCTGTAGATACCTCTGGCTATTCCAACCCTCATCGTGAGGAGCATTGTTGCTCCGGCGAACCCTCCAGCTATGGCTGGTACTGGTTGGAACGCATACGTGAATATGTCGCTGATTGCTTGAGGTATGTTCGGTGCATAGAACACCAGTACTGAGAGGGCGAAGAAGAAGTAAAGGACCAGCATCGTGGGGACGGCGTAGTACGAGAACTTGGCCACGCCCGGGATCTCGAAGGCCACGACTATCGTGGCGAAAAGCGCATGTAGGAAGCCTATCGCGATAGCCCACTCTACGGGGAGTTTAAAGGTCGTCTTAAAGAGCTCCTGTATCGTGTATGAGTACGGAGGCAGCGGCACCGTTACGTAAAAACCGATAATGAAGGTCCCTATGAGTATTGAGACTACCCACTTAGGTATTCGGTATATTTTGTGTAGGAGTTCCATGTACCAAGTTGGACCTCCATATGTTCTGCCATCCGGGAGTTGCGTACGGGTGTGAACAGCAAGTGCGGCTTCTACAGCCTTCAAACCCATTCCTACCAAGGCGCTCATCCACATCCAGAACACAGCACCTGGACCGGCTAAGGCAATGGCGCTTGCCACGCCGACTATGTTGCCCAGCCCTACAACGTTACCCACAGTTGTGAAGAATGCCTCAAGCTGTGTAATTATTCCAGGGCCACCGACCTTAGCTCTAGCGCCGAACACGTTTTTCACTATGGTACCGAACTTCCTGAACTGGAAGAACCCGTGGAATGCTGAGACGATCACGCCTGCTACCAGGAAGAGGAATGGCAGGTACGGGTTCCACAGGATATCGTATGCTAGCCACCTCAGGAAGGCTTCTACGCTCACTTGAGTACACCTCTAATTTATTTAGTGCAGAGGGGGTTTAAATACTTTATTCAGTAGATGGTGTGGGGAGGTACGGGATTGCTTAAATTAAAAATTAAAATGCTAGTTCTTGAGTTTATCCTTGATCAGTTTGCCCAGCACTTCAATTCCGTAAGGTATGTCCTCCAGTGGTGGGTAGCTGAAGTTCAGTCTCAGGGTGTTAGTACCACTATCATCAACGAAGAATTGCCTTCCCGGTACGTACTGCACGCCAGCTCGGAGCGCGTCTGGAAGTAGTGCTTCAGTGTTGATTTTCTCTGGTAGCCAGACCATTACGAAGAGGCCACCAATTGGTTTAACCCACTTGCCACCCGGTATGTTCTCCTCGAGGGCCTTAAGCATCGCGTCTCTCTTGACTTTGTAGAGTTCCTTCGCTTTCCTTACGACTTCGTGTACTAAGCCCCTCTCTATGGCTATCTTAGACATACATTGACTTATCAGCGGTGTGTGTAGGTCTATGACCGCCTTGATTCGTTCTAATTGACTCACTAACACGGAATTAGCTAGTACCCAGCCAACCCTCAGTGCGGGTGCGAATATCTTGCTCATGGTGCTGATGTAGATCACCCTCCCCTCGCTGTCCAGGGATTTAAGGCTTGTAGTATCGGTATCCTCATAGGTGAAGTATGAGTAGGGGTCATCCTCAACTACCAGGAAGTCGTACTTACTCGCGAGTTCAAGTAGGTACTTCTTTCGATCGAGGGTGGTCGAGATCCCGGTTGGATTGCTGGCTGTGGGTATGGTGTATACGTACTTCAGCCCCTTTCCGCTATTCTTTAACTTTCTGAGTTCCTCTTCTAGGATCTCCACCTTCATGCCTTTCTCATCTACAGGCACTCCGATCATGTTTGGGTTCGCGGTCTTGAACGCGTTTATCGCCGCCAGGTAGGTCGGATTCTCTAGGGCGATGTAGTCCCCAGGGTTTACGAGCAACGTGGAGATTAAGTAAAGTGCTTGCTGCGAGCCAGTGACAACTATTATGTCATCATCGCTCCTAACATTAATACCTCTTTGATACATGAAGCTCTTCAAGGACTCGATGAACCCTTTTTCTCCCTTAGTGGAGCCGTAAAGTAGGACGCTTGCCTTATACTGCATGACCACTTCCTTAGCTATCTCAGCTATTGTTTCATAGGGGTAGATCTCAGGGCCTGGGTTACCAGCAGCGAAGCGCACGAGCTTGGGAAGCTTCAGCTTTTCAAGTAGCTTTATTGCTTCCCTAGTGGCGGAAACTCTGAAAAGGCTTAACCTATCGCTCAGGAACTTCCTGTACTCCACGGTTCATACCTTACTATATTTCTCATCCGGGTTTAAAAATGCTTGATGCTCTACTTAGTCTTAACCCTCGACAGTAGGGCAGTGGAGCTCAACGTACATACTACCATTAGGAGTGTTAGTGCGTGTAGCCCGTAGATTTCGTAGACTCGACCCGATATGGGCGGCACGATTACCCCTGGCAGGTACATGAAGACCCTTGCGATACCTAGTGCGATTCCTACGTACCCGTTTGTCGCCAACGTCGGCGGTATGGCGTAATTGAGCGGGCTCTTCATTGACGCGGTGAGGCCTAGGGCCATCAGCACAGCTATAGATAGAGTGGGTGAAGGGATGAGCACGAACAACGTGACGAGCACGACATCCAGGATCAGACTTGCTAGGTACACAGGTTTTCTCCTACCGCCCAGCCTGTCGGAGAGCCATCCAGCGATCAGTGAACCGAAGATTCCGCTGAAACCGCTAAGGCCGAGTATGAAGCCCGCTGACACTTCGTCAAAGCCCTTAACATCCCTTAATAGGATCACGCCATAGGTATGAATTACGTTGCCCGGGAAGAAACCGAAGAGTATGACCAGTCCGAAGAGCCAGGGTTGCGGGTATGTCAGAGATTTCCTCAAATCCCCTAGGGAGATCCTTGAGTTACTGCTTCTAACAGGTCCCGAGGAGGGTGGAGGCTTCATACGCATCATTAACACGTATAGTAGTACAAGTAACAGGGTTACTAGGAAGCCTACCAATAAGGTAGCTCTCCAACCATAGATAGACGTAATTACGCTTGCCATCGGAGTGAAGAGTGCACGTCCTGCTACTATGGCAGTCGACCAGATCCCTAACGCCTTGCCTATCTCCCCCTGGTTAAACCACTTCATCAGGAGTACAGGCCCTGTGGCACCGAAGATAATGCCGCAAATCCCTAGGAAAAATCTCCCGATAAGTAAAATGTTGAAGTTAGGTGACATGACGCAGAGAAACCACCCAACACAACCCGAGATTAACGCTATCAGGCCACTCTTCTCGGCACCTATGCTGTCGAGCATGATTCCAGCAGGAATCGACAGGAACACGCCAGCCGCTGAGAGAGCGGTTGTAATTAATCCAGCCGTCCCTAATGAAACCCCTAGTTCCCTAACTATCGCCGGGATGATTACGGGCACTATTGAGAAAGCGTACCCAACGGCACACATAAAGTTGGCAGTCATCACGAACAACACGAACCAGCGTCTTCGATCCTTAAAGAGTATCCCTGAACTGTCCACTTATTTCCACCAGATAACCTTATTTAGAGGAGGTCTTAAGCCTTAAGGGATCTTCAGGACTTTAACAGTACGTACCTCCTTAACACTTATATAGCGTTAAGAATTGAACTAATCATGGAGAGTGTTAGTATGAGGAAACCCGATGATATTGGGTATGCGATTAAAAGTAGGAAAGTCATAGACAAGATACATTTGATCCTCGGAGAGATATCGAATGTGTACCTAGTTGAATATGAGGACGGCATAGTGGCCATAGACGCTGGCAGTAAAGGGGACCACACCAAAGTTGTAGAGTATCTTAGGAGTATTGGTCGTGCGCCAAGTGATGTGAAGTACATTGTGGTAACGCATGCACATAGTGATCACATAGGTGGGTTGAAGGACTTAAAGGACCTTACCGGTGCCCTGGTGGCTGTGCACAAAGACGAAGTCCCGTACGTGAGGGGGGAAAAGAAGTCGAGGATGGAGGTAGCGCCCGTTAATGTGGACGTGGTTCTAGAGGACGGCTCGACGATCGGTCCTCTTAGAGTCATCCACACGCCAGGTCACACGCCCGGGAGCATATGCCTCCTGGAACTGAGTACCAGAACTCTATTCGTAGGTGACTTAGTTTACGAAAAAGATGGTGAGCTCTTTGAAATTCCGCATCACTATTCACAGGATCCACAGAAGAATAGAGTAGCTATCGCCATGTTATTGGATCTTGACTTCAGCAACGTGGCGCCGAGTCACGGTGAGCCTATACTGGGGAGAGGTAAGGAAGCTGTGAGAAGCCTTGTTAGGAGGCTTCTTTTAACTTAATAAACTTAAAACCTTTCTTTCTAGTTTGATGTCTCGACAAAAACTGAGACGGACTCTCATTGTATTAAACCTATGTGTTTAGCGTAGTCAACCATAGCTCTTATCGCTCTGGCAGCTTTATTGGGGCTCGTGAAGACCGGGATGCCGTTGTCTTCATATATTGCTGCTATTGGTGCCGCTCTCCCTAAGTTGTGGACCAACACCATGGGTTTGCCCAGCTTGACTGCCATATTCGAGATGATCTTTGCGTTTTCCCTGCTTTTCTCCTCCTGCTCAGGGGTTAGTCCTATCCCGCCACCTACTTGCATCACTATGTCGCATGTATCCTCCTTAAGGAACATCTCGGCTATTACCCTGTAGGGCTCTGGATCCGGCGTCGCTACTAGATCAGCGGGGTTCCTCCTATTCCAGAAGGGGGGCAGTATTCTCTTGGTGTCCACCTCCTCTATTATGTGCTTGGGCAATGGGGGTAGCTTCAGTCCCAGGCTGTATAGTGCGTCAGACGCCTCAACAGACCAACCACCACCGCCGCTAAGTACACATACACGGTCCCCCTTAGGGAGGGGCAGGTACGAGAAGATTAGGGCGATGTTGAACATATCCTCGAAGTCATATACCCGTATGACGCCATATTTTTTGAACACTGCATTATAGACGTGATCTTGGCCCGCCAGTGATGCAGTGTGTGAGAACGCTGCTTCCGCACCTGCGGGGGTGTATCCAAGCTTCATCGCGACCACGGGTTTCCTATTCTCATTGCAGATTTCAAGGGCTCTCATGAACTTCTTGCCGTCTTTAACGCCCTCTATGTATAGAGTTACAACCTTAGTGTGGGGATCTGCTCCACAGAGGTATTCTAAGTAATCGCTTATTTCCAGGTCGGCCTGGTTACCTATGGATATCGCGGCGCTGAATCCTAGGCTTCTTCCCTTAGCCCACCTTAGCATGGTTCCCGCGAATGCACCGCTCTGTGAAATGAAAGCCACACTTCCTTCCTTCATTGGAACACTATCTGCACCTGTGAAGGTTGTATTGAGTTTTGTTCGTGGGACGAAGGTTCCCATGCAGTTGGGACCCTGAATCCTGATTCCTCCTTTCCTAGCTATACTCACTATTTTCTCCTCTAACTTCCTCCCTTCAGGTCCTGTCTCGCTGAAGCCAGCTGTTATAACTGTCGCTACCTTAACTCCTTTCTCGACACACCCCTCCATCACTTCCGGGACTATTGCTGCAGGTACAACCACAACGGCTTGGTCAACCTCGTCCGGTATGGCCCTAACGTCAGGGTACACCTTAAGTCCGAGGAGCTCTGTAGCTCTTGGGTTTACTGGATATATTTTACCTTGATACCCGGTTTCTATGAGGTTCTTCAGTATCTGGTAACCCCACGTTCCGGGTTGCCTACTGGCACCTATTACAGCGACGCTCCTAGGTTCAAAGAGGTATTTAAGTTGTTCGAGCTCCTTCCTTATACTTCCTTTACCGGTCACCGCATACCCCTTCCTCACGATTACCACAGCTTCTTCTCGTGGAGCTCCATTAGGGACTTCCACCTCTTCTCTACGAAGTTCTGTACTTCCTTGATCTGATCCTCGCTCATGTGGGCGAATCTCCCCTGTAGTTGCAGGTACTCCTTGACTGGCCTTAGCTTGGGGGGTATGAATGTTAGATTAAACACACCATTCTTTATCTCCAGTAGAGGCCAGACGCCGGTTAGCACCGCCAACCTCGCTACCTCAATGCTCTTGCTGGGGTCAAACCTCCAGCCGGTGGGACACACCGCGTGTACGTGTAGGTATGCCATGCCGACGTTGTTGTCCACAACGTCCAGTGCTTTCTGAAGCTTCTCCTCGAAGTCTTTGGTGAACGCCAGTGAGAGGGTCGCGATGTATGGGATTCTATGAGCCATCATAATGGAGATCATGTCCTTGGGGAATACGTTTTTGCCCTTCCATACGTCCCCGACGGGGGTCGTTGTTGTCCAGGCGGCGTAGGGCGTTGTACCGCTTCTCTGTATCCCAGTATTCATGTATGCCTCGTTATCGTACGTTATCCAGAGTATTGGTTCATTAGCCTCGGCGGCAGATGAGAGTGACTGCAACCCGATGTCAGCGGCACAGCCGTCTCCAGCAATAACGACCACTCTAGTCTTGCTTCCTCTAATTAGGTAAGCTCTCTTGTATCCTCTCGCGAACGCGGCGGGGGCTGCGAAGTTCGCGAGGATATTTGGCACTCCGCTAACCCTTGGTATGCCGACGGAATAGCAGCTCGGCGGTACAACCACTAACGTGTTCTTGCCAAGTTTGCTGAAGACGTACTTCGCAAACAGTGCTATGCCGCATCCAGGGCACAGATAGCTGCCTCCGCCCAACATTTTATCCTTATATGTGAAACGCTGTTTCTCGATGACTGGCTCCTTCTCCATGAAGATCGTGCTCACGGTAGCTTTATCACCGGTTGTGGCATTGTTCAGGTACTTGAACATAGTCTTGAAGTCCTCTATGGATATGTCCTCACCGCCCATGCCTGCAATGAAGTTTATAAACGATGGCCTGTCCTTCAGCTTATACAGAGTTGATAGGACGTCTTGTGCTACCGGTCCTCTCCTGCTTCCATGACTTACGGCCCTGTCAACGACTCCTACTGCTTTAACCCCGTTCTTCTCTATTACCTCAATTATTTCTTCTTCTGGGAAGGGCCTGAAGAACCTAAACTTAATGAGTCCAGCTTTTATATTCTCTCTGCGTAGTGCGTCAACCGCTCTCTTGGCAGCGGTGGTCATGGATCCCATGGTTAACAGCAGGATTTCAGCACCGTCGGTCTTATACTCCTCAATTAGGCCGTACATGTCTCTCCCGAACCTCTCAGTGAACTCCCTAGTCACTTCATATATGACTTTCTTGGATCTCTCGAAGGTGTCTTCGAATATCCTTCTATAGATTGTGTGTGCGTTTGGTGGGAGCCTGTGATCGAGGAACGTGTCCTGCACCGAGGGGTCAAGTGTGTGTTTGTACATCTTTCTTGACGGTAGGAAGTCATCAACGTCCTCCTGGGACGGTATGCTGACTGGCTCAGTAGAGTGCGTGAGATTGAACCCGTCAAGCGAGAGCATAACGGGAAGTAGTACGTTCTCGTTCTCGGCAATTTTGTACAGTATCATTGGTGCGTCAAGGCATTCCTGAACGCTCTCAGCGAAGAACTGCAACCATCCCAAGTCCCTGGTGGGCATTATGTCGCTGTAGTCGCTCTGTAGGCTCCAGTACCATCCAAGAGTTCTGTCGGCGATCGCCATGAGGAAGGGTGCTCTAAACGCTGGAGCCTGAGCAACTATTTCGTACGCGTATCCAAGTCCTTGGGAACTCGTTGCTGTGAAGCTTCTTGCCCCAGCTGCGGCTGCTGCCAATGCGGCGGCCACTGCCGAGTGCTCGCCCTCTGGATGAATGTATTCAGCCTTGAGCTCGCCCCTAGCTACGAACTCCGCTAGGTATTCCACAATAGTGGTGGATGGGGTTATGGGGTAGGTTGAAATCACCTGCGCTCTTGATAACTTAACTCCGTAGGCAACTGCCGCATTACCTGAAAGTAGAGTGACTTTACCCATGGTTACTCCTCCCTCACCATCTCAATGGCTTTGACCGGACATTCGTTCGCGCATATACCACACCCTTTACAGAACGCGTAATCGATCTTGGGACCCTCTGGCGACTTATATATGGTTCCCTCGGGGCAATAAGTGAAGCATATCCAACACTTTCTGCATCGTTCAAGGTTAATTACTGGTCTGAATTCCCTCCAGTGTTCCACTGGATTTGTGGCTACTACTCCCAGCTGCCTTACCGGTATTTCAGGTAATTGAGTCTTGCCCACTGTCACAACACCTCCACTGCCACGCTATTGTACCCATCTTCTAGAGCCTTTAGGTTACCCTCCCATGTGCGTTGAGGGAACCTGTACTTAACAGCCTCTGCAAGAGACCTCAATTCTACAAGACCCGTTACTTTGCTGAAAGCTCCAACCATGACTACGTTCGGAATCGTCCTACCTGTATGCTTCAGCGCTATGCCTGTGGCATCGATTGTGGCAACGGTCCTGGGCTTAATGGAGGGAATATACGTCTTGAGCTCCTCCACAACTTCCTTTGGACTCTTGGTAGTGTTCTGAATCCATACACCGCCATTCCTGAACCCACTAAACACTACACCAGGTATCACTGAGTGAAGCTTGGGATCAAATACGACAAGGTATTCTGGATTGGTTATAGCTGCTCTACTGGCCATGGATGGCTCACCAATGAACAGGTATGAGACAACCGGAGCACCTCTCCTAGCTGCAGTGAATTCCGGGAAAGCTCTGGCAAACTTCCCTTCAATGACGGCTGCGTAAGCAATGAGTTCAGCACCGATAACAACCCCCTGACCTCCTTTACCATGCATCCGTATTTCAGCTACTACCAGGTGGATCACCAATTATCATATATCGTTCTGGGTTTTTATATCTTTAATTTCGAGTTATTATATATCGTCCTAGGTTAATAACACGTCGTTCTAGATCTAAAACCTTGCAGTAAAAATATACATACAAACAAAGGATTTACTGTAATGAGTTCACGGCTTTCTCTATTCTCTCTAAAGCTTCTTATAAAGGCCTCAGCACATCTGCTATCGCCTTAAAACAAGGAGCGTTCTTTGCCATTCGGTTTTTGTATGAAAACGAAGTAAGGCGGAAGCAAAACGAGGGCCTAGTAGCCACCACTAGGCTCAGTCAGTGCACCATCTAACCGCGGTGGCGGCACTGCTAGATGGTGTACGGCCTGGCTCCAACTAACGCGGCCACGTTAGATGGTATTAGCTAATGCCTAAGAGTGCGTTAGATGATGCCGGGAGGTGCAGACCACTCCTAGAAGTGCTGGGCGGTGCTTGGCTCCAACTAACGGGAGTGCGGGCTCCGCAGAAAGAGCTTACCACGGAGATGTGAAAGCCGAGGACCCGCGCGGTCTAGGGCGGTAGGAAACGCCCGTTTCCTACGGAGAAGGACTAGGCTTTATGAGATGCTCGTTCGAAGCCCTCCTAGGTGCTACCGGCCGCTTTAGAGCCTTTGAACCAGCTCTCTAGGGATCTGTGTTTTGCTATCCCCTGCTTTCTAGGCTCGTCCGCCACCCCCTCACCTGCCTCCTGCCCGCCCTCCATAATATTCCTAAGGGCTTCCACCTCCTCGTTAAGAGCTAGGTAGAAGTCCTCCGGCGGGCTCACCCCGAGCGTGTTGGTAAGCCAGCTGTAGACCTCTAGGTCGAGCGTCGCCCTAGCCAACAGCTCGTTACCTTCTTTAGAAAGCTCTTCCGCGACGTCGCGTAGGGATCCTTCTTTGTTACGTGCTGCGGCTGTCTCTAGGTACTTGTCAAACCTGGGCATAGACGACCTGAGGGCCCTTAGAGCGCTAGTTGATGGAGGGGGAACGCGGCGGAGGTCCGGTATCAGCATATTGACTAGGTGCTCCTTTTTATACTCGACGAAGAGCCCCTCAGTTTCTAACCTCTCCCCGAGGAGGTGGAAGAACCCGAACGTACTGTTCATGTACACGAGTAGCTTTTCAACAATATGTGGGTCCTTCAACTGCTCTCTAGTTCGTAGACACCACCAAACATTGGAAACCGCGTCCTCGCCTACTCTGATTGCCAGCACGTAATGGGTATTCAGCCGCCCCCTTCTTAGCATAAACAGGTTAGCCTTATAGAATGTTCGCTCAGGGGACCAGTACTTGATTATAACTTCGCTTTCGTCTTTTACGCCTACCTTCCACGGGGCTCGGTCAACGATAGGTGCACGTACGTTTAAGGACTCCCCGGAACCCCATAGCGCTGGTTGTGGGTAGAGTAATGGGGTATCCTCATCTCTTTTAACGACGCGCAGTCCAGAGGGGTGGTCTATAACGCTTCCAACCTGGAATAGGTCGCCCAGCTTGATACCGTTCTGCCCGATGACTTTCAAGTGGAACTTAACTAATTGCGGGTTCTTAAATGCGATGAGCCTATAGAGGTTATCGCTAAGGCCTTCCACAAGAGCTCCATCTACCACGTTAACGTAACCTATAGTTGAGCTCCCGGAGTCTACGTACTTAAAGCCGTCCCCCGCTCTCTTCGCCTCCCTAGTTAGCAACTCTATATCCCTGTACTCGAACTCGTCGATTCTCTTCAGCAACCCTATGATCTTCGTCCTGCCGCCGCCCCGCTTCCCCTTCCTAGCAACTAGGAGTACCTCCCGGAGCTGGGTATCGCTACTGAAGTTGGGAGTACCTGGTGCCCAGCTTATAACTATGTACTCTATGCTATAGCTCTTCACCAACCCCTCCCTCAGATCTCTCCACGTCGGCCTGCTGAGAACGGCCGTCGGGAGGACGGCAGCGATTTTACCCCCCTCCTTGACGAGTCTGTCAGCTAGTACCATGAAGGGCTTAGCTAGCCCGGCTACGAAGATCCTCTCAACCGATACGGAGCCGAAGGTAAGCCTCCCCTTCCTAGACAGCTCTGCTAGGAGCTCACGTGCTTTCCTACCTATAAGCCCCGGTATTCTATCGCTCCGCGTAAACGGGGGGTTCATTATCACCAAGTCGAAACCCTCCTCGAGAAGCCTCTTCACCTCACTCGGGAGAGCGTTCTTCATCTCCGTCAGCAGATCCAGGCTACCGGCGCGCACCTCGCCTACCGGGACGTAGTAAATA
>Ga0185307_1000978_pt1 | contig 16778 bp, 20 predicted proteins | sample LHCtaG_FD_128010 | JGI IMG/M metagenome (GOLD analysis project Ga0185307, IMG submission 128010) | Hot spring microbial communities from Little Hot Creek, USA to study Microbial Dark Matter (Phase II) - LHC4sed_matched (SPADES... | ecosystem: Environmental > Aquatic > Thermal springs > Hot... | reverse complement strand
AGAAGCTTCTTAACTTCGTCCACTATCCCTTCAAGACCTCTCTGCTTGTAGTACTCCTGGGAAACCTTAAGAATTGCATTAATTGACATGCATCTTTCCTTCGATGCTACGCACAAGAACTCTATTCTACCTTCGAGAAAGGGCTCTGGAACTGCAATATCTTGAAAAACTATCGCCACCTTATTTAATTCAACACCACTGCCTTTCAACTCGGTAAAGTTAGTGCTACAAGGATATAGGTCGGAAATTATTACAACCTTCTCTTCTTCAAAAACAACGACCATCTTCTTGTGCTCGTCAATTATGAGCTCTGTGTATGGCATGGCTTATCTCTATGAAGTGTACGCTGCTAGCGCAAGTTCGCTTCCACAGAAAGGACATTTCATGTGGAGCCTTCTGGCATCTGCTTGACAGTAGTATATGCCATACTTAGAACCACATTTTGGGCAAATGTATATTATGTCATCACCTAGGTAAAGCTTCTTCGCGCATATACCGCATTTAATTTCATACCAACCTTTATGACCGGTTGAATTACATCCTCTAGGTCTCAGCATATATATATACACCACTTCTAAGCGCTGCAACCACTACTGCCTTTTCTGATAGCTTACCGAAATCTTATAAGCTAAAATGCTGGAATCACTGGTGGATAAGCCGTGGCTGTAAACATCATTGCTTTTTCTGATGTGCATGCCTCTCAGTATCTAAACTTACTCATAGCTTCGCTAAGTAAGTACACGTCTAAAGATGTTGATTTTATTGTACTTGCAGGAGACATTGTGAATAGGGGTAGAGTGGAATTGATGGATCTCACGGTCGAAACTCTAAAGCGCTTCTTCCCCAGCATCTTTAAGAGACCCATAGTTATAGCAGTATTTGGTAATGAGGAGTATATGGGTACTGAGGAGATGTATTATAGTAGGTATCCACAGATTCTCTGGCTTAATGAGACCTCGTACACACTTACTTTAAATGGCCTTGACTTATGTTTTATTGGGAGTAGGGGGGTTTTGAAGAGGCCTACAACGTGGCAAGAAAAGAATGTGAAAAATATACAATTTATCTATACTGATAGATTGAAGAGCATCTCTAATGCTATTGTAAAATGTAGAGAGAGTGGGTACTACACCATACTTGTAACACACTATGCGTCAAGCTATTTGACTGTATATGGTGAAAGAATGTCTATATACCCCTACTTAGGGTATCCACTAATTGAGGAGCTAGCAGTAAAGCCAAATGTCTCAATCCATGGACATGCGCATAATGCTTTAAGACTCGAGGCATCCATAGAAAAGACTGCTGTTTACAATGTATCACTACCTGCGAGAAGAGATGTCACTTTTATTACGCTAAGACCTTAATGACATAGAATGCTGCAAACATTATGTAGGGCATTAAATAACTCAAGTCACGCCCTGATCTCCTGAGATGTGTGTCTAGTTTTAGTAACTCTAGCAACTTAGCTTTACCCACGTCCACATCACTTGGCAAAGCGCTTTTCGCTAGTTCAAGAAAAGTGGCTGAGAGAGCAGCATTAATATTGCGAAGGTTCTTAAAAGCTTTCTCTACAATTAGTAATGACTCCAAGATCTTTTGCTGATTAGCTAGAGGTTCAAATGCCTTTATGTACTGTGATAGAATTGAGAAGAATTGCACCAGGTCAACTCCTTCTACAACAATTCTTCTTTCGGACAGCTCTGCAAGCTCAATAGCCTTTGCAATATCGCCTCCAAAAGCCTTTAACAGCTTGGCTAATTCGGCAACCTCTGTTGGGGGGGTGAAGCGCATAGCATTATAAACTCTCCTAAGAGCGTCATGAAAATCTTTTGTAATAGTGTGCAAATACGCATCTACGTACGTGATGATTGTTGCAGTCACTGCAACTGGAATATTGGCCTTATACCCCATATCTTGTAAGAGAAGTGGCACGCTTTTTGAGATCGTCTTTCCTATTTCTAAGTCCTTCACACCCCTATTTCCGTACTTAAACTCCTCCATAACCTTACTCACATAGCTATGGAACGTTATAACAGGTGTTAGTGCGGACAGGGCGCATAGTTCGTAGTCGTCTGAAAAACTCAACCTATGTGGTGAAGCTATCTTAGGGTAGCTACTGCAGGCATAGAATAATGCTTTAACAACATCTAGAACCAATTTTCACGCCTTCATTGAAATTATGTTGCGTGAGATCTTATTAGTTTATCCAGAACAACTACTCAAATGAGTAACAATGAGTATGTTGCTTCGTGTATTATTTTCAGCTACACTGACCTTGTACTGCTTCTATGTATTTAAAAACTCTTGGCTTGTCGCAATACCTGTTGCCATAGCTCTTGTAAACATTGTTATAGCAAGGAACAGCAAGGTTGTTGTGAAAATACCTTTTGTAAGAATTGGCTTAGATCTTAAAGGCGCTTTAATACCACTGGCCTCCTCTATAGCAATATTCATCCTAGCGCAAGCAAAACAGTGTTTGGAGTCTTTTGCTCTGCTTGCAAGTCTTGCTATAGCCCTTTCAGCCCTCAACACTATAATAATGGAGAGGCTATTCGCTGTAAATGTGATGTGCTACACGCTGCTGTACTACATAGCATCTTACATGCTCTGTGGTAGCAACTACCTCTATCTCTACGCCCTTCCACTTACAACGCAAATCGGTATTATAATAGGCTCTGACATTCTGCACTATGCTTACATAAGAAGGTGTAGCAATAACCTAGTCTTAGTTATAGGTGGTGCAGAAGAGCGTGATGCTATATACCTCTCCACAGTACTTATACAATGGCTTGAGCTCCTGCGCCAAATTGTAATAATACTTATATTTAGCGTAAGACTTGTTTAGCCAGTAAAAAAGAGCGCTGATGATGTGTATGAAAATAGGCGTTGTAGCCGATAAACCCACTCCTCCATGGAGTGTTAGGCAGATAATACTGGCCCTTGAAGAGCTCGGCGCCAATGCCTTCTACATAAGGCCCTCTAACATGGCTTCCATCATTGGAGGCCATCACAGCAGCATAATCTTCACCAACACATTGAAGCCTGCAGAATTTGACGCAGTTGTGCTTCGAGATCTTGGTGTTGCGACCACCGTTGAAATGTTTCTACGTAGAGTAGACTTGTTTAGACATATGGAGCTTGAGGGGATACCCGTAGTAAATCCAATCGAATCATTTATCACTGCTAGAGACAAGTACATGAGCCTTTGCCTAATTAGCAAAGCTGGGATACCTGTGCCAAAAACAGTTGTATTAGAGGATTTCTATGCCGCAACAAAAATTGCTGAGACCTACTCTAAAGCTGTAATAAAGCCCCTCATTGGGAGCCTAGGACTCGGTGTGCTCAAGGTCGAGAACCCAGACCTAGCATATACAATAAGCAAGACGCTAACTCAAATAAAGCAACCAATATATATCCAAGAATACATAGAAAAACCTAATAGGGATATAAGGGTATTAGTAATAGGCGATGAAATTGCTGTGGCTTACTATAGAGTACAAACAGCTCCTGGCAACTGGAAGACAAACATATTCCAAGGAGCTATAGCACAACCAATAGAAAAACTGAGTAGAGAGTTAGAGGAATACTCCTTCAAAATACTAGATGTGCTAAAGCTTTACTATGCGGGAATAGACTTTGGTGAAACAAGAGATGGCTATATAGTTTTTGAAGTTAATGCCGCACCTCAGTGGAGAGGTATTCAAAAAATAACTGGGATAAACCCTGCTAAAACTCTTGCAAAATTCGTTGTACAGCTGGTGAAGAGATGAAGAGAAGCAAACCGTCTGACACGAATCTTCATGATGAAAAGCTCTCGCACTGATTATATCTAAACAGCAAATTTGGTGACTAGGTGTTGTGGTAAAAAGAGGTGTGTTTCCCCGGCCTAGAAGGTATTTTCTATTCTTCCTCTATAAATACTATGTTTTCAGGCTTGAAACCGAATTCGTCAACTAAAATCCTTTTAAGTTTTGTTCTGTGATCTCCTTGAATTTCTATTCTACCGTTCTTTGCAGTGCCACCTGCAGCAAGCTTTGTTTTTAGATACGAGACTAGCTTCTTTAAATCAAAAGCTTTCTCATCTATTCCCTCAACTACTGTAACTACTCTACCCATTTTTCTATGCTCAAGCTTTATCTTTATTACTTGAGACTCTAGCTCAAGTTGCATACATAATTCTGGCGGTAGACCTGCACACTCTAGCTCTGTTTTCATTTGCTTGCATGCCCATAAAGATTTGTGCAAAAGAGTTTAAAAGCGTGCTTCAGTAAATGTTGAGAGTAATGATGTTACTAGCAGCTTAGCGGGATTCACCATGGTAAAGTACATATGTGTACGTTGTGGAAGGGAATTTGATGAAACGCATCTAGCTGTCATGATGAATGTTAGATGCCCTTATTGTGGCTATAGGGTTATAGCAAAAGTACGCAGTAGTGAAGTAAAGGCTGTAAGAGCTACGTGAGCTATGTTAAACAGATTTTTATAACTGAAGGCCTCGCCCTTTAGAGCAGGGGAGGGGGTCAGATACCATTAATAGAGCTTTGAGTTACGCTACACTATCACGAAATTGCCAAGTGTTGCGCCGACCAAGAGGAGGCTCATACTAATCAACACCATTTGAAAAATAATTTCTATGTTTAAGGCGGAGCACCATTATGTGAGAAGAGCCGCAAAACGCCATGAATGGTGCTACACTATAACTAGCTATCGTTAGAAGGTTTTTGCTGCTTGCCTCAACGACCTCTTGATTCACTCTCTTCTATCTCTTCACTACTTAAAACACTGGTAAGCTCTTTGTATCTATTCCTCACAGTTACTTCAGTAACGCCTGCAGCCATTGCAACTTCTTTTTGAGTCCTTCTTTCATCATTTAACAGCGCCGCTATGTAGACTGCTGCAGCAGCTACTCCTGCTGGATCTCTTCCTGCTGTAATTCCTTTTTCCCTAGCTTTCTGAATGATCTCTATAGCTGTTTTAACTGTGGCTCCGCTCAACCCAAGTATGGATGCTATGCGCTGAGCATGTTCAGCAGCATCGACTATTGGTATCTTTAGAGAAAGCTCTCGTACGAGTAGTCTATAGCATCTCGCTATCTCTTTTCGAGCACTTTTAGAGAACTTGGCAATCTCATCTAATGTCCTTGGAACGCCGTGAATTCTGCACGCAGCGTATATAGCTGCTGCAACCATGCTGTCTATAGCCCTACCTCTTACAAGCTCTCTCTCAACAGCTCTTCTATATATCATTGCAGACTCTTCTCTCACACTTCTAGGGAGGTTCAGTTGCTCAGTTAACCTCTCCAGCTCATCAAGTGCTTGCATTAGGTTTCTCTCAGCTGCACTCTGAATTCTCATCCTAGTGTGCCACTTCCTAATCCTTATCATCTCCAGCCTCTTCTTCAAATCTATTTTCTTACCTGTGATATCCCTATCATACCAGTCAATAACAGTTGAGAGCCCACTATCGTGTAGCGCTATGTTTATAGGGCCTCCAGCCCTGCTCCTCCTATCCCTCTCCTCAGCTGTAAAAGCTCTCCACTCAGGCCCCCTATCAATCACATGCTCTGCTATAACCTCGCCACTATCTGCACATATCCACTCCCCCCTAACCTCATCATAAATAATGTTACCACTAGGGCAACGCGAAAGTATATCCTCTTGAGAAGGTTCAGAAGGTCTAATAACCATTGAATAGCGCCTTCTAAGTTATCCTAGTAAAAACTTATAAGTTTTTCGCTAAAATAAACAATTTAAACTTAACGCTTCCAAAATCCTTTACTTTCCTATTTCTTTATCACATCGAATTTCACAGACCATTGAGATTAAAAGACCTGCCCGCAAACTTTCATAACCACGACTTTCACATTGTTAGTGAGCCCCTGTACCTCCCCTCAGGTTAATTCACAGAAGTTTTATGTGGGGTTGCCTCTATTTGGAGAGGCTCGCTGTGCACCAGTCATAGTGCTTTTCTAATGCTCATAAGGGTGTTTGCCAGGTTTCTTCTCTTTACTATTTTAATAGAAGCTGAGTCAGTGTGTTAATCCTCTTAGCCAAATCCTTGGCCATTTTTACATACTCAAAGTCTTTATAGCTAACTATCTCAATCCCTAGCCTGTTTTGAAGTGATAGCAGTGTTCTTAGCACCTCTTCTTCTTCGTTTAAAGCCACTTCATGTATGTAAAATGTCAACATATCCAGTCTGGATAGGGAGTCTTGGTCCATGCTACGTACAGCATCTTCACTTATACTGTTAAGAATACTGTTCATCTCCACTGTGAGCTTTCTCAGTTTACCAACGTACTTTTTAACTACATCTATTGCGTGCTCGTCGAGAGGCTCTATTTCAAGTTGTCTATACCTCCTCACATGCCTGGCATGCCTATGGACTGTGGTCTCTAACAGTGATACTAAGCTCATCTTAAATCCTCAAAATTCTAGACAACTCTAATTGTGCATATACTGTTATTTGCAATACCATTTCTCTTCATGAGTTCAGAATTCACATATACATAGTCTAGCGGGGCATTTTCATCTATGAGCACCTTAAATCTAAATCTCTTCTTTCCTGCTACGCTTACCTCAACATACTCCTTAACACCTAGTTCTCTAGCTAAGATGGGTGATATCCTGGCCTCCTCCTCGCTAATGTTGTTGTCATAGAGTAGCCTTATCCTCTTTTCTCTAACGCCTTGCCGCTTTTTGCTCAGTACCTCAGATGGGGGTGGTATAACTGCTAGGAGCTTCTTTAAATCCACCTTTTCTTGAGTCCTTTCCTCTTCCTGAGGCTCTTCATCAACTTTTTCACTATTCAACTAGAAGGCCACCCTGGAAGTGGGGTACGCTAGTGTAGTTCTCTGTCTTTGTGACTTAAAAAGTGTTTTATTCCGTATCATCACTTTATTCAATGATGGGGTACCCGAGGGAGAGAATATCTACTCCCCGAAGCCCTGCATCAATTACCTTTACGAGATCAGCTATGGGCACTCTGATCTGTTTTTTTGTGTCTCTGTCCCTAATGGTTACATCACCTTTACTTGGAGTCTCATAGTCAATTGTGATTACAAACGGTATCCCTAGTTCATCAGCTTGAGCATACTTCTTCCCTATGGAATCCCCCTCTAGGTACATAGCATAGTAGTATTTCTTTAGCTCTTTGAATAGCCTGTGAGCAATTTCTTCAAGAGGGTCTCTGTCTACTAAAGGCGTTACACCCACCTTTATAGGGGCCACCCTCCTAGGAAATCTCATTACCACTCTACCCCCATCCTCACTATACGCGTACTCCAAGACTACGTATAGTAGCCTTTCTGCACCAAACGAGGGCTCCGCTACGTGTGGGATTATTTTCTCAACCCATACTTTTTCCTCAACATCTTCTACCTTAAATATTGCCTTAGGTATTTCAATACCTTCAATAACAACTCTATCCCCTTGGGATTCTGTAACCATCTTAGCCAAGGCCTCGCTACTTAAAGATGCAAGAACTTTAAACACTTGAGGGGCTTTAGAGCCAAAGAAGTTTATTACAGCATTCTTGTCATATTTTACGATGCTCCTCCTGATCACCTTCGGGGTTTTAAGCTGTCTAATTGCATAAAGCTCAGCTTTGCTGAACTCCATGTGCCTTCCCAAATCATACGTATGCCTATATGCATGCCCTGAGACCTCGAGCTTACCCCACTTCTCCACAACAACTATTTGATCAAATGTTTGCTTAGAGTAGTGTGCTCTTTCACTAGGTAGCTTCTCCTCAAAATACATTTTGTCACTTGGAACCCCAAGCACGTTCACAAACTTCTTTGCTATACACATCCAGTAGGCCAGCCAGGGGCTCAATATGATCTTCTCATTAACGGCTTCAGTGACAGAAACAGGTGTTGGCTTGTCAATGCCCTCAGCCCTATCCTCAGCTCGCAGAATGTTTATATGTTCTTCAGAGCAGTTCTCATAAATTACATCACAACTCGGATTGGAGTCGTCATAAAAGAACTCTATCTCCATAATCGTGAACTCTCTAAGCCTTATTAATCCTTGTCTAGGTGAAATCTCGTTTCGAGCAACCCTACCTATTTGAGCTACTCCAAATGGGAGCCTCCTCTTCATGAGCTCATAGACGCGCTTAAAGTTTACAAACATGCCTTGGGCGGCTTCAGGTCTTAGGTATGCTAGGTTTGATGGCGAATAAGGCCCTATGTACGTTTGAAATAGAAGCAAAAATCTGTAGACACTCCCTAGGTTACCTCCACATATTGGGCACCTAATGTCATTTTCCTTGATAAGCTTTTCAAGCTGTTCTGCTCCTAGACCCTCAGCTGATACACCAAGTCTCTCTTCCACTAAGTGGTCTGCCCTAAACGTCCTGTGGCACTGAAGACACTCAACAGCATAATCTGTAAAGCTCTCCTCATGCCCACTTGCTTTAAATACTATTGCAGGCGCTATTATAGGCGACTCTATCTCCACAACAAAATCTTGGTGTTGCTTTACAAAGAACTCACGCCAAAGATCCACAATGTTACTCTTAAGCAAGACTCCGAGAGGGCCAAGATCGTAGAAACCTGCTTGCCCTCCGTAAATTTCGTACGACTGCCAAAAGAAGCCCTTTCTAACTGCGTAGTCAATTATTTTATCAAATTTTGATGACATTTTAGATCACTCTACACATTTTCTATATGCTTAAAAATTTATAGCATTAAATGCTCTTACTGAATTGTGTCAATTATGACTGGAGCAGAGCACCTTTATATAAATCCCATTTCAGAGAGGTATCACTTTCTGGGATTTAGCAGACCTATGAAAGAGACAATACTCGCTGTAGTAGGTGCACCTCTAGACATGTCAACTTCGTACAGGGGAGGGTGTTCTGATGCACCAAGAGCTCTAAGGGAGGCCTCAAAATCTCTAGAACTATGCACAGCATTTACAAACATTGATATGGAGAGGGTGGGCTTCCACGATCTTGGCGATGTCGTGTTGGCTCCAGGTGATGTACTTGAGTCAATGAGTAGAATAGAGCAGGTCGTGCAAGAAATTTTAACTAACGAAAAAAGGCTGCTCGTTTTAGGTGGGGAGCACACTGTAACACTTCCATCTTTTAAAGCACTTGCAAATAAGTTCAAAAGGCCCTGCCTAATAGTCTTTGACGCTCATGGCGATTTGAGGCAGGAATACCTAGGGTCAAAATACAATCACGCAACAGTCATAAGGCGCGTCGTAGAGGAAGTTCCACACAGAAAAATAGTGATTATAGGTGCTAGGGCATTAAGTAGAGAAGAAGCAGAATACTTGAAGACAGTTGATGGCAGTAAACTAGAGGTGGTAAGGATCATCGGCAAAGTTTCTGAAAAAGACCTGAGTAATATAGTCAAAGCAGTTGAAGAGTGTAGAGGTGCGGCAAAGTACATATCTATAGACATGGACTTCTTAGACCCTGCTTACGCCCCCGGAGTTCAAACACCAGAACCCCTGGGTGTAACACCTCTAGAGTTACTAGAAGTCCTAGGCAGGGTGATTGATGGTAGTGTTCATGTTGTTGACCTTGTAGAAGTGACACCACGCTATGATCCAAGTGAGGCAACAGTGTTTCTAGGGGCTAAGATTGCTGTAGAAGTAGCTGGCATGATACTTAAGCACATGAATGTAGAGGCAGAGTGTTGGTAGCCGGGCGGGGATTCGAACCCCGGTCACGGGGGCCAGAGCCCCGCATCCTTGGCCGCTAGACGACCCGGCTACGCGTATCTAGTAGGTCTACAAAGTAGTGTACCAGCTTATAAGGGTTTCCGCAAAGGTAAAAGTGCGTTGTGAAAACGAATGCAAAGTGCTTAGCGTAACGCTGACAAGTGGGATTGTGAAGCATGTTGAGAAGCTAGAGTATAAAATCTATTACTAGAACAGGACGACGTGACGTTGCTCAGAATCCGGAATGAGCACACGTAAATACACTAAAGTATTTATATCCTCTTCGCTATTTAGGCAACTGAGCCACAAATCAATAAGTTTCGCGGTGTGAGTATCTTGTCGAGTGGTGTTATAGAACCTGGGGAAATGCAGTTAAAGGTTTCATTAGCTGAAGAGAGCATTATTGAGAGTATTAGAAATGCTATTGCAAAATCTGTGGAGATTATTAATGATGTGAATGATGTTCTGGAAGACTTCCTTGCATCGCGCTTTGAGTGCGCTAAGAACAGGGTTCAAAAGGCTTTAGCTACGTACGCCAACTGCAAAGAAATTATTGGAGCTGCTTATCTGCGTTTTGCGCGAACTTCTGCAATATTGTTACACAATCTTCACTACTTAAATCTGTTAAACTCTCTCAACTCAATGATGCAAGGTATTCACAGAATGTTGGTGCATTTACTCCTCATAGATAAGAGCGTGGTAAGCAGTGATGAAAAGGCTGCTCTAGGTATTCAGAGATTTGTAACACTTTTAACCACTTATTTGAAAACTTCCCTAGAGTTCCTCAATGCTTATCTTTCACGGTCTCCTAGGTCTGAGGAGCTTTTGAACCAGCTATCTAAGATCTCAAATGACTTAGAGGGCTACATTAGGGACCTAGCAGTCAACGGTTTCCATCTCAATTCCATAATTCCGTTAATGCTAGACATGGAGTTCTTAGCTTACTCAGCCACAAACTTATATGAGGCAACACTATGTCTGTACCTAGCCAAGAAAAGCTAACGTTTGAAGTATACGTAGTTGGCTGGAAAAGCATAGTGATGAATGTTGAGAGGTCTGCGCAACTCTTTAAGATGTTTATAGGTAAGCCTCTAGGCGTTTCAAAGCCCGATCCAAATACTGTGTACAAGGTTCCTCTTGTGCTCTCCATGTATGAAGCCCTTTACCTGTGTGAAAAAGGTGTTACTGAGCCTATACTTAACACTAAGAAGATTGACTGCAAAACCCTAGAAGAGTATTTTATAAACTTGATGCCAAAGTTTAAAAGGAAGTACCTGGTGTTCAAGGATCTTAGGCAACGAGGTTACATAGTGAGAAGCGGTATGAAGTTTGGAACGGATTTCACAGTATACGAGCTTGGACCGGGCCTTGAACACGCTCCATATGTTGTTACAGTGGCTTCAGCATCAGATCGCCTCAAGGCTGTTGATATTGTCGGGCTTGGGAGGCTGAGCCATAGTGTTAGGAAGAGGTCCGTGCTTGCTATAGCAGATGAGGAAAGGGGTTCTGTGAACTATATAGTTTTTAAATGGGTTAAGGTATAGCTCCTCTTGTAGCACACCCCAATCACATTGCATTAAAACGGTGAAGTTTTTGAAAGATGATAGAAATGGGCTAAAGCAGCCCTTTCAACGTTTTGACAAGCATAGGTCGCATCCCCCTAGCAAAAGAGAGGAAAGGTATGGAGGTAGAGGGGGACGACTAGAAAGAGCTGAGAGAGTGCAAAGACCTCAACCAGCTGAGAGACAGCAAGAGCTTGTACCCAAGCCTTTAGGTATTCACTGCAACCCTACTTGCCCATTATTTAGATGCGCTAAGAAGGCCCTAATAGTAAAGCTTGTCAGTGGTAAGCCTGTTGCTTGGTGTACGTGGGTAAACGATGCGTGCATTGTTCATAAATGCCAGTACGCCTCTTGCACCACTAGGTACCTGCTACCCGATGGAAGGTGCCTTGCCGCAGTGAAGAGTGGTGATAGGGGAGAAGACGAGTTTATGAAGGAGCTCGAAAAAGCGGAAACTAAGGAGAATTTAAAGAGTTTGCTGAGCCGTAGAGGACTTCGCAAGGATCTGGGTATAGAGGAGGTCTAGACCCTCTCCATCGCTTATACAGGTCGTGCCTAATACTAAGCGCGTCCAGTGCCTTACCCACTATAAAATCAACTACATCTCTAATACTCTGCGGATAGGTGTAAAACCCTATAACAGCTGGAACTATGTAGATGCCGAGCCTAGCAGCTTTAAGAAGCACTGAAAGCTCCACAACACCTAGTGGGGACTCCCTCACAACTGCTACTACAGGTTTCCTCATTCTTAAACCAACAAGAGCTGCTCTAATGATGAGATTTTCAGCAAGGCCGCTGACTATCATTGCCATGGTCTTTATAGTTGCAGGTGCTATTAAATAGCCGTCTAACACATTACTGCTACTACCTATGTCGGCGTCAATATCACTCTCCCTGTAGATAGCGCTGGAAAAACTCTTCAGCTTTTCAGAAAACCAGCCCCTATTTACACACTCATAATCTGCTACTGTAAGAGCTTCATCAGAAACTACTGCGTACACTTCGTGACCTAAGCCCTTCAAAACCTCGCCAAGTCTAAGAGCAATGACACATCCACTAGCCCCTGTAACGCCTAGAAGAAGCTTCATAGTGCATCAGACCTGCGCGAGCCTATCATAAAATCAACCCTTTCGAGCTTCATCATTTTTAAGTATGGCGCCGGGGGGAGGATTCGAACCTCCGACCACGGGGTTAACAGCCCCGCGCTCTACCAGCTGAGCTACCCCGGCGCCTGCTTAACAAGGTTGTCACTTAATGCAGTGTTTTGTGAGGCTAAAAGCTTATATCACTACATGTCTTTCTTCTGTTGCAATAGTTTTCCTTAGCCTTATGTACTGCACCAGTATTAGGCCGTAGAGAGGTGCTGTAAGGGGGTCTGTGTTTATTTTTACATGGGTTAGTTTAGGGGTGGGAGGAGCCTTTGTTACCGAAAGCGCTTCTCGGACTATGTGCTCCTCTGCTGTAGTGTAGAACAGTGCTGCGGAATTCGCAAACCTCATGTACATGCTCATCTTGTCTACTGTGATGTGTGGATACCCGAGGTCGCTGAGCTCCTCACCCACAGTTACTAGCGAATGCGTTGTTATCACCATACTGCACTTCTCCGCTGCTTCAATGGCTTTACTGTACAGCTCCACAACCTCTCTGGCTATGTTAGAGAGCTTTGTCTCTCCCTCCATCCTCTTTATCCTTCTGGACTCAGCTCCAATGCGCAGGCCCAGCTTTATGTTTGCTAAGCTAATTGACAGCCTATACAAACTGTCATCAAGTTCCATAGCACCCCCACCTTCCGCTACCACATAACCTGTTGCTTCGCGAAGGGGTTTTGATAGCAGTGCATAGGAGTCTATGCCTAGAAGTCTAAGTGCTTGGCGAACCCTATTGACACACCCTTGGCTTTGAGGAGAGGAAAACAGTAATGCATGCTCGACAAAGTCGCTTATGTATGGCAGTAGCGTGTTGTGAACGTAGTCTCCGCTCATAGTCATTACATTTGCCCTCCCCAGGGATATCCTCAGAATGGTTTCTAAATGCTTCGCTAAACCCTCTACAGTGCCACAGTACACTATAGCTATACTGCTTTTACCCGAAAGCTTGTCAGCAAGCGCGTTGACAACAGCTTCAGAAGTATTTTCACTTTTTTCCAGAAACCTTACCAAGGGTTCTAAAAGCTCTATGACTCTTCACCGTACTCCTCCTCGTGGAGGAGCTCCAGGAACACCTCCTTGTAGTACTCCTCTTTTTCTTGTTCTAACTCCTCCTTCTTCCTACCAACCCTCTTACCCTCGCTAATAACTGAAGTTGTCTTAACCCTGCCTGTAGAAGACGTTTGAGCACCTATGGTGTACTCCTTGCCCTGGGGTAGAATTTCGTACCCGCATTTGTTGCACCTCAAAGCCGTTGTGCCATCATCTCTCTTTAGAGGCACCATAAGACCTCCGCATTTTGGGCAGAACTGCATCACTTTTACACCAAATCTACCTCCTGATGTGCTTTACAGCTCTCGCCTTTCTAGGTTTATAAGTTTATATCTGTGCTCAGGGTCTAGTGCCTTCTTCATCGCTCTGCTCTGTGGTAATACCACTCATCATCTCCGTAGCTTAATTGCTCTGTACAGCTCTATAACCCTTTTGCTAAGCTCCGCAATCCTCTGCTCTAGGCACTCACTGCAAATCACAACACCATTGCTAAGCACTACAAGAACCCTGACCCTGCCCTTTCCACAGCTTATGTACTTCACATCTCTTACTAATCCCGCCTGCGCATAGCCCTCTATGTCGTGTAGTGAAGAGCTCTCTTTGCACACACTTGACATAGCTCTTCACACTCAGATCTTTTCTATAGGCTCTATGCCGAGTACCTGCAACCCCGTTCTTAAGACCCTATTTACAGCATAAGCTAAGAGAAGCTTTGCTGCTCTCAGCCTCTCCTCTTTTTCAACTACAATAGGCTCTTCATCGTACCACGTGTTGAATTCATCAGCAACTCTAAGTAGGTATAGTGCAAGTGCTGATGGGTCCAGCTCCCTGTAGCTCTTGTGCATAACCTCTGGAAACTCTGCAACCATCTTCACGAGCCTCCACCTGCGATCTGCAGCTACGAACGCCCTGTCCATGGTTTCAAACAGCTTCTCCCAGTTAAGCTCTACGCCTACTTCCCTAGCCTTTCTAAATATCCCCTCTGTCCTCGCATAGGTGTAGAGCAGGTAGGGAGCGGAATTCCTTTCGAAATCAAGCACCGAGGCCCATGAGAACTTCACTGGTCTTGTTGGGGACACGAAGAGTAGATAAAACTTTACTGCGGCTACCCCAATCTCCTCGGCCACAGGCTCAGAAACACTGCCCCTTTTCTCTAGCTCGGCTAAAACTCTTCTCTTTGCCTCATTGAGTATTTCATCTAGTGTTATAATCCTGCCCCTTCTAGAGCTCATCTTCATACCCTCGACATTGACTATCTCATAGCTATAGTGAATGAGGTTCTCCGCTTCTCTTGAGTAGCCCATGATGTAGAGAGCCAACCTCAGCTGAGCTTGTGGAAGGGTTTGCTCTGATGCTATGACATTTATCACCTTATCTGCGTTGAACTCCTTGAATTTCTTTAATGTGTAAGCAATGTCTCTAACAGTGTAAAGTGTTGTCCCATCGCTTCTCTGAAGAATTAGAGGCGGTATCTCAAGCTCCTTTGGTATGCCTAGCCTTTTCCTCAGTTCACTGCTATCCACGGAACTAAAGTCAAGGGCTAGCGCACCTTTATGTACTGCTACTTTCTTTCTCAGCACATCTAGAACTCTCTCCACATCGCCACTCCACACCAGGTCGCTTTCCCAATCCCACACCTCTATCTCTGCTCCAAATCTCTGCAGAGTTTCTTTAAAGCCATCTATGCACGCCTCAACCACTTTTCTTATAAGTAGCACAACCTCTGCGTCACCTTTTTCATAGCCTCTCATAATTCTAGAGAGCTCTTCCTCAAAATCAACTCCCTTAAGCTTTTCCGAAATCTCGTTAAAGACGTCTGGCGCCGCTTTCCAAAGCCTTGTGGCATCCGCCATGAGCTGGTCAAGCTCTTCTTGAAGTCTCTTAGCCTCCTCCCCTGTCGCAACACTAAGCCTCTTCTTAATGCTCTGAATCTCTGCTACTGTATTTGTTATTGCATAGACGAGCCCTACCCAGTGGTCAGGCTTTACACCGTTAGGTATCTCTACTCTCCCAAGCAGCTTAAAGCCTAGGGCTGCTATCGCGGTCTGCCTACCAACGTCGTTTATGTAGAACCTTGTCTGCACCGCGTTTCCAAAGGCTCTGAGCACCCTGGCTATAAAACTGCCAAGCGCTGCGTTTCTCGCTGCCCCTATGTGTAGGGGGTGAATGGGGTTTGCAGAGACGTACTCTACGACTACCCTCTTTGGCTTCTCCTCTCTGCAAATACCGTAGTTGCTATCGCTCACAGCGTACTTTAGTACTTTTGAGGAAAACTCTTCCCTATTTAGGAAAATGTTTAGGTATATCCCCTTCAGCTCTGCCCTTGCAACAAGCTCACACTTTTTCACAGCCTCGAGCACCTGCTCTGCTAGCTTTCTATCAATGCCTGCCTTTGGCAACACTATAGAGAAGTCCCCGAACTCCTCTCTAGGAACCTCAAAGCCTCTAGCGAGATCCTCTAGCGGAGCCCCAATGGCTCTGGCTATGCAGAGCCTCAGGTCATTAACAGCGTTAAGGCACATAGCTAAGTCACGCCAAATTGTACTAGAGGATCTTCAAAGTCTATTGGCAGGGGCTTTCCCGTAGCCACAATTTCATCATACCTCCTCTCCAGAAAACTTGTAAAGACTGTGCAGTTTTCAAACCTGCCATCAAGTGTACACCTCTCACCTAGCTTCAAGAAACAGAACCTCTTTTTCCTGTCATAGAAAGGGCACAGCTTGTGATGAAGCTTAGCACTCCTAATCATCTTCTGAACCCAGACCTTCTTAGGATCTTTCTGCTTTTCACTAATCTGCTGAGCCTTATCTTCAGACGCCATTTGGGCTCACCTCTAGTTCTGTAAATGGGGGCTAGAGAAAAAAACATATCTACAGAAAATACTCTGGGAAACCACCTCGATGAGCACTGCACAAGCCCGCTTATACCCGGCCCCCACACCCCCAAGCTGGCGTCGGGCGATTGGGAGCGGTGGGCTACACCCCTCGGAGCATATGCTCCTTGGGGCATTCACCCCCGCCCCATCAACCCCGTCTTCTACGGGAGCCCTCCTCCCGGTCAAAGCCCGGGAACGGCCGCCTCTTTTCGGGGAGGGGTTCCCGCTTAGATGCTTTCAGCGGTTACCCCCTACGGCGTAGCTACGCGGCATACACCCTGCCGGATGACCGCTACACCAGAGGCCGCGGCGACCCGTTCCTCTCGTACTGAGGTCACCTTCCCCTCAGGCGGCCTGCACCCCCCGTGGGTAGAGTCCGACCTGTCTCACGACGGTCTAAACCCAGCTCACGTTCCCCTTTAATGGGCGGGCAGCCCCACCCTTGGGGGCTGCTGCACCCCCA
>Ga0185307_1000977_pt1 | contig 16780 bp, 16 predicted proteins | sample LHCtaG_FD_128010 | JGI IMG/M metagenome (GOLD analysis project Ga0185307, IMG submission 128010) | Hot spring microbial communities from Little Hot Creek, USA to study Microbial Dark Matter (Phase II) - LHC4sed_matched (SPADES... | ecosystem: Environmental > Aquatic > Thermal springs > Hot... | reverse complement strand
AAAGGAAGCCTTTCTGAGGGCCCTGGCTTTTTCGATGATATTGGCTATTTTAACCAATGTTCTTTCCCTTTTCTGGGTAATAGGTGGCGAAGCATGGTTTGAAGATTCTTATCTCTACTCCCCCCCAAACCTCCTTACGGCTCCGATTATGAGACGCGTCGGAACCAGATCGATACCTCTACCTCTAAAATGGAAACCTCGTTCTACACTTCTACTCAACAAGTAGGTGAGGAATTAGAAGAGCCTGCGGGCTCCACACATGTTGAAAACGTTTTTCAATATATTTCTCAGGGCATAAAAGAATTGTTTCAATTTATCGCCAACATCTTTTCTTAACCTTTATAGCATTTATAGTAGACATTATAAGGTTATCAAAGTATTCTTGCGACGATTTTGATGTATCGCATCAGTTGAGCAGTTTCGTATTCTAGTCGAATTCATCGAAGCTGGAGTAGAAATCCCGGAGAAAAACGGAGAAAGATGCCCGTTTAAAAACCACATACTCATTTAAACAGGCCTTTAAAGAGGGTTTAAATTGCCAAGAGAAGCCGCTATTTAAGAAGTGGAAAAAATAATTTTTAAAATGCCTTGTTTTCAATTATGATTACGGATGGGGGTAAAGCGAAGTCGGGGGTTCATTAGACTTGCAGCATCAGTATTTCCACTGATATTCATCATGATGCTTTCGTTGAATACTGTTGTGCTGAAAAGTGCCTCCAGTTCTTCGAAGACTGATTGGCAATATCCGGGAAAAGCGGGTGGTTGCATCGTTGACGGATGCGCTGAGAATATTATTGCAGCTTTAGCTACTGATGAGAATGATGGAGTATTATTGGCAGGTTTAGATAATGCATCTGATTACTCTAGGATTGAGCCTTGCGAAGAGGATTTTAAAGGACCCGCTGGCTATGTGCTTGTTTTCAACAGCCTTACAGATGAGATCCAGTACCGCTACACATACCTTGGAATAGTTCCTGAAGGTTCTAATGCAGATTGCAGCCCTTCGCAATCTAAAAAGTTTAAGGTTGGCATAGGCGACATGATCTTGTTTTTCACAGATTCTGAAGGCAGACCGCTTGAAAATGTTCACATGGTTCTCGATGAATGGGGTATAGAAGGATATACTGATAAGTCGGGAAGCCTGAGGCTGGAAAAGATGCCGGGGATAAGCTACAGGATTACTGCGGAATGGGTAAGTAAGTATGGTAGTAGAGCTTTTACAAAGGCGTTCGTGAAAGGCGACTCCGTTATAACTATGCCAGTCTATGATGTTACTCTACAATTGCTAACTCCAAAAACTAGTCCAGTAACCAATGCTAATATTTGGTTGGAGAACATATACTTGGGTGTAACTAATGGAGAGGGTAAGATATTAGTAACCCAAGTTCCAGCAGGCAGCTATAGGGTCTCAGCAAAATGGCTCGGCTCGAGTCTTATTCTTCAAAAGATGAATGTTACAACCAGTGGTGAGATAGTCCTGACACCCTCCAATGTACATAGCCTAACCATAATGGTGAGGGGAGCTATGGGGCAGGCTCTTGAAGGAGCTGGCGTCACTGTCTGGAGGGATGGTGCTGAACTGCTTAGAAGGATTACGGATAAGAGTGGCAACGTAGAGATTGAGCTTCCAGACGGGGAGTATGTTATAGAGGTTTCTTTCGACCAGTTCCAGAAGAAAACTACAGTAACGCTTACTGCCGACAGCTTCATAAGAGTAGATCTGGATGTATTTACGAAGATGCTCGGCGTCTCCATGACCCTTTCACAAACCCTTCTCCTAATAGTGGCAACAATAATCATGATTATTCTTTTAGCCATAGTTATTCACGAATACCATATTTATAGGAGGAAGAAACTGCCTCAGCTCTTTATAGTTAGAAAGACAGAATAGGCATCGGTCTTCAACTAAGTGGCTTCACACTTCAATAATGCGCATCTAATATGTATTAATAATACGTCACTTTTATATACAGTTATGAGAAGTCAGTTATCAATGAGCTCTAACTCCGACTCGGAAGTTAAGGAACGTCTGAATTCCACTGTTCGCGAACTCATTCTAATATCGGAAAAATGGTGTAGATACTTGGAGCAACAGAGAAAAACCAATATGCAATTAAACGCTCTCCTATTTGGCATTTCAATCCTCCTATTATTGATATCTATAGGCATATTGCTTCAAAACGTTCCACTAATCCTTTCAGCAATTTTTGCCAGCGCCTTAAGCAATATCTGCTTCTACTTGTTGGAGAAAACGCAGAAGCCCAGCTACTTAGAATTATTTGAAGCTTTACGCAACGTAAGCACAGGGAAGTCTCAAAACTTGTCTGAAGCTATGTTGCATCTGTTGGATAAGATGACGCTCATCCTACCTGAAGTTAAGAAGAATAAACAATATGAAGCAATAAGCTGGGGCGTGCTTGCGGGAATCTTAATGTTTCTTCTAATGTTTTTCTCTCTACTATTATCCGTTGTTCTCCTATTATTATTGTCGAGTTTGACAGTAGGTATAATAACATGGGTTTACACTAGGGATAGGGCTATTAGAGAATACAGGCAAGAAGTAGTAAGATTCAAGAAAATTCGTAAAAGCTTTGAAGAGCAGAAGAAAGATTTTATGAAAAGCCTGTGACCTCTGATGGAGAAGCCCGACCTATACGTAGTTGCACGCTTTCTCGACATCCTGTATTCTAATGGAAATCCTATAGGTAAGACTCGCCTCCAAATGCTTGTAGGCCTCAACTATCCGAGGTTCATAGAATACTTAGAATGGCTTCTTCAGCATGAGCTGGTTAACGTGTTCAAAGACGAGGATGGTGTTGAAAAGGTTTGCTTATCTTCAAAGGGGTATTGAATCTTATTATAAACTAGTCGGATGGATAAGAGACCTTATGAAAAACATTAAGATATGAGTATATCGACGTGTCTTTTACCCGGTTCTGCCGCATGCGTTAGGAGGCTGAAAGACATTTCTGACAGTAAACAGTCCCTCTTTTTCCATACTTTCGGATACTCATAAGCATGCTTAAGCGTCTTTTCGCGATGCTTTATCGTGTCAAAAAACGAATAAAAGTACGTTTTGCGAAAAGCATATATTTAACAACAGTTAAAACAATACTAGATGGGGAAGAGAAAGAACATAATTGACAAGTTAGACCTAGAAATACTCCGTATTCTCTCCCGTGATTCTAGGCTTAGCTGTCGGGAAATAGCTAAGCAGCTTGAAGTATCCGACAGGACGGTGGCCCGCAGGGTATCTAGAATGGAGAAGGAAGGCATTATACTAGGATACCAGCTTGTTCTAAACGATTATGCTAAGAGCCTCGTTTTCGACACAAGCGATCTAAGCGAGATAAAGTTCACGGTGGCGGAATGGTCTAATTTCGAAGAGGCTCTTCGCCAAATGTATTCCACCGCAGCCGATGTTATATTTTTCTACGCTGGAAAAGGGATCGGCAAATCGATAGTAAAGAGCATGGGTAAGAGCAAGCTTAGCATAGAAGATGTTCTATCCTTCTCTTCTAAAGTATGCAACGTGAGAGGGTGGGGGAATGTTCGTTTCGATAAGTTGAAAGATAATTCGATAAAGGCTGATCTTAGAGGTCTGAGAATAAACCCTTCTTTCTTCCGGGGAATAATTGCAGGGATGATTAAGAACATGACTGGAGAAGAGCCTGAATCATTGTTGTTTACGGAGGAGGATGGTTCACTCATAATAAGACCCTTGGAGGATTTGAGCCTTGAAGGATAGAGCGCCCTTTGGCATAGCGGAGCTCGACAGCCTTATTGAAGGGGGATTGCCCAAGGGGGGGCTCATCGTAATCGCGGGCAGTCCGGGAGCTGGTAAAACAATACTTTCAGCCCAGTTTGTTTACAATGGTGCCATGTTGTATAAGGATAAGGGTGTGTACGTTTGTCTGAGCGAGAGCAAGGAGCACTTTAAGAGCAATATGCTTGGTCTAGGATGGGACTTTAATAAGCTCGAGGAAAAAGGCTTGGTGAGAATAGTAGAGCTTCCCACAGTAGCTAAGATAAGGGCTGAGGATATGACTAACCTTATATTAGAAGAAGCTAAGAGGTTTAAAGCGCAAAGGCTTGTAGTAGACTCACTCTCAGCTCTAAATCTGGCACTGGGCAGTAAGGCTGAGGTCAGGGCAGTGATAAACCTGATTGCCAGAATGTTGAAGCACGTGGGATGCACAACGCTAATGATCACGGAAAGTCCATGGGGGACTACGGGAATAGGTATGGGTATTGAAGAATTCATAGCCGATGGCATAATACTCATGGAATCGATCGTTGTGGGTAACAGGCTTGAAAGAAGGCTAATGATACTCAAGATGAGGGCTACGAGTCATGACACCAGATACTACAGGCTAACGATTGCTAAAGACTCGGGCATAACTTTAAGCATTTACCCAGAGATGTAAGCGGAGGTTTTCCTCTGGTGGGTGAGGGGAAGGAGCTCTGGGACAAGTACTGCGGCTTTATCTATCAGGATTTTCAGAAGCAATTAGAGTACAATCGTGAAAAGACAGATTCCTATTTTAGGAAGATTAGGAACACAAGGCTCCTTGAAGTATTAGGAGCTAGGGATGCTGAAAACATAAGGCAAGTACCTGTCACAACCTATGATGATTACTCTTTCCTAAGGTTGTTTGAAGAAAGAATTGGAAGGTTGGAGACAGCGACTACTAAGGATAGGAATGAAACTTTAGCCGAGTATTACATGCGAATTGGTAGGATTGCAGCCGAACCCCTCCTAGAATATTTGCCCGGAGAATTTCAATCCTGTGTTAAGACTAGTGGAACAACTGCCCGAAGCAAATGGTTGATATGGACAAGGCTCTTCCGCGATGCCTACTTGGAAATTGGAATCTCTCCACTAGTTATGGCATGTAGCGAGCACACAGGCGATACTAGTCTCCGTTTAGGAGACACCGTGTTAAACATGGGGGCACCCCCACCGTATTTTTCAGGATGGACCCTACACTTTCTATGCGAACTCTTCCGGTTTAAAGCGTACCCGCCCTTTGAAGTTACAGACCGGACTTCTGACATTAAGCGTAGAGTCTGGATAGCTTTGAAAAAGATAGACCAGGCAAAAGAGAAGATAGCTTTAATAGGCACAACTGCTTCACTGCTCTTCCTAATCGTAAAATACATTACAGATAGGGAACTCTTTTATAAAGAATACTGGGAATCATTAGGTATTGGAGCAACCAAAATACTAATGCTTCTGAAATTCATTCATGCAAAAATGTTTTGGAAACCTAAGGATATCAGAGAAGTTTTGCCGGTTAAGGGCTTGATATGTTCAGGCTTCGATTCTAAAATGTATATTGAATTGTTCAAGCGTAGTTTTGGAATAGAGCCATTAAACCTATATGGAGCTAGTGAAATAGGGTTTCCAATGTACGGTACGATTGAGGACAGGTATAATATGATTTTAGATCTAAGGACAGGATTTTTCGAATTTCTGGATGTCGAGAATGGTGAAGTGTTTGAGGTCGACGAACTTAAGAAAGGACGCAGGTATAGTCTGATAGCAACACCATTTGGAAGCTGCGTTATCAGATACAGGATTGGCGATATATTCAGGGTTGAGGATTTTAGGGATGATGGAATGCCCATATTCTCTATGGAGGGTAGGGAAGGATACTCTTTTGATATATACGGTTACTTTAGGATTGATGAAAGTCTTGCTACAAGAGTCATGATTAAATCAGGCTTAACTTCTTCCGAAGACTGGTGTTTCGCAAAGATCATGGAGCCGAATGAGAAAATATGCATACTAATGGAGAAAGAACGCGATTATAATGAGGAAACTGCAGCTGAATTAATATTTAGAGCTTTATTAGATGAAAGCGAAGAATTTAAAAACTTTGTAAGAGACTTCAAAATAAGAAGGCCTACGGATGTGATTAAAGTTGAATACTTAAGAAGAGGGGCATTCAAGAGATACTCGGAATCGAGATTAAAAATGGGTCTTCCCTATGGTCAAGTTAAGCCCCTCAAAGTTATTCCAACTCAAAAAATGGAGATTTTTGAAACTCTAAGAGGAATGTAACATGATTTTTCTCCCGTTTCACCCTTGGCTCCTTTTTTATCCGGTTGCAGCAATATCGTCGCTAATAATTGCTCTTCAGATTCTTAAGGGTAAGCCTAAGACTTTAAGCTCAAAAAACTTTCTACTGTTTACCTTATCAATATCATTATGGGAGTTTTCAGCATTTCTACACAGGGTTGTTCCCACCGAAGAGCTTTCAAGGTTTTTCCTACAGTTTGCAACCGTATTCTACAGCTTGAATCCCCTCCTTCTTCTCATGACTGTTCTCTTCCTATGGAAGGAGGATGTTAAATTCTATTTGCTACTAATACCTGCGATTCCATTGTATGTTTTACACTTCATGTTCGTTAAATTAAAACTTATTCAGACAAGCTACGGCTGGTCCTACATGCTCGAATCTAGCGTTTTTTCCATAATAGACTATCTTGCCTACATGCTCTGTCTTTTAGAAGTATGCTTCTTCATAGCTTTTCTGATTAAGCAGGTCAAGAGCAGTATAATACGTAGAAAATATTTCATAATCTTAGTCTACTTTATCCTGTTCTATGTTTTCGGGGTTTTTGGATTGAATATAATTTTGGCTGAGAATCCTGAAATGCCCCCGCCGGGAGGGATAAACACGTACCTCTTCTTCTTAGGTGTGAGCTATGCTTTTTCAATAAGGGAGAAAACTGTTAGACTTGAGATCGGAGAGGTTAAAGACCTCTTACTGGATCAATACGCGTCTTTCATCAACAAGTTTATAGAGGTTGCTCCGGGAAAGGAGCTTGGTCAAAGCCTCATCGAACTTGAAAGATATCTTGCAAGAGTTGGATTGAAAAACGCATTAGAACACGATTCGGAAGGTAGGTTGATAATAAAGCCGGAAGTTTTATACAAGGCGGATTTAATCACGATTGCAGAAGAAACACTGCGTTATTTTGAAGACAAGCCTTGGGCTACAGAGCTTTCTGACAGCCTCCTGAAGCTTTTAAATCTAATCTACATGAAAGTTAAAGACAAGAATGTTTTAAAAAGAATATTTGTTCGGTACGAAGACTTTCTGAAGAAGACAGATATTGCTTACGGCCTAGCCGGTGGGGAATTTGTCTCGGAAATAGAAAACGATGATTCTCTTAAGAATCTTCCAGATTGGCAGGCTTGTCTCAGACTATGCCGTAGACTCATTTATACGGTTCTCCAAGACTTCTATAGCAATATTGGGAATGCCATAGAGAGTAAAATTGTCTCTTTCAGTCTTCTAAGCCGTTTAAGAATCTCGAGATTAGGCGAAGTCGATATCAAGAGTGTTGAAGAAAGTGTCAAATTAATGCCTCAGAGCGAAAGGATCCCGGCTTTACTAGATAATTTTATACCTTTCATAGCTTGGATAGTAGAAGAGCTTTATAAAAATCTAGGTGATAATATTGACAGTGTTGTAAAGCGTTTAAGGCTCATCTTGAGGCTTAACATGGATGTTGCCATGAAAACAATGATTTACAATAGCTTAGTAGAATCGCTGTCGAGAAGAATCCCACCCAGCTATGTAAGTATGTTAAAGCTTGCCGAAGGCTTCACGATAAGGGACTTGAGCAGATTCTCTTCAAGAATCGGTTTAGAACATGAGAGGCTAGTGGGAAGAGGCATACTCTTGGAGTTTGAACCTGGAAGCGCATACTTAGAATATGTTAAGGATTATGTTATCGAGACCCTGGCTCATGAGGATACGGCCATCATCATCACGAGAAAGGGTAGCCCTCTGCAGGATAGGCTTCAAGAGTTGAGAGGCATTAAATTCATCCATCCTTCGTTAATGGTTTTACACACTACACTGCTTTCTGAATCGGAAGTTCACGTGTCTCTGCAAGATGTGATTCAAGTCTTAGAGTCCTTGGGCAGGAGCGTTAAATCTTCCCCTTCCTCTGTATTCGTAGTTTTCGATAGCATAACTGATTTTATGACTCAACACGGTTTCGAGAAAACATACAGGCTTATTCGAAGCATGCTTGAGCTGAACCCTTCAAAGGTCTCCTTAATGGTTACGTTAAACGTTAAGGCTTGGGGAGAGAAAGTTAAGTCTGCTCTTGAAGAAATTCTGAACATTATTATTCGTGTTGAGCAGCGTTAAATCATTTCTTTCTCTGCTTAACTATGTGTAATACTCTAACCCTTTTCTTACTTAAGTAAGATGCGATGAGTCTCCTGTGGCAATACTTGGGGTCTGTTTCAAGACACATTATACATGTTCTACTTTTCTCAGCTATCTCCAAGAGTTTTCTAACCCCCTCTTTAAAACTCATTGTCTCCATATACTTCTCATAACCCTCGCGACGATATCCTCCAAGCTCTTCTCCAAGCCAGAAATAGGCTATTCCATTTTCAGGAAGCCATTTCTCCATTTCTTCTCTGCAAAAATGCTCTAGTCTAGACCTTGGAAACCTGCGGACGTCGACCAAAACCCTAATCCTATGCTTCTTCAATAATCCTAGGAATTTCTCTTTAGAAAGGCTTCCGTGACCTATGGTCCAAATCGTTAGTCCCCTGCATCTAATCAACATGAATAATAGCTAACCAGGTGGCTTAAATAGAAATCGCCGGTACCTCCTAACTAACCCCGGCTTATTTTGATTTTGAATATGTTAGACTCTACAACGTAACTGACCGGGTTTGATAGGAACGATGGTTGGAAGGGAAATCGAAATAAGTTAAGTAAGATTTATATATGTCTAATAAGGTATTGTTTAGACTCTGAAATGGTCTCCCGTAGGAGTCAAGACCCTGCGGAAATATGCTACCCCAAGGAAATAATGTGTTCCGAATATCTCCCCGGAAGTAGGCTCGCCGAGTTTTTCGTAAGGCTTCGCAGAGAGGCGGAGCCAGAATTCTTTAAAGTTTTTAAAATAAACATGAAGAAAAACGTTTTGGAGCTGTCCGGCTTCTACGATGCTGACGTTGAGAAAAACGAGGTTTTCATAGGGTTTTTCATCGATATGTCCAGTCTGAAAGACGGGGGTCCGGAGAAAATAGCTGAGGAGCTTAAGAAGATAGATGGTGTTTTAGAAGTCAGGTTCTCGCAGAGAACGTTTAAGGACCTCATTATAGACGAGCTGTTCTTTCCACTTCTAGTGGGTGGTGAGAGGAGCTTTACTCTTAGGGTTGAGAGCTTCGGGGCAATACTGAAGAGGCTATACGAAAAATTTGGAACAGGAGCAGCAGTAATACTCTACGAGATGGGGATGTCTCTGGGAGAGAGTAAGGCTGAAAGCGTGATTAAAAAGTATAGGGTGGATAAACAGACAGCTTTAAAGATCATACTGGCTGAGCGCGCAGCTAAGGGTTGGTGTATTGCAGAAGCTGAAGAGTCTGATAGTAAGAGAGCTGTGATAGTTGTCCGGGAACTTTTCGAATGCCTTCCTTTTAAGAATAAGCAGGAGAGGCCCGTAAGCCAACTTTTCAGAGGATATTTAGCAGGGGTGTTCCAAAAGTTATACGGCAGAGGCTTTGTAGTATCCGAAGTGGAATGTATCGCTAAGGGAGATAATGTCTGCAAGTTCCTAGTAGAAATTACCAAATAAATTCTAGTCTAAGAGAAGGTTCTCCAAAATATCTGAGGCTAGAAGACGTATTAAGCACCGCAGTACGATTGAAATACTGTGAGTCTTCTTCGCTTAGACTTTTAAATATCCCATCTTATTCCCCCTTAGGTATAAAAAATATGGGACTGTGCTCACGGCAACGCTTAAGACACCAGTATCCTTCTTTAGGCTGCTCGTTCAAGGGCTTGCTAGAATTCTGGAGGTGGGACAATGATCCCCAGGCTGGATCCTCCCGAATACGTGACGTGGCTGCTTACTTCTAGATGCAACCTTAAATGCAAACATTGTTATGCTTCCTCCCGCCCCTGGGACGGCGAGCTTACTGGGGAAAGGGTTTTGAAAATAGTTGAAGAAGCATGCGAAATAGGGGTTGAAAACCTTCACCTAACCGGTGGAGAACCATTGCTAAGAAGAGACATTTTTAAAATACTTGAGGCTGCGAGCAAGGGTACGGAAGCCTCGCTTTTCACAAACCTTAGGGCAATCAATAGAGATAGTGCTAGGAGGCTTAGCTCGCTGGGAGTCCGGGTCTTCACAAGCATCGATGGCGCTTTTAAAGAGACTCATGAAGTCATCCGTGGCCCGGGCGCTTGGAACCTCTTAATGCGTGGCATAAGTATCCTTAGAGAGGAGGAAGTCAGCTTCACACCGATCTTCTCGATCTCGCGTTTAAACTTTAAGGAGGCCGGGGAATTCGTGCGTCTGGCGGAACGTCTAGGGGCTTGTTCGGCCGTGCTTTTACCAGTAATGCCCTTCGGGAGAGCGGAATCAAGGGATTTCAGCGCCGACTCATACGCATGTATAAAAGCAATAAGCTTGGCTGAAGAGGCTGCTGAAGAACTCGGCTTCAATATCGTCTTGTGGTGCATGCCTTTCGCCAGCCTCTTTGTAAGATCGAGATACGTCTCATGGGATTCCTGCAGGTCTGAGAGGAACATGGATATCGGGCCGGATGGAGAGGTTCTTCTCTGCGACACCTTGGACATACCTGTCTCTAACATCAGGACTAAGAGCCTGAGAGAGGCCTGGTTCGAGCTGAACTCAAACAATCTCTTTACTGAAATAATGAGTAGCAACACTTGCCCCGACTGTCCTGCAAGCAATACTTGTAAAGGAGGGTGTTACGCTAGGTCGTATAAGAAATACGGCTCATTCAACAACCCAGACCCCCTATGTCCCAGGGCTTTAGAAGAATGCTCAAACCCTCCTTTTAACATTAGGATGAGGAAGTAAAGAAATAAACAGAACTATGTTAAGATGTAATTGGTTTTATAATCCTCCTGTCAATCCCACCACTTCTTCCTCAAAGGTATGGCTAATATCTCCTTCACCTCGAGTCTCTTAGATTTGTTTCTGCTGAATATTTCTCCAGTCGGGGTTGCTCTGGCTATTATCGCGGTATCCGCCCCTTCTCCGCTTCCTCCGACGCCTATAACATCTTCATACCGCTTCACGAGGTTCTTGTCGGCGGCTATTAAAATCACTTCCACAGCCACCTTAAAACCTTGACCGAGGGTGTAGAAAGAGTCCCTAACCCTATCCATCCCCTTACCGTGCAACGGTAGGTGGGCATTGTCCACAACCGTTCCTCCCAGCTTAACAATCTTCTCCTTAAGCTCAGAGTCCACACTTTCATGCGAAACAACGATTAAATTGGCTTTCCCCCTCAGGGCTTCAGCGAATTTGAGTCCTGTTCTTCCAGAAGTGCTGGCGACAACTACTCTCTTAATGCCGTTTGATACTATCCTTTTTACAACAGCTTTTACAACTCCATCAGTATTCTCTGGACCTGGCTTGGCAAAGTATTTAACAACCCTCTCATACCCGGGCATAATGTTTAATGATTAAGGCTGTTTAAAACTTTTTGAACAAGGGTTTTTCTCGAATATCGTGGCTATAAAGCGATGAATAGCATGGAAGACATTGATGAAGTTCTCAAGGGGAAAACTCTACTCGTATACCGCTACTTGCTGAGCAAAGGTAGGCCTCTTTCTGTTAAACAGGTTCAGGCTGGCGTGAGGCTAAGCCCTTCTGAAACCTTTAACCACCTAAACCGGCTTCAATCAGCCGGGTTGATTGAACTCCGGAAAGAAGGATATGCGGTGAAGAGAATTTACTTGAAGCACTATGTGGAATTCTCAAAACTCATTTTTCGCCGCTTTCTTTTTTACTTTATTTTCTTCACAATAGCCCTGTTTATTGAACTTCTAATCATGAAGCCTGAAGATTTTTTAAGCTACTTGTTCTCAACAATAATTCTGTTTTTAGGGGTTGTCTTCTTCCTCTACGAGCTCCTAAGGATTCTTATGATTAGGCGAATCAAGTTTAAATATTTCTAGGAGAAACTTCATTTTTCAGGGATGAGTGTGTTTAAGAAGCTTAAGGAGAAAGTGACTCCTCCCAAAGCACGTTTAACAATAGAGTTGAAAAAACCGTTTTTCATCCTGGGCGATAGTGTGGAGGGTATTGTCCAAGTAGAGTCTCAAGAAGAATTTGATTGCACCGAAATCCGTTGCGAGCTTGAATGCGTTGAAAAAATGCGTAGAATAAGGCGAGTTTACGACGCGGCCCTTAAGAGAGAAATCGAGCAACAGGTTTGGGAGTCTGCAATACTGTTTTCAACGAAGCATCCGTTGACGGGGACAATGCGCATTCCCGAAGGCTTTGTTCAAAGCTTCCCGTTCAAAATAGCGATTCCGCTCAGTGCTCAGCCCTCCTTCAAGAGTTTAGATAGGATTGTAGTATGGAGTCTCAAGGGAGTCGCTGCCGTAGAAGGCCGTCCGGACGCAACCAGTAGAACCATTGAGATACAGGTTACTCATCCTTCTCAAGTCCCCCAGCCAGCGGTTTCAACATTTACCTGCAAGTATTGCGGGACGATTTACCCTGAGAGCGAGGTTAAATGCCCCAACTGTGGGGCTCCGCGTACTCTTTAAAGCTCTTCTAAGCTCTTCTCAGCTTCTTTCATAAGCGTTAGGAAATATTCTTCAGTGAGTTTTTCCCCACCGCCTAATCCTGAGCACGATGGATCCACCTCGAATACATACCTCTTACCGATTTTACGCATGAGAAAAGGGTAAAACCTGCATACTAACGGTCTGTCAGAATATATTGTGCACATGCTGTGAGAATCTAAGAAAAAGCATTTCCCAGAAACCAGCTTCATAACATACGGGTATTTCTCATCAATGTTTTCATTAGCAAAGTCTTCTATTTTAAGCTTCGTTACGCTCAATATTCTCTCAACATCCTTCTTAGTTAGAACTATTTTTCTCTCATTCGTATTCGTATTCATGCAGCATTTTCCACAAAATATACACTTGAATTTTACGTCTGGAAAAGAAATGTTCAGCTTTTTTCTTAAAGAGTTGTTTCTGCGTTTTTGCATTATATCTTGAATCTAACTCTATATTGCGATATTTAAGCTTGCAATTGTTTTTTAGAGAAGCTTTAAAAATCCCTGTAGTTCGGATTAAAGAGGTGATAGTGGCTGAACGAGTTCCAACTGTTGGCATTAGTAAATGCAGACAGCCCTAAGGGAGTTTCTAAGAGCGATATTAAGAAAGCCAGTCGGTTGGGTGAAAAAGAGTTTCAAGAACTTGTCAGAAAGAGGTATTTAGAGCCTGTTAAAGTTAAAGGTAGAGTAGTTAAATACAGAACAACGGAGGCTGGCAGAGAGTATTGCATGAATAAAGCTAAGAGTTTAAAACTATTCAAGTACTTGAGAATTAGACAGGTGTCTGACGAGTTCTTCATAAACGCTTTAAAGTCTGCTTACAGCAACCTTGTGAAGACAAGTCCTATAGCGCCATATGTTAAAATATCTGACTTGCGGATGAAGTTGGTAAGCGAGCTGGGTATTGCACACGACGAATTCGATAGGAAGATTATAGAGTTGAACAGCAGCAATCCCTACGTTGTACAACTTCACACTGGGAGTGGAGAGCCTAGTGAAGGCGTGAAGACCGTGAGAGGTGTTTATCATTATGTCATCATCAAATAAGTATTATCCTTTAATGCTTGAAGCAAACCCGTTTCCACTAACCCCAGTCCCCACTAGGGTATGGATACTCGGTGGAGAATCAAGGGTCAACGCGCTTAGAAGAATTAGGGAGGAAATCGAGTACTCTTTCGAGCTTGAGGAACCTAAAATAGACATGCTTATCGGAGATGCTGGAAGCGGGAAGACCCACCTAGCGCTACACCTTCAATACTTGTTAAGCCAAGAGAAGCCAAGCCAGCCTTTCTCCTATCTTTCTACTATTCAAGACTCTGTCTACAGGCCTTCGCTAATATTCTTCGCCACAAAGGTTGTCGAATCTCTCGGTGGAGAAGCTTTTTTGAGAGAATTGTCGTTAAGGTTGCATCAAGTCTTAATATCTAGAATGGCACCGGGGATGATCGATGAAGCTGTTTCAACAAGCGTTTTCTCACTGCTGTTGGGGAGGAGAAGAGGAAGGACTGCGAGCGAGGTTCTGGATATGGTTCTTAGAGACTTCAGGTCGGTAAGCGAGTTGGTGGAGAAAGGTATCTTGGAAATAACCAAGCTTGCAAAAATCGAGGTTCAAGAACTTTCGCACATCTTTGAAATAAGGTTCGAACCCTATAAGTCCAGAAAGTTTGTCGATCCTGATTTGGCGAAATGGATACTTTGGTTGCCGCATTCTTATTACGGCGGTTGGGGTATGAAGCATATTAATGACTATGTTAGAGAATCTGATGATAATGCTTTGAAGTTTCTAACGACGATAGTTAATCTTTCAAAAATCGTCAGCAACGCTCCCTTCGTAGTAGTTGTGGATGAAGTTGAAACTCTTTCAGAAGACAATGTTGATGTTTTCTTCCATACTTTGAAAAGGATTATTGATAATGGTCCGGGAGGATTATTCATACTCTTGCTTCTAACGCCCAGAATGTTCGAAGATTTGAAAAGCCAGAGGTTCAGAGTTGCGCCAGCCATAGTTAGTAGAGTTTCTTCAGCGCCAATAAGCCTTGAGAAAATAAGCGTTGAAGAGGCTAAAGATATTGTTGACAAGTATGTGAAAGCCCTCTACTTGGATAAGAACAGTGATGGTTACACGGGAATGTTTCCAATGAATAGTGTGAAACTGTTATGGGCAAACTCTGGAGGCGAGATAAGGCGGTTGCTTTCCGAATGCTTTACGTGCGTTGAGATACTTGCAGACAGGATTAGCAAAGGGCTTACTAAGCCGATTTTCGTTGACAACGAGATAGTCATGGAGGCGATTACTAAAATGGGTCTGCCATTTATGGAGATAGTGGTACCAATCGAGCCTGATAGCGATGTTATAAACCAAATACTATCCAGGTTCTACAATATTGAGAAGCCTTCTGAAAGGAGTATGGTGATTGAACAAGCATTAGCAACTCTGATAGAAATGGGACTAGGCAGGGAGAACTTCCTCGGTAGGAAGAGGATAAGCGTGTCCCTGACGAGGAAGAGGGAAGTGGATCTGCTTTTCACAGACAGTAGTGCCGGAGGTGCTAAAGTGGGAGTTATAATTAGGGCTTTAAAACCTGAGGAAACGCTTGGAAGAAGCAGCATAGAACCGTTAATAGATTTAGCTGAAAGCAGGAGACTGGATAAGTTAATCCTGCTTACGACAAGTCCTCTAGACTCCAGTTCTCAGAATGCTCTGAAACAGTTTAAGAACGTTAAAGTACTGTTCCTAGACGGTAACAGTGTTTCCATGCTCATATACGTTTCGCAAGTTTTCAGAAACCTATCTAGGCCCGAGAGACTAACTCCGGAAACCTCCCTGGAGGTATTGCGGAGACTAAACATTATAGACTAGATGTTGTTATAAAGAAATATTTAAGCCTCAGCGACTATGTTCAGAATGTTATTGCAACTTACAATCCTTTCTCATAAAATTCTTTAATGACCATATCCACTAGTTCTTTCAGTCTCTCCTCTCCTATGCCATACTTAATGGCTGTTTTCCTGAGCCTCTTTGTGACCGCCGGATGCGTTTCAAAAGCCTCCTGTAATTTAGGAAGCTCTAGGGGAGTAAAGTTGAGAACGGAGAGCTTAACGAGCGCTTTTACGTAAACCTCGGGATTCATACCGATTTTCAAAGCGAAGGCGTCAGCTTTCATTTCGAAAATTCTCATTACGAAGTATAGGGTTAGAAACCATAATGCGTATAGGGTGATGTAAACCAGAGAAATCGTCAGTATGATTAATGCATCGGATGCATTAAAAGCCTGCTTCAATATCTTCTTTAAAAAATCCGGCAATACCAATGATGAGTTGCCCAATAGGAAAGCAGATACTACGGCTAAGATAATGATTACAGGTATGTGAGTGTGTCTTATATGGCCGATTTCGTGAAGAAGTACCATATTTAATTCTTCATCGTTCAAATTCTCCTCGGCCATCTCCGTCACAATTATCTTTCTTCTGAATAATCCAATCACTCCTGCGTTCGCAGCCGTTCCATAGAACGTTTTAGCCTTTATTATCGGAGGCGCTTTTCCCAAGCCTGCTTTAGAGACTGCTTCCGAAAATATTCTAGCTAGTCTCTCATCAACAGGAATTTTAACCCCCTGAGACAACCTGTCTATTATTACTGACATTGCTACAAAACCCATTAGAAAACCAATGATTATGAAAAACTGTTGTAAAAGCAAAGGATGAATTAATTTAGACAAGGGATCATATGCAAGAATATTTATTGTTGTAATAGTAATTATGAGGAGCACTGGCAAAAGATTCATGATTACCGAGAATCTTCCAATCTCCTTTTCGTATTTCAGCATTTTTTTAATCAAAGAGATTTCCTTCAAAACTGGTTTCAAATACTTGCTATGAATCTTCATCCAAATCAGTAATAAAGAAACAAAGGGGAATATCAGTGTTAATACAAAGGTAAGTAGCATAGCCCATGCGAAACTCATCCTAAGTATTACGGAAACGGTTAAAGGCAATCCTAGGAAAGGGGGGACAGGCAGGAAAACTATGAAGAATCCGGCGAGGAGTATGGCTAGAGGAATATAGTTGAAAAGAATCATTAGCTTGTTAATCTTTTTCGAAGCGGAGTGATATTCTTCTAATTGGCTACGTTTTAAAACCCTCCTAATCCATAGGGCTAGGACTAAAGTGCATAATGATGGA
>Ga0185307_1000974_pt1 | contig 16798 bp, 16 predicted proteins | sample LHCtaG_FD_128010 | JGI IMG/M metagenome (GOLD analysis project Ga0185307, IMG submission 128010) | Hot spring microbial communities from Little Hot Creek, USA to study Microbial Dark Matter (Phase II) - LHC4sed_matched (SPADES... | ecosystem: Environmental > Aquatic > Thermal springs > Hot... | reverse complement strand
TTTATCTATCTTTTCTATAATATAGCCATCAATCATTTTTTCCTTTTCTTTTGCTGTAAAAAGCTCCCCTCTAAAATCCTTTAAAATTACTCTTTTTTCTTTACCAGCTATCATAACTGCAACAAGACTATAAGGATTTTCTGGGGGTCTTTCCATTTTATCACCATATCTTCCATCAACTGTAAAAAGATTTCTATCCATTATATCATTAATTTCAAGTTTGTGTCTTTTTATTTCAGCTATTTCAAGTTTTTTTTCAGAATAAAAAGGTTTTTTTTGAGGGGGAGAGAGTTTGAGCTGGGGTTTTTCTGAAAAGGTAAAGCCTAAAAAACATAAAATTGCAAAAATTAAAAAATCTGCGGTATATTGTTTTAAATTTTTAAACTCAGCAATTTTCATATCTCTCTCCTAAAAAAAGAAAAAGTAATATTAATGTTAAATTCTTGACCAGAAGGATAAAGCTCAAGACTTTTTATTAATATAAGTTTTTCATGAGATTCAACCATTTTAAGATACTCAAGGAAGGGTTTTATCTTTCCTTTAAAGCGAAGTAAAACGTTTATCTCTGTTATATCTTTTCCCCTTTTTGGTTCTAAAATCTCAAAATTTGTAATTGTTAAGCCCTTTTCTTCTGCTTCTTTTATGAGCCATTTTAAAACTTTGATTCTTATTAAATCGTAAGAAATATCTTTTGAATAAAGAAGAGATAAACTTTTAGGTTCAGATGAAACTTGAGGAGTTTGGACAAGATAAAGTTTTTTCTCATAAAGCTCTTTTTTAATTAAATAGGCTTGCTTTAATTCTGAAAACATCTCTTTGTTTTGCTTTATTTTTGAATTAAGAGGCTTCATAACAAAATTAATAATTACAAGAGCAACTATTATGTAAATTCCTATTTTTCTTAATTCTTCTCTTTTAATTATTTTAATCACTTTCAAGCTCCAGTGTTAAACGAAAATCATATAAGCGGGTTCCTGTTTTTTTAATAGGGGTTCCTTCAAGTTTTACTGATTTTACTATTTTTGAGCTCTCAAGAGCAGAAATTACCTCAAGAGGGTCTTCAAAAGTCATTGACATTTCAAGCCTTTTTTCATTTAAGACAAATCTATTTACTGTGCATCCAAGTGGGATTTTTTGAGCAAGCTCATTCATTATAGTTAAGGGAGAAACGGTTTCTGAAATTTTTTTATTAACCTCTGAAATAAGAGCTGAGTAATCTTTGGGAGCCCCTTCCCTATTTTCAAGAGAAGCTATTTTTCTATCAAGCTCTGAGATTTTACTTTTTAAATCTTTTATTAAAGCGTCATAGTTTTGAGCGGTAAAATATAGAAAAACTGAATAACCAACCAAAGCATAAATGGGAACTCTAAGAATAAAGTCTATTTTAAAAGGAAGAACTCTTTTTATTTTAAATTCCTTAAGATTTATCTTAGGAATTCTTTCAAGAGAGACTGGATAAGGACGAGCTGGAATTCTTACAACCATCATTTTAAGGTTCATATCTTTTAATATGTCACCATATATGATTATTTTTTTAATCTCCTCTTGATAAGGAGTTGAACTTGTCAGGGTAAGACCAGCTAAAAATAACTCAATATCTTTTTGAGTTAAATTGGCAAGAGAAAGGGTTCCTAAAAATTTTCCTTTGGCACAGGCTATGAGATGATAGATCCCTCTTGAGGAAAATATCTTTAAAGCTGATTCTTCGTCTACAAAAAGTAAATCCTCTGGAATTACATACTGAAAAGGAAAAACTTTAAAAATCCTTTCATACTCATCTTTTGACCATGCCCATATATCAACGATTTGCCCTTTTTCGGTTACTTCAAATACTCTAATCGTGAAGTCTAAATTAGAAATTGGAAAAAACTCTGGTATCTCAAGTTGAATTGCCTTTTTAAGCTTAGCTAAAGGGATAGGGGGATAGTTTTTTCTGGTGTAAAAAAGAAGTTCCTTTGAAATTATAAGTATTTTTTTTGAAAAAAATTGAGTAAATTTTAGGGATTCTTGTGGAATTTCAGCAATTTTCCCATCTTTTATTTTGTAAAATTTAACTCCTTCTTTTTGTAAGTATGCTACAATCATTTATTCCTCTTTCCAGTAAATTATACTATATGGAGAATAGATATTTTCATTTAAGTAAATACCTGCCTTTATAGTGTAGAAGGGCTTTGGTTTCCCAGCTTGAACAGTTATTTCAAGATAGGAAGCAGGAAAAAAATATAAACCTTCTCCTTTAACAATCTTTCTTCCTGTAAGAGAATAAAGTTCAGCATCAGAAGTAATAGGTTTTGTCTGCATATATTCTTTAAGGAGATTTAGGGTGTCATTGTCAATATCAAGGTAGGCAATTAAAACAGGATCAGGAGCAGTGTTTGGATTAAAACCAGTTGCTGGCAAAATGCTAAGGTATGGCTCAATTTTTGAATAAAGCTTAGCATCCATTCCTCTTATAAGTTTTAGCTCTTCTTTATATTGGATGGGATAATTTCTTGGTTCATATTTTAAGCCTTGAGAGGAATACCACTCTTTTTCAGCGCCATTTAATCTTGTAAGCTCATCTTGATCAATCCAATCTAAAAGAGAATCTATAAATGTGTCTACATCCTTAGGATCAACCCCAAAATATTCTAAAAGCCTTTTTAGTGCTAATGTGTTAATAGTTGTTAATGAAAGCATTCCGTTTGAATCTTGAACTTTTACTATGAGGTCTTCTAAAAAAGAAACTTCAGTTCCATTTAGAGGGACGCTTTCTATTTCGGGAAGTCCTTCAATTTTGGGAAGAATGATTTCCTTTGGTGTAAATCTTCCATTTAACATTAAGTAAATGAGGGTATCATAAGTTGAACGTGCTTTAAGTATAGCTTCTGCTTTTTGCTGAAAAGCTTGAGCAGATTTAATGTATTCTCTTACAAGCCAATTAAAACCTATAGAGACAGTAAGAATAACCATTACAAGAAGAACCATTAAAAAAGTTGCTGAACCCTTTTTATTTGTATGGATATATTTCATTATAGATTAGCTTCATCATAGAGTTTGTGTTAATTTTTAAAAGTAATTTTTTCTCCCCCTCAGAATCTACATAATCTATCATTATAGCTGAAGGTAAAATTTTTTTCAATTTTCCATCAAATTCACTATACCATTCATATTTTCTTTTAGTAAGGTCAAGCCCGTAGTATTGAAAATTAATTTCTTGAACATCAGTTAATACTAAGTATGCATTACCTTTCTTATAATCTTCAAAGACAAAATCATTTTCAATATCTTCATATTTTTTTGTGAATACAGGAAGTTCGTAATATTTAAGGTCGTATTTTCCTTTTTCATTTTTTTCTTTTAAAACCCAAACAAGGCAAGGAGAATCTTCAGCAAAAGGAGATAAAGATATATAGGAGAAACCATTTAAATCCCCCTTAAAATAAGGAAACCAACCATATTGTCTATCTTTTACATAATAGTCAGTGATAGAGCCTATGCTTTTGTCAAGCCATACAATTTTTGCATACTTCCAAAAACTAAATCCTTTTTGTGCAAGAGTTTTATACTGCATTAAAGTTTGATTTAAGGCAAGGCTTCCAAGCATAAGCATTGTGGTAAAAATTGCAACAGCAACAATAACTTCAATAAGGGTATATCCCTTAGATGCCAATTTCTTCTGGTGAAACACTTATTTTACTCCTGAAAACATTTATTTTATAAGTTTTTACTGTGTCCTTATATTTAAAATTTAAAGTTACTTCATAAAGGTAAAGCTCATGCATTGAAGGAATTTTTACTTCTCCTAATCTTTCAGGTCTTGATTTAGCTATTAGTTTTGATGTCCATTCAAGGGTTACTCCATCTCCAAGATCTTCAACACCTGAGTCCTTAGAAAGATCAAGGGTTCTAAGTAAGGCGGGAGTTTGAGCTATTTTTAGAGCAATTGCATTTGCAGTATTTGCTTTTTCAAGATATTGAAAACCAAGATTAAATAAATACATACTTGCTGCAATTCCTGCTGTAAGAACCATTCCAGCAATTAAAACATCTATGGTAATAGAACCTTTTTTAAACTTTTTCATATCCTACCCTTTCAAGAGAGAGATCTCCAAAAGGGGCTGAAACAGTGATTTTGTACTTTTCACTTCCAACTTGGATTTCTATCTCCCCTCCATTTGAGGTTCCGTTTTTAAAAAATTTAAAAGGTTCTTTTACTAATATATAAACTCCGGGGAAGACCTTTTTCTCACCATTCACAATTAAAGCTCCTTCAGAAGAAGATATATCTTTTTCTTCACTATAAAGAAAACCCTCTCTTTTTAGGGAAGCAATATAAAGCGTAACCTCTTGCACTTTAAGAGAGTTCTTATAGCTTTCATAAAGTTCATAAGAAATAGGTAAGGTTACAGAAAAGATTAATCCAATAATGGCAATAACAACAAGGATTTCAACAAGGGTAAATCCATAACTTTTCATCTTAAAACTTGATTGCTCCAACATTCATTACTGTAAGAATAAGAGAAATGACTATGAAGCCTACTATTAAACCCATGAAAACTATTATTGTTGGTTCAAGAAGAGTGAGAAATCTTCTTATTGCAGTTTTAAATCTATCATTAAATATCTGATAAAGTTCAAAAAATATTTCAGAAAGATTACCACTTTCATCACCAACAATGACAAGATTTGTGAAAATATCTGGAAGAATGGCAATCTGAGAGTAAACTTCAGAAATTCTTTTACCTTTTTTTATTTCATTTATGCTTGCTAAAAAGGCATCTTTAAGTGCCCCATCTTGAATAATATCTGCAGAAAGTTTAACAGCTTTTATAAATTCTACTCCACTTTTAAGCATTGAATGCATAGAATAACAAAATCTTGAAAGCTCAAGATAAAAAAGAAGAGACTTTATTAGAGGAACCTTATTTGTAATCCCCATTATTTTTCTTGTATCAAAATTGATAATTCTATATTGTTTTAAAAGAAAGAAGAAAAGAGAAACAATAAAAAAAAGAGAAATGAGTTTTATATTAAAAATAGCTGCTACTGTAAAAACAAACTTAGCTGGTAAGGGCATTTTTCCTGCTGTTTCAAAGATAGCAAAAAATCTCGGAATTATAAAATTAAACATAAATATAAGTGTAGCAATACTTGCAAGAATAAGAAAAAAAGGATAGGTGAGGGAATTAATAATTTCTCTTTTAAGTTCTATCTGAAATTTAAGATATTGAGCAACATTGTCAAAAGCTGTTGAAAGATTGCCTATTGATTCTCCTACATAAATCATGCTTATACAAATCGAGGGGAAAAGTTCGTTTTTTTCTATTGCCTTAGCAACGCTTTGTCCTGCCTTTATTTCCTGATTTATAGCAGTTAAAACTTCTTTTAGTTTTTGTTTTTTTGAGGTAGAGGCTAAGAGATTTAATGCTTCATCAATCTTCATTCCTGACCTAATAAGGATACTTAATTGGTTGGAAACATTATAAAGGTCTTGTTGAGTTATTCCTTTTCTTAAAGTAAAAGAGATTTCTTTTTTTGTTTTTTCTTTAATCTCAGTAACAACAAAACCTTGTTCTTTAAGTCTTTGTATAGCTTCTTTTATATCTCTTGCTAAAATAATTACCTTTTTTTCAACTCCTGAGGCTTCAATATAGGTGCATTGATATTCTTTTAACATACTCTCAAAATCTCTGGAATGGTAGTAATTCCTTTTAATACCTTTATAAAGCCATCTTCTCTTAGTGTTCGGAAGCTTCTTTTTTCTTTAAGATATTTTCTAAATGATTCAAGGGATTTAAGTTTAAGAAAAGCCTCTTTAAGTTCGTCATCATATTCAAAAATCTCAAAAATTGCAATCCTTCCTCTATAGCCGGTATTCACACATTGAGAACAACCTCTACCTTTTAAAATTTTAGGCTCACCAATTAAATCTTTCCATTTTTTTTGTAAATTATCTAATCCATAAGTTTTTTTTACTTCTTCATCTAAGGAAATTTCCTCACTACAATAAGGGCAGTTTCTTCTTACAATTCTTTGAGCAATAACTCCGATTATAGAGGCATTAATGAGATACTCTTCAATACCCATTTCAATAAGTCTAAAGAGACTGCTTGGTGCATCATTTGTATGGAGAGTACTTAAAACAAGATGTCCTGTTAAAGCTGAGTGTATGGAAATTTCTGCTGTTTCTCTATCTCTTATCTCTCCAACCATTATTATATCAGGGTCATGCCTTAGGATTGAGCGAAGGGCATTAGCAAAGGTTAACCCTATTTCAGGCTTTATTTGAATTTGATTTATTCCTTCAAGTTGATACTCTACTGGATCCTCAATGGTGATTATCTTTTTTTCATCACTATTTAAGTAAGTAAGCATTGAGTAAAGGGTTGTTGTTTTTCCAGAGCCTGTTGGTCCTGTAACAAGAAGTATTCCGTATGGATAAGAAATAAGTTTTAAGGCTAACTCATTGTGATCTTTTTCCATTCCAAGAGCTTTTATATCAAAAGAAAGTCTCTCCCTATAAAGTAGTCTCATTACAACTCCTTCTCCATGAACCATCGGAATTGTAGAAACTCTTATGTCAAGAACAATTGAGGAGACTCTTGTTGAGAATTTACCATCCTGCGGTAACCTTCTCTCTGCAATGTTTAAGTTTGAAAGAAGTTTTATCCTTGAAATAACAGCTCTTGCAAAATTTTCATCTAAGAATTCTATATCATGAAGTATTCCATCAATTCTAAATCTTACACGTCCTTTATTTTTATAATTTTCTATATGAATATCAGTTGCTCTTAAATCAACTGCTTTAGTGATAAGATTATTTAGATATTTTATCACTGGAGCTTCAAAAGCAAGTTCAGTCAGTTTTTCAACATCCTCATCAATTTCTAATGATTTTATCTCTGTTGTATCTTCAAAAATAAAGGCTTTAGATAAGGCTTTTATTTTTTCTTCTGTTGTAAGAAAAAGTTTTATCTTAAATCCTGTAAGATTAGTTATATAATTAAAGGTTTCATAGTTAAAAGGATCAGACGTTGCAATAGAGAGAGTTTGTGTTTCTGAGTCAATTTTGATAGGGATACATTTTTTTTTAATTAAAAATTTTATATTTAGTTTTTCATTTAAACTATTTTTTAAAAATTCTTCAATTTCAAAGTTATTATCAAGAATTGGGATACCAAGATAAAGAGATAAAGCTTCAACAAGTTGTTCTTCCGATAAAACTCCTAAACTTATAAGTATTTGCCCAATTGAAAAAGATGATTCTTTTTGAAGAAGATAAGCTTTTTTTAAATCTTCCTCTTTTATCTGAAATCTTTCTTTTAAAATTTGCTCAAAATTCATTTATTTAGCCCAGTTAGTAATTGATTTTTCATTAAGTTGCCCATCAGGACCAAGAGAGTATAAGTCGTAGGTTTCGTGTTCTCCAGGGTATTTGTATACATAATCCCTTCCCCAAGGATCTTTTGGTATTTGTCTTTTTGCAAGGTAGGGACCTCTCCAGTTTGGTTCACTGCTATTTATAAGTTCATCAAGGGTGTTTGGGTATCTACCCACATCAAGCCTGAATGCCTCAATTGCACTTGAAAGCATCTCTATTTGAGCTTTTGCAATTTCCTCTTTTGATTTTTCGTATCTCCCTATAAGGTTTGGAACAATCAAGGAGGCAATAAGCCCAATTATTGCAACAACTATAAGGATTTCAAGAAGAGTAAAGGCTTTTTTTCCTTTTTTTTCTCTTTCTTTCATAAATTTTTTCATAAACAACCCCCAATTTGGCTCTAATAAATTATATTTTAAGTTAGCTCAATAGTTTGTCAATTATTATATTAAAACCTTTGTCTTCTATTCCTTTATAATACTTTTCTGATATTCCTCTACTACCTCTTCAGGTCTCCCGTCCATCTCTATCTTTCCATTTTCTAACCATATAACTCTATCACAAAGTCTTTTTATGCTTTCAAGGTCATGACTTACAAGTACCATAGTTATTCCTTTTTGTTTAAATTCTACTATTTTATTATAACTTTTCTTTTGAAACTCTATATCACCTACTGCAAGAACTTCATCTATTAAAAGTATCTCTGGGTCAAGATGAGCTATCACTGAAAAGGCAAGCCTTGCAACCATGCCAGAAGAATAAATCCTTATTGGTTGATCTATAAAATTTTTTATACCAGAAAATTCAATTATAGAATCTATTTTAGAAAAAACTTCCTCTTTAGTCATACCAAGAAGAACACCATTTAGAATAATATTCTCCCGTCCTGTTAACTCTGGGTGGAAACCTGCACCAAGCTCAAGAAGTGGAGAAACTTTTCCTTTAACAAAAATTTTCCCTGAATCAGGTTTTAAAACACCTGCTATCAATCCAAGAAGAGTGCTTTTCCCTACTCCGTTTCTACCAATAAAACCTACACACTCACCTTGGCTAATTTCAAAAGATATTTCTTTTAAAACCACATGCCTTTTTTTGAAGTTCCTGATTGATTTATTAAAATGAATTAAAAAGTTTTTAATCCCTCCAGTTATATGAGTATATGAGGGATAGCTCTTTATAACTTTATCAAAAATAACCACTTTATCCTTCATAACACTTCAGCAAATTTATAGGATAGCCTTTTAAAAACATAAAAGCAAAATGTAAAAAGAATAAATGAATAAATTAAATAAAAGCAATAAAACTTAAAATCAAAAGCTCCTTTCATAAATAAATCTCTCCATCCCATAATTATACCACTTACAGGGTTTAAAAAGAGGATTTTTCTATATTTTTCAGGAACTAAAGTTATATCGTAAAAAACTGGAGTTACATAAAAAAGAATGAGCAAGAACACCATAACAAGCCTTTCTAAATCTCTAAAAAAGAGATTGATGCTTGAAATTAGAAGGGCTAATCCATAGGTTAATAAAAATTGGGTAAAAAACCATAAAGGTATTCCCAAAAGCCATACCAAGCTTGGGATTTTGCTAAAAAATAAACCAAAGACAGTAATAACTGGTATAGTTAATAAAAAATGAATTGCATCATTTAACACATTAGTAAAAGGAATAAAATAAACAGGAAATTTAACCTTTTTTATTAAGCTTGTATTACTTAGTAGAATTCCCGGGGAGCTTCCTACGGAGTTACTAAACCATTGCCAGGGAAAAAGCCCAGTTATCAAAAAGAAGCTATAATTTTCTATAGGAACCCTCATTATAACTTTAAAAGCAAAATAAAATATTAATGCCATAGCTAAGGGATTTAACAAAGACCAGAAATAACCAAGATAGCTATTCTTATACCTAACTTTTAATTCTTTTGCAACTAAAACTGTGATTAAGTCTAAATAATATTTAAAGTTTCTATCTTTCATAAGTGTAAGATTTTAAAGAAGTTTGGTATTTAAACAAATTCATAAGAAAAGTAGATTTTTAATCCTTTACTATGAGCGTAATTTTTAATTTGAGGGGAAGTTTGATGGGTAACAAGAATTAAAATTTTATCTTCTGGTAATATTTTTTGTAATTTCTCAACTTTTTTAAGAAAGTTATCTATATCTGATTTTTTTAATTGGGACTTAACCTCCCCTAAAATAATTATAGGTTTTCCTCGAATTGTTCCCCTCCCATATACGTTAATTTCTACATATTTATTAGGAGCTATTTCTATGTAGTCTCTAAGGAGACCCCCTTCAATTTCTAATTCAAAATCTCTCTGAAGTAGTTTTGGAAGATACTTATAAGCTTCATTTTCTAAAAAATAACCAATAGTGTGGGCTAAACTGCCAAGTTGTTCTCTTGTTTTCCCGTGTTCTATTATAAGCTTATGTAGTTCTTCTTCTGTTCTCCTCTGAGCCTCCGCTAACTCCGCAAGCCTCTCATCTGCCCTCCTCTGAGCCTCCGCTAACTCCGCAAGCCTCTCATCTGCCCTCCTCTGAGCCTCCGCTAACTCCGCAAGCCTCTCATCTGCCCTCCTCTGAGCCTCCGCTAACTCCGCAACTATTTTTGTAAGTTTATTCATTTCCTCTTTTAATCCTAAAAAATCTTCTCTTCTTACAACTTCACCCATATATCTTATTAACTTTATAATTACCTTTTTAGTTTGGGGATCAAGATTTTCTAAATCTTCATAAAGGTCTACAGGAATTACTTGCATAAATTATTTCCTTTTTGTTTCTTTATTTTTTAATTATAAATCTTTGTTTATAAAAATCATCTAACAAGCACCCTCTCCTTTTAAAACTACTTTAATTGTTTTTAAAAGTATAACTAAATCAAGCCATAGACTCCAGTTTCTAATGTACCAGCAGTCAAGACTTACTCTTTCTTCATAGGTTAAGTTGCTTCTCCCACTTACTTGCCAAAGCCCAGTGATACCTGGTGGAACAAGGCAATAAAGTTCTGCACTTTCCTTATAATATTTATCTAATTCTTCTTTAGTTACAGGTCTTGGTCCCACTAAACTCATTTCTCCTTTCAGAACATTAAATATCTGAGGGAGCTCATCAAGGGAGGTTTTTCTCAACAGTTTCCCAAGTGGTGTTACTCTTGGATCATTTAAAAGCTTATATTTCCCTTGCCATTCAGCCTTTGCCTTTGAATCATTTTCAAGAAGTTGTTGAAGCCTCTTTTCAGCATCCACATACATTGTTCGGAATTTATAACATTTAAAGCTTTTACCTCCCTTACCAATTCTTTCCTGAGAGAATATAATAGGACCTCTTGAGGTTAGTTTTATTAGTATGCTAATTATTATAAATAAAGGTATGGTAAGGATAAAAAGAATAAGAGAAAAAAAGTAATCCATTATTCTTTTTAAGATGTAGTTAAAGGGTTGGCTAAGGTTATTTTTAAATTCCATAGCAAAGATTTCTTCACGAAAGAAATACATTATCTTTGTACCTATTATAGGAATTTTCCTTATATCGGGAATGTAAAAAATAGTATTTAACTTTATATCAAGTTTATTAATAAAATTAGAAATTTTTTGAACTGAATTATTGGTTTCTGCAATAGCAATTGTTTTAATACCCAATTGCTTAATATATTTTTCAATAGTATCTTCATATTTAAATACCTTTATACCCTCTATCTCCTGAAGATCTGTTTTATCATCTACAAAACCTACTACTTCATACCCAAGGGTTGGTTCTGCTTTTATTGCCCTCATAAATTTTATTCCATTCTCAGTAGCACCTAATATTAGGATTTTCTCCTTATTCCATCCAAGTTTATACAAAATTTCCTTTATCTTTGTTCTAAAGACTGGAAGTATAATAAAACAAAGAGCAAGCCATGTTAATATTACTATTCTTGAGTAAGATTCTGTCTGTTTCGTAACAAAAAGAATAATGAGTGCTATAATTCCTGTTAGAGCAATTGATTTCCACAAAAGCCTTACCTCATCCCAGAAAGTTAGTCTCTTTGTATAAGCACCTTCATAAAGCATCACCACGACATGAATAACAATAAGCTTTAAGTATCTTCCAAGGGGGTGATCAAATACAGGAAGATTTAAAGTAAATAAGGGGAAGATTTTAGTTCTTATTATAATAGATAAATAAATTAACGAAAAAAGAAGCAATATATCAGATATAAGAATAACAAATATTGTAATAATCTTTTCTTTCATTTTTTAAAGAGAACCAATTTTGTTTAATTTTTCAATTATAACATAAATTTTTCTGCTTTACACATGTGAAAGAAGAGAAAAAATCTTGGTGTAAAAGTTTTTTAAATTGGGATTTTTAGAAAAAATTAAAGAGTTCCCAATTGGGAAATAAGGCAGTCCACATAATTATCCCAGGTTAAATGGTTTATAGAATCATAAATTTTAAAGGGATTAAAAGTAAGATTCATAGCTTTTAAAATGGCAGATTTAATTGCAGACTCGTCTCTTTCTACCACAAACCCATTTATCCCTTCTTTAATAAACTCGCTTGTTCCATCGTAGGGAGTAGTGATAACAGGGGTTCCTGTAGCTAAAGCTTCTAAGGTTGCAAGAGCTCCTGGATCATACATAGTAGGTAAAACAAAAAGGTCTGCTATAGCATAATATTTTTCTACTTCTTTTATCTTACCTAAGTAAAATACCCTTTGATCTGACCTTCCTTCAACTCCTACAACCAAAAGTTTAACCCTTTCTGGAAGCTCAGGCAAAATTTTAAGTAAAAGAGAAAGCCCTTTCCTTTCTATATCATAACCTACAAAAAGAATTAAAAAATCCTCTTTAGAAAAGCCCTTTTCTTTTTTAAATACATCTTTAAATTTTTTTAAAGCAGGGTTAAACCTTTTAAAATCCATTCCTCTATAACAAACCATTGTTTTCTCATATACTTCTGGATAAAATTCCTTAACAAGAGTTTTCCCTAAGAAAAAAAGGGAGATTACTTTTTTTGCGTTAATAAGTGCTCCTTTTTCAAGGCTTAAAAGGATTTTATAACGAAGAGCAAATTTTTTAAAAAAAGATGCCCTTTGTTTTTGTAAAAAAGCTACCATTGGGTCGCACATTATAAAAAGGTCTGATGCATAGGGATAACGAAAAAAACTTATAAGTCGGTAATTAGAAAGCTTAGAAAGGATTTTTTTTGCCTGATAGATAAAAAAAAGATGTTTTGGGATAGACCCAAAACCTCTCCATCTAACTTTATAGACCTCAATTTTTTTTAAAATTTCTTCTGGTAAAACTATAGTATGAGCAACAACTCCCACTTTAAAGCCTTTTTCTAAAAGTTTTACTGCAACCATTCCTGCATGAGCCTCTGCTCCTCCAATTCCAAACCCAATCTTTGGTCTAATTATAATTACTTGGTTCATTTTTTTACTTTATTATTAAAGCTTATTTTTAGATTTTACCCGAAAATTTTATAACTTTAAACCTGTGAGGCTGTTCTAAAAATATTTTCGTCCCTCCAGCCTCTAAAGGGACTAGCCCTTTTCCTCAGCCCATTTCACATCCCTTGAACTAACATCCGCTTCAAGGGAGAGAAATCCCTCGTAAAGGATTCCCCAAGGACAGGGAAGAGGAAGGCTACCTTCAGAACTCGCCAGACATCATACCGGGAGTCGGAATTCCTTCCATCGGCTCCCTTCCCCCTGCCTGGCTCACTCTGAAGGCTTTGAAATCTTCTTAAAATCATTACTTTCGCTTGGCTTACTTCCTTAAGTTCTGATTTTATTGCATTCTGCTTGTATTGATTGGTCTCTTTTTCGAGCTTTTCTTTTAGCTCTTCTTTCTCTTCATAGCTACATAAAGCATACTCAATATATTCCTTGTCTGAAAGAAGTTTTAAATAGTTTTTCGGTGCTTTTTCTTTAAAACCTAATGACCTTCTACCTATTACATAAGCTGATGCTATATCTTTGTTTAATCCAAACTGAGGAGCATACTTCAAACTTCCTATTATTGATGTATAAGCTGGATTAACTTTTATAACTTCTATACCATTTAGTTTTGCTAATCTTTCTATCTTTAAAAGAAGGCTTTTAAAGTTCCAATTGTGTAGTCTTTTTCTAAGTTTTGCCTTTCCATCCCCTCTATAGCCTTTCTTGACTTTATTTAGCTCTTCTATAGCTATAGCCTTTCCTTTTTCTTTTGCTATTTTAATTACTTTATGAGCTATTAACCATTCTTGATATTTCTTTTTGTTTTTAGACAATCCTATGAGTTCATGTAAGCTTATACTTTGATAACTTATTAAGTTTCCATTAGAGCTAACTTCTGCTATTGCTAAATGCATTGGACTTGCGTTTGTGTCTATCCCTATCACTCCATACTCTCTCGTTAACCAAACCTCTGGTTCTGGATACTCAAAAGATACTCCACCATAAATCTCTCCATCTCTTAGCTTTAATTCTACAGTATAGGAGAAGTACTCTTTAGTCTTCCAACCTTGATAAAGCAATCTCAAGAAGGTATTCCATTTATCCCTTTCATTGCTTGGTTCCCTTAAAACTTTTGCATAAATAAATTCCCTTTTTCCTGTAGTAATTCTAAGGTTAAGCTCATCATTTAACTTCTCAAACCTTAAAAGTCTATTCCCTTTTTCTATTCCGTTTCCTGTTCCTATGCTTATCAGTGTGCCCTGTCTTCTTTCTTTCCATTTTTGTTTTAGTTTTTCTCTTTGCTTTCCTTGCTTGCATCCGCAAGGACGCATCCGCGAGGATGCGAGCAAGTGATTTTTGCAGAGCTTTTCAAAGAGTGTTTTTCCACCAAAGACTAATGGTCTGTCCTTGGGATATTGACTTGCTTTGATAATGGCTGAAGGGATATATCTTGTGGGAAGGAGAGGGAAAAGCCTTCTTAGCTTCTCGTATATTTCTTTTCCTTGTTTATTTTGTTTAAGCTTGCATTCGCAAGAATGCTTCCTTGCGGAAGCAAGCATGTTGTAAGCAATTCTTATGGCAGAGCTCTGCCAGCGCATTAAGGTTAAGAGTTTTTGTTTATGTTGAGGCTCAAGAAAGAGTTTAAAGGTTAAGGTTATATAAATCTTATGAAAGATGTTAAACCAAGTAAGCAATCTGGCAAGGGGAGATTTTTTAGAACAGCCTCCTTTAAACCTGTTGACAAAGGTTTATTTTAGAATAACTTTGATATTCTATGAACAAGATCTTCTTTATTAGCTGGTTAGCTATCTGGACTGCTATTTTCTTTGCCCATTCTAAGGCCCTTCTTTGGATTGGTTTCGGTTTAATAACCCTTCTTTTTTTAATAAACTTAATTCGTATGCCAAAAAATCTCTTGAATCTACCAAAAAGTGTTCTTATCCTGAACATAATCTTTCTTGCCTTTCTTCTTCCTTTTGCCTTTATGCCCCCAAACCCAGCGAGAACCTTCGAAGATTTTGTAAAAAATTATCTATTTCACATAATTTTAGCCCTCTTTTTAGCCTTAAAGTTAAGAGAAGTACCCGAATTTCATAAATCCCCTCTCTTTTATCTTCCACCAGCACTAACTTGTTTAGCTGTAAGTTTACATCACTTATATTCAGGACTTAAGCTTTACTTACTAAGTAACCATTACCCCATTACTATCTTCATTGCAGACAATATTAGCTTGCTCAAAGGTTTTAATACAACTCTTACCTCTTATGTATTCGTATTTTTTTTCTTCTTAGGTTTGTATTTTGCTGAAAAAAGAAAAAACTTAAAGGTTTTCTTTCTTTTCATAAGTTTTTTTTCCCTTTTTATGGAAATAATTCTCGGAAGAAGGGCATCAATCTTAGGTATAATCCTTTCTGGTTTACTTATAAGCATACTTTTTAAACATCTGACTGTCCGGACCGTTGGCTTATCTTTAGCCTTAGGGTTGACTTTTCTTACTGGAGTACTGCTTATGACTCCAAGTGGAAAAAATTTGCTTATCCGCTATGATAAAATTGACCTTTTACTTCAGGGAAAATATGCAGAAGCTGGCTCTTTTGGAGAAAGAATTTATATGTGGCAGATATATTTAAAAAAAGCCTTAGAGGATCCCTTTTCCGGAACTGGAATTGGTTGGAAGACACAGAAACTATCCCTTCCTAAAACTAATGAACTTGCCTTAAGACATGGGAACCCCCATAACCTCTTTTTTAACATCTGGCTTCAAGCTGGATTTCATACTTTAGTAACTTTTCTTTTTCTTTGTTTTTATAACATTTTTAAAGTTTATAAATTATGGCATTTTAAACCTGAAAAATCAATTAACAGCTTTCTTTTAGGTTACTTATTTGCTTTTTTGATAATTTCTTTCTTTTTTGGAACTGATGAAGGAACAAGGTTTACTCCTTTCTGGATAACAAGTGGATTAATCTGGGGACTAAATGAAAAAAATAGCCTTTCTTCTTGATGGAATTGGTAATAGGAGGCATCATTTTCAATTTAAAATTCTTAAAAAACATAACTTTATTCCTTATGCTTTAATCTTTGAAGAATACATAAAAGAGGCTCATCTTCCAGAAGATTTAGCTTCCTTTTTTTATCCCTTACCCTTTAAAAGAAATGAAGTTTTACGCAAATTTTCTTTTAAGTTTTTAAAATATTTTATAAATTTTGTTAAAAAAGAAGGAATAAAAGCTGTTTTTACCCATCATTGGAGGTTCTTACGCTGTGCGATATTGACAAAATTATTTCGCCCTGAGCTAAAAATCATTTATCACATTATAGTTGGAGGAACCTTAAAACATCCAGGAAGAAGACTCTTTTTTAGGCTCTTTAAAAATAAAATAGACTGCATCTTAGTAAATAGTTCAGCCTTAAAGAATGAACTAATAGCTACTCGTCTTGTTAAGCCTGAAGAGGTTGAGTTATTATACACTTCCTTTGATTTAGAATACTTTCCGCAAGATTTAAGCAAAGAAGAAGCACGAACAATGCTTAATCTTCCTTGCGAAGCCTTTATTTTTGGTATGGTTGCAAAATTTCGTCCTGAAAAAAGACAGGCTGACCTTATAAAAGCTTTTCATTTGGCGCATAAAGAAATACCTAAGGCAGTGGTTGTGTTTGTAGGAGATGGTCCTCTTAGAGAGGAGTGCGAAGCCCTAACAAAGAAACTTTCTCTTGAAAATAGAGTAATATTTGTAGGAAAAGTATCCCAAAATTTAGTCCCTATCTATCTTTGTGCTTTTGATGTATTAGTTCATACCTCAATTAGAGAAGGGATGCCTCTTGCGGTTCTTGAAGGTCTTGCGGTAGGGCTTCCAATAATTGCAACCGATGCTGAAGGGGTGCCTGATATCTTTGCAATAGGAGAGCCAATTGGTTATCTTGTGCCGAAAGGGGATATTAAGGCTATAGCACAAGCTTTGAAAAAAATTTATTATTTGCCAAAGGATGAGCTTTCCCTTTTAGG
>Ga0185307_1000972_pt1 | contig 16802 bp, 10 predicted proteins | sample LHCtaG_FD_128010 | JGI IMG/M metagenome (GOLD analysis project Ga0185307, IMG submission 128010) | Hot spring microbial communities from Little Hot Creek, USA to study Microbial Dark Matter (Phase II) - LHC4sed_matched (SPADES... | ecosystem: Environmental > Aquatic > Thermal springs > Hot... | reverse complement strand
CCTCAAAACCTAGTGCTGTGAAGACTGCCGCAACCCTATCTTCATATTCAATGTTGGAGAGGTAGCCCAGAATATCTAGATAGTATTTGCCTATGTAGTCTTGCCATGATGGGTGTAACCTCTCTTCTAGTAACCCTTGCCACTCTTCTGGAGGTTTTATGTTAAATTTACGAAGAACATCCAGAATCTTCTCTTGTGAAATAGTGAAAAATAAGTCTCGGGGAGCTTCTATTTCGCTCAAAAATTGAGAACTTTCCACCTCCTCCATTTTCGAGATGAATTGAAAATAGAATTGCAACTCTCCTTTTTCATTTACATCTATGTTTTTTACAATAAGAAAGCAGGGAAACTCAGAACTAAACTTCTTGATGTATACTCCTATTGCAGGTATTGGTAAAGTATTTCTTAAATGCTGAACAGGTTGAATCAATCCTTTAGGATGATAAGGCGCCACTTCTTGTCTTTCCCAATAATCTTTTGACCAATGAGTGCATAAAATCAAGATCTTTTTCAATCAATTCACCTTAACCCCAATTTCTTCAGCAAAAGGTAACATAATTTCCAGACATTGCTAATTCTTCTTTTTAAGAACATTAAGATTGGGATAAACTTGTACCGTGTAGCGATGCTTATAATATCAGTAGCTTTATCAAGAAAAGCATTCAAGTTACCTTGAGCGGTTTTTTCATTAAATAATTTTGATTGAGCCATGAATCACCACCTAAAATTGAAAAAACTAAACCTCATCCTATATTAAACTTATTTCAAAGCTTATAAAAACTTTAGCAATAATGATAGTAGGAGAAAACAATCGGCATCCTTGCTCCTCAGAATTTTCAGTCTTAATTCTAAGAAGCTGGAGGAAAAGTACTGTTAGACCAGGGTGAGGCTAAGGTTGCGGTTATCTCTAAAGATTAAGAGGCTGTAAGAATAGGTACGGAGAAGGAAAGTAGAAAGCAGGCACAAGTTATGCTTAAAGAACTGCCAGATTCCTCATTGGACTAGGAGAAATAATTATAAAGACAAAGCTTAAGAGGGGTCAGAGACTTTTACATAGAATGATCAATGAGAAGAAGTTCATAGTTCTTAGTGGATGGCTTAAAGGAGGAGTTGGGCTAGGTCCAGTCGCAGAAATATTAGAAGAATGAAAAGAAATGATTAAGTGTAGGATCTGTAGAGGGGTTTAAACATTCACCGAGTTTCTAAGACATTGGAAAGATGGGCATTGCTTAGCATGTAGAAGTAGACTAACCACTTGATATCTCTACTTATAGTCTTTGGTCGATTTAAGAAAACTTTATAACCCTAACACAGTAAATCTTAATACGAGGTGGAAGATTTGGGTTGTAATAAAGAACCGAAAGAGTTTACTCCCCATCTTGAAGAGTTGAAGGGTTGGATAATAGAAGATATCTGGATTGACAAATATGAAGACTGGGAATCACACTTACAAGCCATAAAACATGTGAATGGAGATCTATCTCTCAGAGTTTACGTATATAAGAAAGAGAAAGATGGAAAGAAGACCCCAATACCATATTCATACTGTATCTATGATTGGACGATCGAAGATTTCAGGGAGGAGATCAAGAAACATAAAGCAGATATAATCAAGATGCTGTTAAGAAAAATATCTAGAGTAGTAAGTAGTAATAATTTTTCATCATGAAACTATCAGGACTGTTTGCTTTTATTAAATTTTCTCTACCCGAAGATAGTATCCGCATAAGCCCTCTAAACAACTTCTATCTTTATAGTTTGATAGTATAGTGTGAGGAGTTTTAGGAGTAGGTTAAGATTTCTTATCTCCTAAACACGATCTTCTGCATTTATCTATTGTAGAGTATGCCGCCTCTCCTTAACATATCTGAAAAACTTCTAAGCCATCCCAAACTTCTCTACTTTTTATTATATATTTAAAATAGCTAGGGACTATAAGCAGGGAATAAGGAACCTCAAACAATTCCTAAACCTATTCACAATGTACTATCAAACAATCAAGACAGGAAGTGGATAAAAAATGCCTATTCGGGCACTATCGTGTTAAACGATAATAACATTTATATTTATTAAATGCTACATATAATTGTGGTTCATAGACAATCAATTAAACAAAAGATTTTAGAGTTATTGAAAAAGAAATTTCCACACCCTTTCTCAGTAGGTGAAGTCGCAAAACAAGTTGAAGTAGCTAGGTCTACTGCATTCACATGGCTTAAAGTTCTCTCAGATGAAGGCAAAATAGAAGTTTCAAGAAAGGTGGGAAATGCTATTTTTATAGGTTTAAAGAGTGAATACTGATGTTTAACGTTCATAATCTGATAAAATTTTGGGCGAGAAAAGACCCTGAACTTTTATTACATGAGATTAAAAATTCTAAATTATTAGCCGATCCATTTTGTGGCTCTGGTTCTTCAGGTTTTTGCGCAATTCTCATGGGTGTTTCAGGATTTCTTTCTGATATCAATCCTACGTCTGTATTTATAACTTACAATATTTTGAACGGTGAAATTTTAAGGAACGAAACTATTGAAACCATGAGAGAAGTTTGTTCTGAAATTGAGGATGAAGTTTACACCTTAAGTAACTTTGAGAAAATTAATTTTGCAGTCTGGAATCATGATGAGGTTATTCTGCTCAACTTTACTTCAGGCAAGAAGACAAAAAATAAAAGTCTAATTAAAGAATACATGGTAAAAGAAGAAAATCTTGAAACGAAATTCTGGTATCCAGAAGGAAAATTTGTATATCCTGGAACTGGTATCGATTTTAAAGATGGTCCACACAAGCCAATTGAGATCAAAGAATTGTTTACTAGACGAAGTCTATATGCTGCATCTAAACTGTACTCCCATATTGAAAAAATCTGGAAAAAAGATAAGTCTCAAGGAGATCTTCTAAAGCTTGTCTTTATAGCCTCCTTAGCTAATGCGACAAAAATGATGCCTCACTCTAGAAGTAGTGGCCCCTCATGGAAATTACCACGATACTGGATCCCAGCCTTAAGAGAAGAAAGGAACTTCTGTAAAACATTTTTGAGAAGATTGTTTCTCTTACATTCCTTTAAGAAAAAATGGTCAAACTTTGTTTCAAAATGTCAAATTCTGGTATCTTTCGATGGAAAAATAAGTGTGCCACAAAAAAGATTCATCTATATATATCGAGCTGATGCACTTAATGCATATTCGGAGTTGCCTAAATTAGACCTCATAATTTTAGATCCTCCACATTATGATGAAATAAATTACTTTGAACTAACCTATCTTTGGCAAAAATGGCTAGAAGGTAGCTGTAATGATGCACGATTTAGGTGTTACGATTATTGGAGCAAGGAAATATGTGTTAATAGAAAGGTTGGTAAAGATCTGGAATGGTATAATGTTAAGCTTTGTGAAATAGTCTCCAATTATGTTAATTGTTTATGTAAAGGTGGTAAGGCTATTTTGATTCTACATAACAGAGATAAGCATCTATTAAAGGAAACTATCAGAAGAATAAAGACAGGTATTAAGGATGGCTTCCTATTTAAAACCAGCTATGAATTTTTGAAAATTCCCTCTTCCACTCAAGGATTACACGGACGCAAAAAATATTTGTGTATCTTAAAGATAACCCGAGCTAGCTAATCTCATACTTTGAGAGATCTGTAGCCTTTTTCCACAACTCCTCAAATTGACTCTTTTCAGTTATAATCGTCTGTGGGTGAAGTTTTATCTCAGCTCTTTCGAAGTTCCCATAAAATGCACTTTCGGTTAAATTAAATGACCCTGTAAGAACAATGTTATCTACAATGTAAGTCTTATCATGAATTAACTTAATTTCTGGTTTATCTTCTACCTTTGCTAATAGATTTTCTAGGCCTAAGTTTTCTTTTAAAATTTTAAGAGATTCCCTTTGAAATCCATATTCTCTATCTTCCTTTTTGGGCATCCAAGTTATTACCCTCACCTTTACCCCTTTAGATGCTAACTCAACTAATTTGTTAGCATAAGTTGGTGAAATATATGGGCAGAGAATATCCAAATTTTTCTTCGCGTTAAAAAGTATGGGCTCTATGTATTTTCCTAGTTCATTAGATCTTTTAGTTAGTCCACGCACTATAATATTCTTCAGATTCTCAGTAAATTTATGAAGTAGCATTCTACTAGTTGTTAATATTTGCTGAATCCCTTCCCCACAGTATCTTTCTAGTCTAATGCATCCATTACATCCATCTAAACAGAGTTTGAAACCATATTTTTCAAGGATGTCATCAAAATAATCACCTATCTCTTCCACATCACTCTCACTTACAATCTCACCCGCTAACAGTACGTTTCTAGCAAGAGTTATGTCAAGCTCCATATTAGACTCATCTAACCCTTTCTTAAATTCCTCAACCTTTTTAGATACTTTCTCAATCTTTTTGGCTATCTCTTGCTCCCTCGCATCCCCTTTTTGTAATCTATTGATTGCTTGATTTAAGGTTCTTTCAGCTTCCCTCTTTCTTAACAGGGTTATTCTCTCAAAGTTATTGTGATGAAGTGTAAGATAACTGGATAGCCAATCGGTGAAGTAGTAAATAAAGGTATGGAATCCATTTTCCCTAATCGTTCTAACAATCGTATCCATTATACCTATCCTACCATTTTTTGCGTTTTCCGCAAGGATTATCTTATCACTATATTTGTGGTAATACTTCGTAAAGATAAAGCTCATATCAACACCAGCGAACTTTTCTAGTATGTACTGAGTTAAATTATGCTCCATCGAATGCAAGAGAATTCTTTTAGCAAAGTTTACTAGCTCATCATCAATATGTGGACTTTCAACATATTTAGCGTACTCTTTTGATACTTCACTTTCTTTATTCATTAATGCTTGAACAGTTTTACTAAGTCGTTTGTAATCGAGGGTTTTACCCAGCGCTTTATAAAGAATAAATTTAAGGACTACATTTTTCCTCACTTCTTTTTCCTTATTTAGGATTTCCTTTATTACATCGGAAAGCCACCCCCTTTCAAATGAAATTTCCATGATTGATGTTGGTATGGCATAGCCAATCTCAGTATCGAAAAATATCCTTACCGTAGGTCTAGCATTAATAAACGATGTACCGATCTCAACTGCATACCATCTAGATTCAACTCTTTTCTTTTCATACGCTACAAAGTTGATAAAAGAAAGTGGGAATTTTTCATCATATACCAGTAAACCTCCACCAGCAATGCGCAATCTTCTTAAAGGATAAAATTTTGGATAGAACCTCCTCTTATAATACCTCCCACTCCAAAATATTTTCCCGTTGCAAGGACCGCCCCGTTCTGAGCTAAGTCGGCATCTATTTTTAAATGGACAATTAACATCGAATGGGTCAGTTGATAGACCTAAACCCTTGTAACAAAAGTAAAGATAATCTAATCTTAACCTCCAAGATGCTAATGTAGGTCCTATACTTTTTACTAGGGTTTTTTCCTTCTCTTTCAAATATTGAAGCAGCTTCAGCTTAGTTTTCATCAAATTTGTTTCATTTTCTATCGTGGAACTCCCCAACTTTAAGAAAAACTGATATCTCCCTCCAACTTCCACAAGCAAACTTTTTGTTGATAAATCGATTAATTCTATGAGTTTGGGGACAATTAATGCTCCATCATACGTATATTTCCCTCTAATTAATGAGGTTGCTCTACCATCTGTTGTTTTTCTTAAAATTTCATCCCATGAATCCCAGGATACTTCTTTAGGCTTTAAGAGCCATACAAATCGAGACCCAAGAATATCTGTTATTTCTTTATCACTTCCTGTTTCATATCCGCATTTTGTTAGTTCAAAAGGAGGGACTCTGTACATGAAGCTTGTTATTGAGACCTCTGAGAGAGGCTGTTCATCTTCTTTTATGAAAATGTTTTCATATTTTATTTCATCAATCTTGTGGTCTATAGTTTCTATTCCAAGACCTCTGAAACCTGCCATGGCTTCTGCTATCTTTTTCCCTGATCCAGCTGTAGCTGGCACATCGGGTAATGATAAAAGATGAATGAGTTCTTCAGGAGAGTCTTTAAACTTTTTAGAAAGCTCCATAAACTTGAGCACTTTAACTTTATGATCAGTGATTTTGCTCAGCGCATCTAAAATGTCTGTTGAAATCGAGCTAGCAACTTTAGCATTTTTAAGTAATCCCTTTCCAGAAAGCTCCTCTTCTTTTGAACTAACTCTTTTCCGAAGATCACTCAGCTTCTTTTTTAGGTCTTCTATAGTTTCATTTGAATCGTTCATGGATATATCCTCCTTACTAACTTAAATAGATCCCAAGCAAGATTTTTGACTTCTTTGTCCTCAACTCTTTCTCCAAATCTCAGAAGCCTCCTTGCAACTTTTATGACGGTGCTTATTACTTCACCGGCAATGAAGGCATAATCGTTTAGTTTCTTCCATTCATCCACTCTCTCCGGCAACTTTTTAAACTCTTCACTCAGTTCCTTAAATAAAAGCTCGCTATTAACATCTTCTTCCTTCCTGATTTTTGCATTGAGTTTATTTAATAACACTTTCGCTTTTGTTGATATTTCCATTATTTCATTTATGAATTCCTTTAAGTTTGAAAACCTTCCATCTGGACCTAGAATGTAAGTACTCTTTCCTTCTCTGCCCATTTCATCCATAAGCAATGAGAAAACATGATATCTTTTTACAGCCGTATTTTTCCATGCGACCGGGATATCCTTATTCCTAAATCCTTCTATAAGATCTTCAGGGTTGTATAGATAGTAAAGTTCCAAAGGTGTATTTCTAAGTATTATTATAGCTAGAGTTGTGTAGAGGGTCTTTTCGATGTTCCTTCCAGCACGCCCTATTCTTTGAGGTATGCTTTCTAACATGAAAGGTACTCCCACTATCCCAATAAAAGTTACATTAGGATAATCAACTCCAAGTTCGAGAGTTGAAGTTGAAATTAACACGCCAAGTTTACCATCTACAAATTCCTTTTCTATTTCCTCTCTATCATTCACTCCAGCATGATGTAATCTTATTTTTTGAAATATTTCGATGGGAGTCTTTGTAGGATCAAAACTAGAATCCAACACATAAGGCCAGTAAGCATATGGATCAGAAGGATCAGATACCAACTTTTGATTAAAATGGTCTTTGGGTTCATAATAATAAGTGGCTGCCACTCTCGCCTGATGGAATATCCTATAAAGTTCTCTTATGCTATCAATAAATATAACGCTTTGCGCTCTTCTATAATGATAGACTGTACCGAGAAGCAAAGCAAGCTCATAAACAACGGTTTCCCATGACCTTAATGGATTTACTGCTAGGATTAAGTAAATAACTTTTTTATTTTCTCCAGTTTCTCTAGATTCGATAACAGTAAAATCTTTATCTGGTTCTAGGTCAAGTAAATCTCTTGCAAATTCCCCCGGCTTAGATATCGTTGCAGAAGAAAGCGCGATCAATGGTTCTACTTTTGAACTTATTTCCAATCTTTTTAATAAATATCTTACATTTCCTCCTAGTAAAGATTGATAAACATGAGCTTCATCCAATATGATTATCTTTAGATCTTTAAATACCTCATAATCGTGTTGAATGGTTTTGCTAGGAAGTCTCCAATCAAGAGTCCAAACATTAGTTAGTAAAATGTCGGGTTTTTTCTCCCAAACCTCTTCCCTACATCCATAAATCCAGTCGAATGTAGCTCCACAATTGGAACATCGAATCCATGTTCTTTTAGCAGTTCGCGTGTACCGTAATTCTCCTCCTTCCTTTCCACCAGCTCCGCAAGCGGGACAAATAGCCCCTCTAAATGATGAACCGGATTCCACTTTCTTATTATATGGAGTTTCACCATCATCTATGCCGATAGTTATTTTCACGTCCTTCAAGCCGAAGTTTTTAAAGTATTGGTTAAGTCTGTATAAAATTGCGAGTATTTTATTGAATTGATCTCTTTCCAAAGATTTTCTTGGATAGATGAGTAAAACTTTAATGCCATTTCTGTTTTTCTCATTAAGTTTGTCCTGTAAAACCATAACTAATGCAGGTATGAGAAATGCGTAAGTTTTGCCGCCTGAAGTAGGGGCCGTAAGGACGTATGCCTTTTTATTGGCTTTTAGAATAGTTTTTATAGCATTAAACTGAAAATCGGAAAAACCTCTTATTTCACCAAAACCTTCGATTCCTTTTGGATCTTTATATAAAGCAAGCTTGATAAGAGGATATATTTCTGGGCGAATAAAACTTAATATTTCATCAAATGAATGATCGGTGAAGCTAGGTATTTTTTCATCTCTAACATAAATTTTAGTTTCTAAAGGATAGCGTAGGCTTCCAAATTCAATTGTAATATTTGAAATCCTGTATGCTACATCAAAATGTAAAGTTCTTATCTTATCTTCTCCATTAAAAATTATAAAACCCATTTCAGTTAAAGTGTCTAAAAGATTTTTTGCCTCATTCGCATCACATTTCAAACATGAGGTTATGGCATTAATAGCTTCAGAGACTGTTAAATAAGCCTCCTCTATCCTCTCCTCGCTTCTCCTATACTTCTCGTACTCTCGGTCTATTAAGGAATGATAAGCTAGAGCTATGTTTTTCACACAAGCTCACCTTATGTTCAAAGCCTCAACCGCTTAATATATTAAGTTAGCCTACTTAAATATAATGAGGTGCAAGAATATGGCAGTTGCTTATCCTTTTACCTTATTAGATGAAAAACTTCAATATTGGATTAGCAAGTTAGGTTTTTCTGAACCAACAGAGATTCAAATACTTAGTATTGAGTCTATAGTCAAGGGCGAGAGTGTTTTATTAATAAGTCCAACAGGTACAGGTAAGACCGAGGCTGCACTTTTTCCACTTTTACATAGACTCTTAAGAGAAGAAGAGGGGGAAGGCATTAAACTTATTTATATTAACCCACTTAAGGCTCTTACGAGGGATCTTACAGAGAGATTACGAACTTACACTCACTTCATTAATCTAAAGGTTAGACCCTTCTATGGCGATGTGAGTAAAGTGTTCAAGAAACCTGTTCCTGAAATTGTTATAATAACTCCTGAAAGCTTGGAAATAATGCTCGATTGGGCTCCTCGTTGGTGGCCCTATCTTAAAACTATAAAGTATGTCGTGATTGATGAAGTCCACGAACTTATTTCTTCTAAAAGGGGCTATCAATTACTAGTTCTATTAGAAAGGTTAAAACAATTTGTTGATAGAAATTTTCAAAGAGTCTGTTTATCAGCAACCATAGCCAACGCTGAAGTAGTTGCTGAGATATTTGGAGGTTCTGATGGAAAATTAAAGGTTATACGGTCCTATATGGAAAGAGAGCATGAATTTGAAGTAAGATTGGCTATACCCTTAACTCGTGAAGAGAGAGAAGATCTTTTTATTGCAGGAGCTAGATTGGTTTCTGAATACATTAATAATGCAAAATCTCTTATATTTGTAAACTCAAGGTATTCCGCAGAAAGACTAAAAGCTGAGATTGAAAAGAAAGGCATAAAAGTAGGGGTGCATCATGGATCTATTGGTTTAGAGGAGAGAGAGTTTTCCGAAGATGCTTTTAAACAAGGGTTACTAAGGGCTGTTATTGCTACAAAAACGCTTGAACTAGGTATAGACATTGGTGATGTAGAACAAGTTATCCAGTATAGATCTCCCGGTAAAGTTAATGTTTTAGTTCAAAGGGCTGGTAGAAGTCTTCATAGACCAGGAGAAAAATCTGTTTGTAAGATAACTTCTACAGACCCTGAAGACTTCTTAGAATGCTTGGCACTAGTAAGTCTATTTAACAAAGGTTTTCTTGAGGAACCAGTTATTTTAGAAAAACCTCTTGATGTTCTAGCTAAAGAGATCTTAGGCTACGCTTTACACAACTATAGAGGGGTAAAGAGCTATAAGAATCAGTTCACACCAGTGAATTTAAAGTCCATCTACGAAACAATTAAGAGGTGCCTTTTATTTGAAATGCTTTCTGAAAAGGAATTTGAAGAAGTCGTTAACAATTTGATTGCTGGCGAGTTATTGAGTTTAGATAATGACATACCGTTTCCTGGGTCTAGATTTTGGAAAGTCTGGAGATTTGAAAAAACCGAAACTATGGAGTGGCCTTCCTTAAGCTTTAGCGAATTCTTTAGCATGATTCCTAAACGAGAAACTTTCACGCTGTGGATTGAACACGGCTTTGGTAAACGGAGGAAGCTTGGTGAGCTTGATTCATCTTTTGTTTATAGGTCTTTGGCTACAGGTATGGTGATAAGGTTTGCAGGCTCTAATTGGAAGGTTAGTGAAATAGATGAGATGGGGCATAATGTATTCGTTATCGAAGCAAAAGAAGCTGGGGAAGTTCCTTCGTGGAAAGGTGAGGGACCTCAAAGAAGTGAGATAGTTGCTAGAGAGATGCTAACAATTTTACGCTTTGCAACCAAAAATCCTCAAATTGTTTCTGAGCTAGCTAAAGATAAAAAGGCTGTAGAGACAACCCTAGAATACATCAAGGGCATAGAAAACTTCTACATAGATGCTATTGTTGATGGTAAGATTGTTGTTGAACATATTCCCTCTCTAAAAACTTGGATTTTTGTTACATTTCTAGGAGAAAATATCAATCGCACATTAGCTGCGGCTATTTATGAGAAAATTAGTGAAGTCAGCTTACTAGTTAAATATGTCATTTCTCCAATAGGTTTTGCTTTTAGGTCAGAAATAGTTAATCCTCTTCATGCTTTAGGAAAAATAAACTTAGAAGAATTTGAAGAGCTTGTTGAGAAACATGTAACTGAGAAGTCACCCTTCACAAGGTTAATTAAGGAACAGATAAAGGAACATTTTGGTTTCCCAAGAGACGAGGTCTTAATAGAAAAAGAGGCTAACAAACAAGCAATGAAAATTTACTATGATCTAAAAGGTGGGATAGAGGCTTTTAAGAAAATTAAGAGCGGTTACTTAATTGAAGTTCTTAGAGAAAAGACTTCCCAGTTAGGGGAAAGCATAATAAGATATCCATTTGAAAGACCTTGGAATGTTAGTTTGAAATCTATTATAAAGGAGACGTTAGAGAAATTTCAGTTTGGAACTCTGGATGATATTTTTGAATATGCATGGAGCAATCCCTCAGAGGCTAAAAGAGAATTGCAGGAGTTATCACGGGAGATTGATATAATAGCTTTTCTTGATTTGACTGTAAAAGGGTGGAGTATAGTTAAGGTGCCTTTAGAAGAAGAGTGGGTAACGATTAAGGTACCAGTAGCGACCAAATTCTTCATAATAAGAAACGAGGAAGACCTCCAAAAAGTACAGAGAGAGTTAGCCGAGGAAAAGTTTCCTTTAACAAAATTGTTGAATCTACAGATAGAATTTGCCTTCACTGGAGTAAGTGGTGGTGTAGAGGAGCCTTACAGCTTAAAGATAACAAATGCGTTTGAAGTGGTGCTTGATAGGTTAATTAAGGCTAGGATAGAGGAGAAGTACGATAAAGTAGATCTTAAGGTCCATATCAAAGGGACTAGAATTACTATGATACATTATGGAGTTCCTGTAGCTTTACTGGAACATATAATTCAAAAAGACATCATGACATGCCATATTCTTCTAGAGAAAGGCATAATTAGCGGAAGAAGGCAACTTATTTTTGAATTTCCTTAAATCTCTATTTAACGCAAAGAAATCGCATTGGTGGCAACGAAGACCTCAGCTTATTAAAGAATCTATTATCATCTCTCCTAACTCTTGTGCATACTCTTTACTAGGAGTCAGAAGAAAAATGATGAGACTAACTTTTGGAGGGAGTGCTGATATCTCAATATAGCCTTGCGTTGAAAAAGCTGTAATGTATGCGTACCGTCTTTCAAAAATTTTCCAAATCTTGAAGCTTTTCCTCAAAATTTCTTATCAATTCATTAAACATCTTAAATCTTCCATGCTGCCGATCAAAAAATAAATCAATATTTTTCATGCCATGTTTTTTTCCTTAAAATATCTATCAGCAAATTTTCGAGTATTTTACGAATTAATACCATGGCTGCTGTATAAAGCCCATACCTATATGCTAAATTGATATTCTGCACAAGAATTTTATAGAATTCATCAGAAAATACTTGAATTAACAAATACTCTGGAATTGCTGGGACTGTTAAAAGTGTAGGAGGGATTTCCACCTCACCTTTTTAAGTATACACATATGGCAGGATATTCTATATATAAGTCCTCCTCTTTAATTCCTTTCCTTACTTTGATATTTCTAACGATTTTCATTGCCATTGCAATTGTTCTTTCAGGTGATGTTTCATAACATTTATTTAGAAATGCTAAGACATTCACTGGATAATCTGGATCGCCGAAAAACTGACTTCGTAAAAACCTAGGTAATTCTTCTGTTATCTCATCAAAACCATACATTTGGGCGTATATCGGCCATTCTATTTCCCACTCGTTTTTAACTATAAAATCTGAAACCTGCGCTATGAGCATTTTATCAGCTTCTTCCTAGAGTTTGTAGAGGACATAACATTCACCTTAAAGTCTGAAAAATCTTTTTCCATATTTTTTCTTCAACATCTTTCCTTATCTTTGCATCAGCGATTAAAGTTAATAAGAGTCCATCAACTTCTTCTTTTAGTTTTTTATACTCCTCTTCAAAAGTTTTGACAGCCAAAGTTATTGTCTGTTTATCTAAAGGTATTCTAACACTTGAGCAGCCTGTTAGAGCTGCAAAGTAAATAAACTTTGCTTCTTCTTGATCCCATCCTCTATAAACTTCTTCCCCCCTTACTCGAACATAAAATCCGTTAATATCGCTTCCGAGCATAGGTCGACCAGTAGGAATCTTCACCTCCTTAGACCACAAACCTTTATAATCAGCAAGGTAAGCATCAGGAAACTTCTCAATTTTTGTACTTAACATACTTATAACACTATTAGCTAAAGATTTTACATCAATATTCTTTTTCTTTTTTCTTCTTACAACGGTCTTAGCCCTTTTAATTCTAGTTTTGACTAAGTCAATAACTGCTCTATACACCTCAATTTGTTCTTTCTCATTTAACCCTAAAATTTCATTCATAACGATCTCATCAAGCTTCCTTCTATCAGGCTTAACTCTATCTAGAGAAACTTCTTCAGGCGAATTTGCACCGATTTCATCAAACATTGTGCTAATTTCCCTTTGTTTTAATCCACTAAAAGTCTCGACTAACTTCTTTAAAGTTTCATTAGCGACCTTGCTAGGATCAGGTATTTGAAGCTGCATAGGCTCATACACCGCTATCCATAAAATCCCTTCACCAAAGGTTACCCTGCCTGTTAGTTCTTGAAAAAGAGCAAAATAAGTAGAATTTAAAAAAGCAATTATGGCGTCATGATACGCTTTTGATTTGAGCTGCACAGCATATAATTGCTGGTCAATAAATATCTCAAAATCTGTTACTGGAATGAAGTGTCTATCCCATATGCCCTTTATCCAAATCAATTCAGCCCTTACTTCTGGAAGTTCATACCATTTCTCTCTTGATTTACATGTTGGCCTTTCATGAAATCCTTGCTCTTCTCCCCATTCAATATATTTCAGAACATTTGTTCCCCTTAGTTCCTGTTTGTCCTTATGAATTAACAAGACTCTATATTTAAGATCTTTTGGATTTACAATAATTGACTTGCATTCTCTTGGTGATTTAACTACATAATTAGGAATCCATATGACGTTTCCATCTACTAGAACATCATCAAGCTTATATTCTATAGCATACTGTGATTTTTTGAAGTATTTTCCGTTTTTATCAATCCAGACATCTTCTTTTGGAACGAGATCTTTTATCTTAAGCCATTCACCATATTTTACCGGATGCGTCCAGAATTCCCTTTCAATCCCTAATTCATTAATTCTCTCTTGGGTTAAGTAGAAGAACTCGTTAGCACCGGTGGTGAACCCTCTTCTTATCGTTGCTACTTTCTTTAAAGGAACGAATAAGTCTTTACCTTTCTCCAAAATTTTAAAGAATATATCAGGCGCTCTTAAGTATCTGCCCCATTTTGATCCTTCATACTTATTTTCTTCCTCATTCCATCCTTCAGCCCAAAGGTCTGCTTGACTAATCATCGTAATTCTGAAATCTTCATTTTCATAAATCCAAAGTTTTTTCTCAAGAAAATCTATCTTCTTCATTTGAATTCTTATTTCCTCATCTTTATCGCAATTTTCTATAAAGCTCACAAATCTCTCCACATTATTCCATCTTTCTTCCTCGGTCTCTCCGATGGGTATGATTTCTCTTAACCTCTTCTTAAGGTAAACAAATTTCACCAAATTAGAATCTCTGGCTTTTCCGTCATCACATCTTTCAAGAATAGTTATTGCAGTATTAATATCAGCATCCTCAAACCATCTTTCGACTTTAGATTCAATGATCGCTATGACCTTGAAATTTCTCAAGAAGAATTCTTGAAGGTGCTTACCAAAATCTACATCAAGCCATGAATTTGAAGTTATCAGACCCATTCTTCCATTTTTAACTAAAAAGTTGGTTCCGTGGAGGTAAAAGTACGCATAAATGCTAGATCTCTTGCTTATTTCAATCCCACAAATGCTTTTAACTAACTCTCGGAGCCTATCCTTGTATCCTCCTAAGAAAATATCCTCCATTTCCTCTTGTCTTGTATAGGGAGGGTTCGTTACTACGACATTACAATCTTTTGGGAATTCCGTTTCAAGTTCCTCCTGTTTCAATTTTGGTACTGGAAAAGCAAGCTCGTATAACAGAGACTTCTTACCGGGTAAAACTTCAAAGAAATCCTTACAGGCTATGTTGGGAATATTTTCAATAGCCTCTATATTCTCTCTAAGCATGTTGATTAAAGCTAAATGAGCTGGGAATTTAGCAACATCTATACCCCAAATCTCTTTAACCAATTCTTCATGAGTTTTGGACGGCTTCGAATATTTTCCGTCTTTGAATAACTCTTGAGCTAGAAATTTTTTTCTATGATATGCTCTAACTAGGAAAGTTCCTGATCCACAAGCGGGATCCAGCACTTTATCATCAGGATGTTTTACCGTAAACCCGAGAATTAAATCAACAATGTCTGTAGAAGTAAAATATTGTCCTAGTTTACGTCTCTCAGTTTTCGGAATCAGTTTTTCGAATATCCTTCCAACTATATCGTATCCTATCTCTGAAAGGTCATATTTGTTAAGCTCCGTTATTAGCCGTTTAAGCCCTTCTACAATTTCATCTGGAATTGGAATTCTTTCTAAGAAATCTGTTGCAAAAATTATACCGTAGCGCGGATTAATTATCATGCCAAAATTAAAATATTCTTGGAGCCTCGTCTTCAGCTCTTCACCATTAAAGACATTTTTGACATCAATCTCCTTTAAACCAAACTTCTCTTTCAAAATGTTATAGAACAAAATTTTGTTAATCATCAGATAGATTGCCTGCCTTGCAACCCTATCATAATCATCTTCACTATCTTCAAATAACCAGCCCTGCCCAACGAACCATTCAACCAACTTACCATAAAATTCGGTATCTTTTTCCTTCTTCTTAATAAGATTATTAGAAACAGGAATATAAAGAGAATCAACAGCAGTCTTAAGATAGTGGACCAAAATTTCATCTGGCGGAAGCTTTGGCAAAACATATACTTCAGGCGGTTTTGTTAGTTTCTCTTCATAATACGCATGTAGGGCTCGTAGGAACCTCAGTAGAAAGGATTTTACAATTCTCTCGACTTCAGATTTGCCTAATTCTCTAAGATCCTTAATTTCTAGAACATCTTCATGAAGCAACCTTCTTTCAAGTAAAGTAGTTCCAGGTCGAAAAGTTTCCCAAAGAACTAGCTTGTTTATATTCCACGTTACAAAAAATGGTATTCCTGCATCAGTAGATTTCTTTAAAGCATCTTCAACCAATTCTTCATCGTAAGCGCTAATCATAGGAGTTTTAAGTTCTATGAGACACACAACTTTCTCTTCGGTACCGTTCCAGATAACTATGTCAGGATATTTAACCCTGCCAACAATAGTTCTAACTTGAACTTCTTGATCAGCTCTCATAAACGGGAGTCTATGCTCCCTTATGATCTGATTAATCCATTGGAGAATCAAACCCTGAGCCCAACGCTCTCCGTACTGAAGATCCATGAATTATCCACCTTACACCAAATGTGTAGACTGATATGCATATAAAAGGTATTCACAAATACTTTAAAAATTTAATGTAGAACTTCAGTTGTTATTAGGGGAAGAGAACCTTGTCTTTTCAACTCTTCTAATCTCCTCTTTAACCAATTTTCTTCTCCTTCAAAGCCCGCTAGGCTTCTTCCCTATTTTTACCGCAATTCAAGCACCCAAAAATAACCTCTAGCTTTTCTTTGGCACGATAAACTTCGTTTTAGTGCCGACTTCAGCAGACCTAAACTTTTTCATCTGAAGTACAGGAGAACAATGAATTGCTTTAACAGTTTCTTTTTTAGGAAGATCCTACTATAACCTCTCGGTTATTGTAACTCACAAAGAGAATAGAAAGGATGGAGAAGCTATGAGAGCCTTTTTAAGTCATGCGTTAATATAACTTATCCAAAAATATGTTATGAAGTGTAAATAAATATAACCTCTATTTTAAGCAGTCATCGCAGCTCCTCGGAATCAACTACCTTCACTAATCGACCACTCATATCATACAGATAGAACCTAAGTGAAATGCTTTCAGATAAACTATGGGTCCCGCATGCATGGCAATTATCATATGCTCTGAACGCCATTTCGACCATGTTTAGTATTCCTTGGTTTATTTGTCCTGCTTTGATTAGGTGTT
>Ga0185307_1000970_pt1 | contig 16809 bp, 14 predicted proteins | sample LHCtaG_FD_128010 | JGI IMG/M metagenome (GOLD analysis project Ga0185307, IMG submission 128010) | Hot spring microbial communities from Little Hot Creek, USA to study Microbial Dark Matter (Phase II) - LHC4sed_matched (SPADES... | ecosystem: Environmental > Aquatic > Thermal springs > Hot... | reverse complement strand
CTCTTCGTCGGGTTTTTCGCCCCTTACCTCGCAGCAGCCGCCGCAGCTATTGCCTTGGCTAGACAGCCTCTTGACGCTCTTTTAGGTTCCGCGTCAGGAGACCTAGCCACCCTTGTGGCGGCGAGGAACGTCGTCCTTTGCGCTCTAGTTGCCGCGCCTTTCTCAGCCGTGGCTCTGGTAATTGCCAGCTACCTCGCGGAAAGCCACCGAACGATAGCTAAGCTCATCCTACCGTTGGGTGCGCTAGCCGCTTCAGCCGCGCTGGCGTGGTTAGCGTCCTCGTACAGCGATTGGTACAACGAAGTTTACGCTGTGAAAACGCTTTCCGCACGGCTCGAAAGCATCGCCGTCTCCCCGGGAGCCCGTTACCCCCTGCTCTCGCTTAAAGTGGCTTTACGGACGGGCGGCGCCAAGGCCTTGGAGGCTGTGTACCTGAGGTACAACGTACGGAGGGGTTCGACGCTCATAAGGCAGGTTGCCGATAACTTTCCCAGCGGGTTAGCGATCACGAGAGAGGGGGTTTTAGTGGAGAAGGTGATCGAGCTACCTGAGGGTGTAACCTACGAGTGTTTTGAGAAGGACGAGTGCAACGTACAGCTCCAAGTTATCGCCAGAACGAGGTTCGGTCTAGCACCGATAGACTTCACGCTCACTTCACAAGGGTGAGCCCCCATACGTAGAACTCGCTTCCCTCAGCCAGCTCTACGAAAGCGTAGAGGCGGCCGCTTAGGCCGGCTTCCCTGTACCTCACATACATGTAGTAGACTAAGTCCGATAACCCTGAGGACACGATTAAGCCGAACACGATGCCAAGCGCCAAAACCCTGTCTAACGCGAGGAAAAGGAGGAGCGGAGCGATCAACAGGAAGTAGAAGCTTGCGAGACCTTTGACGCCACCCCTCTTCCTTTTCTTGAACTCGCCTTTTTGCGATACAACTTTCAACATAGTGGAAAGAGCACGCACCCTGTAAGCTGAGATGCCAGCTGCGAAGAGTGAAAATGAAAGGAGAAAGCCGATGTTGAACAAGCCCTCTCTCGTGTTGAGTGCAAGGTAGGCGTAAAGCAGCGCGGCAGCGATCGAGACAACCGCTCTGAGGACCAGCGAAAGTTTGCCGAAGGGGTACTCCAGCAGGATCCTTTGGTTGCTAGCCGTGCCGCACCACCACATGGGGGAAGCCCACCGAAATAAAAATATCCGCACGTTCGAGGAGGAAGCGCCTTGGAGAAACTGCACTTGCTATTGGCGGAAGCGGGGCTCGAGCTCGTCCCCAAGGCGCTGTGGAGCCACCCAGCCGTCAGGGCTTCCGCGAGAAAAAGAGGAAAAAAGCCCAGCGAGATCCTGCTTGATGTCGCGCTGCACCGTAGCGCGATGGTGAACCTCGAGGAAAGGTGGAAGAGGGGGAGACCGGACATCGCCCACTTCTGCATGCTCTTAGCCCTCGGCTCCCTTCTGAACAAAGCTGGGCTCCTTTCGCTGCACATTCACACGTACGAGGGGAAGGTGATCGGCACAACCCCCAATGTGCGCCTCCCCCGCAACTACAACCTGTTCCTCGGGCTCGTGGAGCAGCTGCTGGTGGAAGGGAAGGTGCCCCCCAACGCCAGCGAACCCTTGCTATGGCTCGAGAAAATCGGTTTAAAAGAGCTCGTGGGGAAGGTTAAGCCGTCGAAAGTCTTCCTTCTCAGCGAGAAAGGGCGTCAGCTTAAGTGTAGAGAGCTGGCTTCCACCCTAGTTAAGGAGGAGGAACCAATGGTGGTGGTCGGTTGCTTCCAAGCTGGAGACTTCCGCGAAGAGACACTCTCGCTGGCTGACGAGGTGGTCGCGATAGCCCAATCCCCTTTGGACGCGTGGGTGGTGGTGGCGAAGGTCCTCAGCTCGATCGAGGACGAACTGGGGGTCACATGAGTTGCCAGCGCGTTAAAGCTTAATACACAGCGCGTTCGCTAAAAAGAAGGAGATGCAACTTCAGTCGCACTTACCAAGAAACTTTACGAAGGTTAAGGAGCGAAGCCACTAAGAGAAAGCTCACCATGGAAGAGCCAGTCGCGCGCGTCTACCGGAACTCCGACCTCAACTGCGAAACTATTGTGATGACCGCCCAGTGGAATATTTTCGAATGGGGATACCGGAGGAGGAGCGCGAAGGAGGGAGTCGCCGAGAAACTAGCTGAGGTTAAGCGGGTGGTCGAAAGCGTAAGGAGAGAGCTGCTCCACTAGAGGTAGACGCACCTAGCTGTCCTGCGCGCCAACTCGGATACCCTGACCTCACCGACTCCGCTCAGTGCGGTCGCTAGCCTGTCGTTGAGGGGTTCGACCCACCGCCTCGGCAGGTTTCTGCCCCCCAGCATGAGGCCGACGATGCTGCCCGCTGTCGCCCCGTTGCAGTCAGTGTCGAGGCCCGCCGTAACCGCGTAGATCACCGTGCGGGCGAAGTCGCCCTCGCCCCACAGCAGCGCAGCCACCACGATGGCTGCGTTGTTGATCGTGTGGACAGGGTGGTAGTGTCCGTATCTGTTCAGGATCTCGCCTATCGCCTCTTCCCACTCTAGCCCCTTCGCGTGGAGCGAGAGGACGTAGCGCACAGCTTCCGCCAGCCTGCTGCGCTCTGGAACCACTTTGAGGGCCTCCTCTACCAGCTTGCGCGGCGAGTCAACGGCGTACGCGAGAGCGAGCATAGCAGCCACGAACATCTCGCTGTAAACCCCGTTCTTCGTGTGCGACAAGCGCGCGTCCCTGTAGGCCAGCTCCGCCGCCCTGCTCGGGTCGCCGGGCGAGACGTAACCCCACAGGTCGGCTCTGATCTGAGCTCCTATCCACTCTCTGTATGGGTTCAGGTAGGTTGCAGTCTCAGGCGGCTTGAAGCCGAGGACTAGGTTCCTGTAAGCTGCACGCTCGGCTGTGTAGGTCAGGTGGTAGGGCAAGAGCGAAAGCCAAGCTTCGGCGATGTCTTCCGTCTGGAACCTTGGCCCCCGCGTTTCGTACACCGTTAAGTTGAGGATGGTGTAGTCGAGATCGTCATCCCTTTCAGCCCTCTTTAACCCCTCCCTTGTGAGGGGGTGAAGGCGCTCTTTCTCCGGCTCGGGAAAGGTAGATGCAGGAAAGTAGGGTCCTCTGAGCGGGTACTCACCAGCCGCTTTCAGAGCTTTGATTATCCGCTCCCTGCTCCACCCCTCCACCGGCTTGCCCAGCATACATCCGGCGCAGCGGCCCAGCCACGCGCCCAGCAGCTTATCCGAGATCTCTTCAGCGCTGAGGTCGACCGGCAAGCGAGCGGGAGGCGCGGGTCTCTCCGAAGCGATCGCCTCAAGGTGGGTGGGCTCACGGAAGGGGTATCCGCTCCTCGGCTCCGCCTCGCCCAAAGCCCTGTAGATCGACATGAGCTCGGACAGCGACTTCGCCCTCCTCAACCTCCGCCTAACCTCCTCCACGTCCACGTCGTAACCCTCTTCGAACCTCTCTACAGCCTCCCAATCCACCAGCTCTCTCAGCTCCTCGAGGTTAACGAGCATACACGGTAGTGAGAGGGTTCAGGTTAAAAACGCGATCGCCTAAGCTGTGGGCCATCTGGGGAGCTATGGAACTGAAGGACACCTACAGCTTACTCGCGACGGCTCGGTAGCTGCGCATCGTGTATGCGCGGATTGCGGTCTGTCTGCCTTGTGGGCTTGGTGTAGGACATGCGCCTCCTGAAGCTAACACGCCGCGCCTAACAGCGGACATTAACCGCGTTTACGGCACTCCGAGCATAGGCAGCGTGTAAGGTCGCACTCTACCCGAACAGGCTTCTCAGGATTTCGAGCATTTGGAGAGCGTTCTCTAGCATCCAGTGGTTATTGTTGAAGAAAATGTAAACTCTTGAAGGGGAGAGCTCGGACACTTTCCGCGCCAGCTCCGCCAGCTCTTCCCTGCTGTACTCGTACGCGTACCACGCGCCCCTTCCGTGAAGCCTGAGGTAGACGATGCCGTTGCTTGAAGCCACCCACGTGCCCATCGGCGAGTCAACAGAGACGAAAGTGACTCCCAACTCCTTGCAGAGCCCGAGCCCCTTCCCCTCGAACCAAGATTTGTGCCTGAACTCCACCGCCATCCTGCAGCCGAGACCGCAGGCTTCCGCGAAAGCCCTCAACCTACTCTCGCCTTCCTCGCTCGCCGCGAAGCTGGGCGGAAGCTGAAAAAGGTAAAAGTCTACGAGCGCGTCTAAAGGGGCGAACCTCTCCCTAAACCTACTCCAAACCTCGAGCGCGGTGCCTCCCATCCTGCGGACGTGCGTGATCGAGCGATGCACCTTCACCGCCCACCTGAGCTTCGTGCCCTTCTTTGTCCAAGACTTGACTTGGGAGGAGAAGGGAAAGCGGTAGAAGGAAGCGTTCAGCTCGACCGCGTTTAACCCCGATCGCTCGACGTACCAATCCAGCGTGCCCTCCTCATTCCAGTCGTACATCCAACCCGAAGTCCCCACGTATACGTCAACCATCCATGATTTGAGACCACTCTACGCAATTAAATCTACGCGCTTACTAGCGAGAAAGCGGGGAATGTTACGGGGGTTGCTGCTCCTCTATGGGAACCCCTTTAGCTATCCTAACCTGCCTTCGAACCTCCCATACCACTACTGCCACGAAGAGGAGGCTGAACAAAAGGGCGAGCGTTGCCGCTACGAACTCCGGGGAGTCTCTTTTGAGGAAAGGTAGGAGTATTGCCGACATGAAAGCGAAGTAAAAGGCGATGTTGAAAGCCGTCCGCCCAAGCTGCGGATCCATGCTGCTCACTCGTACAGGTAGCAGGCTACCCACCTGTCTTTACCGACGTAGTACCGCTCTGGAGGTTGTTTATCGCATTTGCCTTCTACGAAGAAGGGGCATCGCGGGTGGAACTTGCAGCCGCTAGGTATGTTGAGTAGGCTTGGAACATCCAAGCTACGGAGCTCCATCACCTTCTTTCTCCTCGTTTTCTCGGGGTCCGCTTCGGGTATGGCGGATAGGAGAGCTCTCGTGTAGGGGTGGAGCGGCTCCAGTATGACAGAGTTCGTCGGCCCGAACTCCACTATGGTGCCCAGGTACATAACCGCCGTGTAGCCGTCCCTAGCGAAGTACCTCCCCGTCGCTAAGTCATGGGTGATAAATAGGTAGGCGACCCCCATCTTCCTTTGCAAATCCTTCATGAGGTGCAAGATCTGGAGGCGCAGGGAAACGTCTATCATCGATACGGGCTCGTCGGCTACAATGACCCTTGGATTCAAGGATATCGCTCTCGCTATGACGACCCTCTGCCTCTGCCCCCCGCTGAGCTGGTGGGGGTACTTGCTTATGAACTCCTCGGGAGGCACAAGGCCAACAGTCTCTAAGAGCTTGGAAACCTTATCCACAGCTTCCTCCTTTGACGAAACTAGCTTGTGCCTGAAGAGAGGGGCTGAGAGGGTTCTGTAAATGGTGAGCATGGGGTTAAGCGAAGAGTAGGGGTCTTGGTGGATTATTTGGACGGACTTCCTGAACTCCTTGAACTCTTCACGATTAATTTTCCACACGTCTCTGCCGTAGAACAGAACAGACCCTTCAGTTGGCTTGATAAGCCCGGCAGCCACTTTCCCCGTAGTAGTTTTCCCGCACCCAGATTCGCCCACTAAAGCAAGCGTGCGCCCCTCTCCTAGCTCTAGGTTCACCCTGTCAACCGCTTTCGCCACTCTCCCACTTGAGAACAGCGTCCTGCCGACTGCGAAAGCTACGGAGACATCCCGAAGCTCCAGCACCTTGCTCACGGGGCTCTCACCTCATGCTTCAACACCTTCCACAAGTGACAAGCTACCAGATGTCCGCTAGCCACCCACTCGTCTGGTGGTTCCACTTGCTTACACACGGCGGCGCTGTAGGGGCATCGGGGGTGGAACTTGCAGCCAGGTGGCATGTTCACCATGTCGGGCGGGGAGCCGGGTATCGGGTACAGCTCCTCGTCTACGGAAGTCAGCTTAGGGACTGTCTTCATCAGAGCGTACGTGTACGGGTGCTTCGGCCTGTAGAATATCTCGTAAACATCGCCTAGCTCGACGATCTTACCGGCGTACATCACAGCCACCCTATCCGCGAGCTCAGCAGCCAGCGACAAATCGTGCGTTATAAATATCATCGTTGTATGCAGCTTGCTCTTGATGTTCTTCAAAACCTCAATTATGTTCTTCTGCGTGAGCAAATCCAAAGCTGTTGTCGGCTCGTCCAGTATCACAATTTGGGGGTCTAAGAGCAGAGCCATCGCGATCATAACCCTCTGCCTCATACCCCCGCTAAGCTGGTGGGGGTAGGCCTGAAGCACTCTGTCAGCGTCGAGCCTAACGAGGGAAAGAAGGTTCCGCACCTTCTCGTACGCCTCCTCTCTGGAGATGTTCCTGTCATGGGCTTTGATAGTATCGTAGAGCTGGTCCCACACCCGCAACACGGGGTTTAGCGAGTTTAAAGCCGCCTGAAAGACCATGGACACGTGCTTCCACCGAAACTCTCGCTGCTCGTCGGGCGGCAGCTTCATCAGGTTGACCTCCTTACCATCGACCCTGTAGATAACCTCGCCCTCCTTAACGTAGCCGGGCTGCGGGACCAAATTCAACAAAGCGAAACCCAGCGTGGACTTCCCCGAACCGCTCTCCCCTACGATGAACAGCGTCTCCCCCTTGAACACCTCCAGGTTGACGTTTCTAACCGCTTTGACAACCCCTCTGGGTGTTAGGTACTCGACAGACAGGTTTCTAACAATGATCACCGGCTCCCTTTGAGCGGCGATAGCCATCACCCCCTTAGCCTCGGGTTGAACACATTCTCCAGGGAGCGGGCGAAGAGTATCGCGCTCAGCTGGAACCCCGTGATCGCGAGGATCGGCGAAAGAATGTACCAGACGCTCGTTTTGTAGTAGATTGCGCCCCAAGTCCAAGCCATGTTGATCATGACACCCCAGTTGTGGGAGGTGAATGGTACGAAACCGAGGAACACGAGACCAACCTGGGAGTATATCGCGCCGGTCATGGAGAGGATCCAGCTTACGACTATGTAGGGCATCAGATTCGGCAGTATCTCAACTGTCACTATGTGCCTCGTGCCGAGGTCTAAGGCTCGCGCCGCCTCGATGAAGTCTCTCTCCTTCAGCGAGAGCACCTGCGACCTTATGGCTCGAGCTAGCGCAGGCCACGAGAGAACACCTATGATGGCAGCCAAAGTGAAGTTGTTGAGCCTAACCAAAGCAGCTAGCACCGAAAGGAGAGGAAACTGCGGAATGGTCAAGAGCACCTCGTCAACAGCCATTATGATGGAGTCCCAAAGCCCGCCTTTGAAACCGGCGATAGAGCCTAGCAGCGTTGCTATCAGGACTGTAAGCGTACCCGCCATAAACGCCACAAACAGCACGTCCCTAGCTCCGTTAATTATCTGAGAGAAGATATCCTTCCCCTCGAAGTCCGTGCCGAGAGGGTGCTCCCATGAGGGTGGGAGGTACCTCTTCTCGGGTTTGGGGCGTGTGTCGAGGGGGACTATGAGGGGTCCGAAGACAGCCATCGATATGTACAGCAGCAAGCCGATGAAACCCGCTAACCCGGCTTTGCTACTAGCGATGATCTTAAGGGGTTCTACAACGAATGTTCGAACGGTCCTTTTCAAGCCTCTAGCGGGCATCATGTCAACCACCCACCCTTATCCTGGGATCTATAAGGCCGTAGAGCAGGTCCGCGATAATGTTGGAGACTATGACGGAAACCGTGATAATCAAGAACACCGCCTGCATTACCGTGTAGTCTCTAGCGTTTATGCTCGACCACAGCAACCTACCGACGCCGCGGTAAACGAAAACGTTCTCGATCAGGACCGAGCCACCAAATATGAAGCCCAAGCTTATCGTGAGAGAAGTGAAGAGCGGTAGGATAGCGTTCCGCCCGACGTACTGCGACCTGATGCGCCCTTCAGGTAGCCCTTTGGCTCTAGCTACAGTCACGTAGTCTTCGCCGAGGACAGAGAGGGTGCTGGCCTTCATCGATAGCATCCAGCCCCCGAACGTGCTTAGAACGTACGTGGCGAAAGGCGCCGCTAAGTGGAGGAAAACATCTGCGATAAACTCAGGTGTAAAGCCCGGCTTTAAGCCAGCGCTGTAGGCCCCTCTCATGTAGTTTATTAAACCAAACTGCACACCGATGAAGACTACTATAAGTATCCCTATCAGGTAACCTGGTATCGCGCTAGTCACGGCAGCTACAGCGCTCATAACCTTGTCGAAAAAACCTCCCCGCCTGTAAGCTGCGATCATCCCGAGCGTGACACCCAGCGCGAAGCTAGCTAGCAGAGAAACCGAGACGCTGAATAGTGTCCACGGCAGGAAAGTCGACACGACTTCCATCACCGGTGTCCCGGGTGAAATGGCTATGGATCTGCCGATGTTGCCTTGCAGCAGGTTAACCAGGTATTCGATGTACTGCTCGTGTAGCGGCTTATCCAAGTCTATCGTGAAGAGAGCTAGTGCGAGGGCTTTCGCGTCCTGGTAAGACATTCCGTAAGCTGACATCATCTGGTTTATGAATATCTCAATGGGGTTACTAGGCATTAACCTAATTATGAAGAATGTTAAGGTAGATGTAGCGAATATTATGCCAATCCCTCTAATTACTTTCCTTACTACAAAGTTCTTATAAACTTTACTTAGATACCTTTGTATGCTCATCTTTCTCACCATACTAAAAATAAAAAAAGTTTTAAAGCTTATTTCCTCTTTCTCGCCAGCATTACACCGGCGATTACGGCTACAGCTACGATCACTACTACCGCAGCTATCAGCGTAACATCGAATCCTGGAGCTTGCGGGGTAGGCTGCTCAGTAGGCTGCTCAGTAGGCTGCGGAGCGGCCGGCATGTTCTCCGGTGTGGGTCTTATACCATAACCGGTCAGCAGCATGAAGACTAGGAAAGCGTCACCGTAAGGTGGGTTCTTGAATATGGGGTCATTGTCGGGCGGCCATCCTGTAACTCTTACTCCGTCCAAAGCTGGGTTGTTACCGTACCTTTGCCACAGTATCACGCACGGAAGCAGCTCGTTGAAGATGAGCGCAAGCTGGTTGGTGATTCTCTTCGTCTCTTCCATATCGAAACCTTTCGCTGAAGAGATGACTAGATCGTTGATGTTTACGCGCCCGCAGCACTTTGTGTCTTGGACTAGCGGGAAGCTTATGCCGGGTCTACCTTGTCCAACTCCAGCTTCTTTCTCGTTCCAGTACATGAACACAGCGTAGTAGTGGAAGTAGGGGTGCGGGTTCGCGCCACCACCCCAGTGCCTTATCGCCAGCTGGAACCTCCCTTCGTATACGTCGATTGGGTGTTGCGTGAAGGTTACGGCTCTGGGGATGATTTTTATCCCGAACTTTTCGAGCTGCCCTGCAGCGTTTTGGGCGGCAGCAGACCAGTCGGCGTACTCGGCTGGGAAGGATAGCTCAAACTCCACTATCGTGCCATTGGGGTAGCGCCAGTAGCCGTCACTGCCTTTGGTGAAACCGTGCTCTCTCAAAATCTGGGCGGCTTTCTCCGGGTCGTAAGGGTAGGTATCGAGCTTCGCTTTAGTCTCGCCTGTCAACCAGATATCCTCCAGCTCTATGGGAAGCGCCGAGTGGTACTTCACCGGTCTACCGGATTCGGATAGGGAAACCCAACCGTTCTCTGTCTTATTAATAGCATAGGCTATTGCCTTCCTGAACCAAGTCTCGTTGAGCGGCCATATCTTCATGTTGAAGTAGAGCGCAGGCCCCGAATAGATCGGTGGCCTAATGATCCTTATCCCTAGCTCCTTAAACTGCTGCTCTGTCGCCGGCGGGAAGCCGTGGGTTGCGTAATCGACCTCTTTCGCCAGCACATGAGGAGTAACCTGCGGCGTCTCACCGTTTACCAGCTTTAACCAGCGGAACTTCACCCTATCCTTGTTCCAGTAGTTCTCGTAGAACTTGAACCAAACTTCCGCCTCCGTTATTTCACCAGTCCACATGAAAGGCCCGGTTCCAACGTAGCTATCGGGTCTGAAGTTCCTAAACTCGGCGGCCAGCTGCTTAACTGGGTCTGCGGTAGGGGCTAGACCCTGGTTCATGTACTCCATAGCCTTGTCGACAAAGTCCTTGTACGTTGAGTACGGCCTCACGGGTTCGCGCAGTATGTACCTTATGAGGACGGGCGAAGGAGTTTTTATGTGGAAACGGACAGTGTAGTCGTCGACTATTTCCACCTTGTCAACGTAACCTTGAGAGTATATCGGGTGGTTCAGTATGTAGTGAATCAACCACGTTCCAGCTACATCTTTTGCGGTAAAAGGTGTTCCATCGTGGAAGGTTACGCCCTGTCTTAAGTGGACTACGAAGTACTCTCCGCTGATCTCCCATGACGTCGCCAGCCAGGGCACGTACGTGTCGTTATGCCAGAGGTACAGAGCTAAGGGTTCTTGGATAACCTGGTGGTAGATGCCAAATGTCAACCCGCCTGTAACAAACGTGTTGAAGTGACCTTCGGGAGGTAGTTGGTAGGGCCACGCTCCTACGAACAGAGGCTTCCTTTCCTCCTGCTGAGCGTAGACAGTAACAGGGAGCAGAGTTCCCAAAGCCAGGATTATCGCTGCAGCTGCCACTAAGAGGACCTTTAAGCTGGTCCCCATGGGTAGCTTGCAATACTCCTATATTTAAATCTTTCGACGGGGTGAGCTGTCAGAGGTTAAAGGCTTAAATAGCCTATTTAAAATTACTCTCTGGCTCTCTTCTCTTCCAAGCTGTCAGTAGCAAGTTTCGCGATTTTTGCTAAGGTATCCTGCGAAGCTTCGACCTTCTATCCCAGATTATGATCGGCCGCACTGCAATTAGGTACAGGACGGTAGCAACCATCATGATTGTCCTGCACCAGAATATCTGGTTCGTCGAGGCGATGTACGAGGCAGCCGCAACTACCACAGCTAGCCAGAACCCAGTCGCCAGCACCAACATTAATAGAGTATTTATCCTCACGGTCAGCGCACTTATCCCTAGCAGCGGTTTAACGGTATCGCGGGCTCACGCATTCAACTTCTCTTTTACGACGCGAATCTCGAATCAAGCGAAAAATTCGTCAATGGAGATAGCCTTTTCGGTGGTTTTTGCCTCTTCTTCAACTTCACTGATAAGGTATGGCGCTAGCTCCACCGGCTTTGGTGGCTTGCTCCACTCGCCAGCCCAGTCGATGTCCTTGCCGCCTAGCGCGACGCCGTGCTTCGAGCGGAACTCGTAGATCTTCACAATCGCCGGTATCGGCGCGGCTGAGCCGGAGATCAGCGCCTCGCCTGTAGCCAGACCGGAGAGGCCCTCCACCATCTCGCCCATAACGTCCTCGACGCTGCTGAGTATGTACTCCTGATCTTTCGGGTTCGCCGTCCTCAAGGCAATCAGCGTTCCGCACTGGGCTAAGAGCGTCTGGGATAATTCTCTCGGTCTCTGACTCACCACGCCTAGCCCGATGCCGAACTTCCTCCCCTCCTTCGCGATCCTCTCGAGGATGTCGCGGGCCGGGCTCCAGCGGCCTTGCGGAGCGTAGTTGTGAGCTTCTTCGACGATTAGGAGGGTGGGCACCGGGTTACCGGCGAGCACGCTCGCTGTTACGAGCCTCCACACCGACTTCAGTATAGTCGAGGCTGTTGAAGCTTGGGCGTCAGCCGGCAAGCCCCCGAGGGCGACGATCGTCAATCCCGGCTCGAGCAGCTGCCCGTAGATTCTAGTGTAAGCTTCGACGCTCCTTCTCGGTTCGAGGGCTTGGATAGAGGCGTAGAGCTTCGCGCTGTGAACGGGCTTCGTCACGTACTTGAGGTCGGCGTTCTCCAGCATCATCTCGATCTTGAGGATGAGGTCCTCGAGCGACCTGTCCGAGTACCTCGAGCCCCTTCCCTGCGCTTCGAGCTCCTTCACCAGCTCCTCTACTTCGAAGTATACCGGGTCGTCGGCCCCCGCGTGCGGGTACCTCTTCCTCCGGACCTCTTGGAGCGCGCTCCTTAGGTACATGAGCTGCTTCGTGGCCCTCGAGGGGTCGAGCCTCAGCAGCCCCGCCACCTCTTCCAAGCCCAGCGTCCAGAGGGGGACTTCCAGCGGCATTGGTGCAACGCCGTAGCGGGCTTCGAGGAGGCGGGCGGTCCTACCGACCGGCGAGGCGACCCTGACGTTGGAAAACTTGCCAGCGAGAGGTACGTACTCGTTGTGGGTGTCGATGACGATGACTCGCGAGTACGGGTACCTTTCGAGGATCGACGCGAGTATGATGGCCACCGCGTTCGACTTGCCGGCGCCCGTCATCGCGAGCACAGCGAAATGCCGCGAGCAGAGCATGTTGAGCGAAAGCGTGAAGGGGACGCTCGGGTCAGAGCTCAAGTGCCCGATCTCGATGTCGCCTGAGCCGGTGATCCTCGCGAGATCGTCGCTCGAAGCCGCGTACACCTTTTGGCCCGGCTTGGGAAGCTCTGGCACCCCTCTCCTTATCCCCTCGCCTTCCTCGACGCCGACGAGCATCGCGACCATCTCGTTCCTCGCCGGCCTGAGCTCCGGGTAGCCCTCCAGCTCCTCAACGATCCTACCTTTCCTGTACAGCTCGTCGAGCAGGTTGAAGCTGACGACCATCGCGTAGGCCCAGGAGCCGCTGCACTCCACTTTCACGTAGACTCCTGGCTTTAGCAGAAGCTGAGCCTTATCCTCGAAAGCCGCAAAACGCAGGAGGCTCCTCCCGTAAACCGTTACCACACGACCGACTTCGATCACTCTCTCACCTCAAACCTGCCGACGCGCGGCCGGAAGGGGCGAGTACCGACCTCACCAGCTGCCTTACTTCCCTTTTGTAAAGCTCGTCGGCGACAACTCTGGCGAACTCTGGGTTCAACACAGCGATATGGTGGACGTAGCTAAGCGGCCTCGGGTAGCCCCTCCTGTCGGAAAGGGCGAGAAGCGTCGCCAGCGCCCGCTCGACGCTCTCCCGCCCCACAAAAGCCGGGTAAGTCATCTGCGCTACCGCACCAAGCCTGCTTAGCTTGAAGTATGCCACACCGTATGCGCCCCACCTGCTGAAGATCTCAGCCAGCAGGCGCGGCCAGACCGCGCACGGCTTCGGCCTGCCGAACTTGCTGCCCTCCAGCACCGCGTACACCGCTTCGCCGTCGCGCCAAGCGTAGTCGAGTAGCGTTAGGTCGTTTAACCAACCCGCCACACCCTCTCTCTCAACAATGTACCTGCTCTCTGCGTCCTTCGCGACCCAGAAGGGAGCGATACCGCTGCGCGAACACTCGTCGAGGAAGAACTTGAAAGCAGCAAGGTAGGCCGTTGTCTCCGCGTACACGACCGCGAAGTCAAGCGCCTCCTTCCTGCTCCTCAAGTCGGGACTCCTCGAGCCGAGCTCCCGGTACAGCCCGCTAGCGCACGCTGCGAGCCTGTCCAGCAAAGCCGGCATCGAAACCAGCGGGTCGCCTCCCGCAACCTCTTCGACGATACCGGCCGCCTCCTCGCCGTAGCAGTCGAGCGATTCAAGCTCAACGCTAGCGACGGCAACGAAGCTCTCGTACACGTCCCTCACGTAACCGAAGGGGACGAGCATCTCCGAAACGTAGCTGCCGTCCAGGAAGACCGCCTCGACCCCCCTGCGGGCGAGGTCGAGAGCACTCAGAAGCTCGAGCGTGGACATGAGCAGGCTGGCCCTCGACTCACCGTAGCTCTTCGGGATCAGGAGCGTTACAAGGGGCCTGGAGCTGCCCTTTAGAACGCCCTCCATCCGCTCCCCATCGACCACTAGCGAAGCGGCGGAGACGGCTAAGAGGTACGCGCCCCTCCTCTCGTCGAGCACAAAGCTGCCGTCAATGAAACCGGACCTCCTGAAACGCTCCCCGTCGATCGGTTTCATCAGAGATTTGACGCGCTCCTCCACTTCCCTGATCATGCTCTCTACCGCGTTTAGCACCTCCGACCTCAGCGTCGGCACCCAGCGATTCGGGACGCGGGCTCTGATTAAGGCAACGCTGAGTAGACGGTGAAAGTATTCGCTTACCCCTTTGCTCGGAGCTTCTTACTCATAAGCACGTACATGGATCCCGCGTACACGGTCGCAGCCGCGGATCTGTAGCCGCGCTTGGCGTAGAAGAGAAGCGCTGGATTCTCCTTGTGCACTTCGAGCGTAACCCAGAGACCCCCTTCCTCGGTGCACGATTTCTCCACCAGCTCGAGAGCCGCGCTCCCGTAGCCTTTGCCGTCGACAGCAGAGGCGATGAAAATCAGATGGCAGCCTGGGTTGAAAGCTGCTAGTGCACGGGTGTAAGCTCTGGATCTCGCTACCCAAGCCGCAGCAGATAGCAGGAAGCGCGGAGACAGTAGCGGCAAGATCCTAGCTAAACAGGCTATTTGCGCGACGCTCGGCTTTCCTGGCGTTGTGTAAAGTGCGACAGCCATCACCGCTGAACCGCGGCAAACGCAAGCGACGCGAGGGAAACCTCTCGCCGCCGAGCTGACGAGAATCGAGAAGAAAGCATGGATCGCAGCCCTGCCGCGCAGAGTCTTCCTCAACGCGGGCTCGCTCATGAAGCGATAGCTCAAAACCTCTTCAGCACCCTTGCAGCGGCAGACCACACCCTCCAAGCGAGAGAGGAGGGTTAAAGGCTCGCTTGAAGGCGCGACTACGAGTAGGCTCTCGCCGCGTACTCGCTTAAAGCCCTATGGGTGTTGAAGTACGGACCTATCGTAGCGGCTGCTCTAGCGGAAACCAGAAGGTACTTCAAAGGCTCCTTCGCGTAGAGCTCGGCGATCTCCGCCAGCTTCGAGTAGAGCTCACCCGCTTCTGCCTCATCGTCGAGCTGCTCGCTAGGGAGCAGCGCGTTCTTACCGAAGAGCCAGCCGTTATGCCCGTCGACAATCGCTTCGAGCACGCCCCCGTCCCTAGAGGCGAGGGTTGGCGTCATGTTGAGCGCCGCTCGTATCCAGCTCGTGCCGCAAGCCTCGAACGGGGGTCTCGGCGTGTGGAGCCAGAGGTCGGCACCCGCTGCGATCAGCTTCTCGAAGCTAGCGCTCCTGTGGCCGACGAAAGCGACCTTCGTGTGCGAGAGCGTAGATATCGCGTCGAGGATCTTCGCGAGCTCCACCTTCCCGCTTGTGTCAGCCGGGTGAACGGTGCCGCTGAAGACCAACTGCAGACCGTAGCGTTTAGCGAGCTCCTCGAGCTTTTCCGGGTTCCTGAGCACAAGCGTTAAGCGTTTGTAGCCTGTTATCCTCCTCCGAGCGGCGGCCAGCAGCTTACCCGCTTCGAAGGTTCCGTTGCCGAAGCCGCGGCTGTTCACGTACTCGACGAGCTCCTCCTTGCACTTGCGCTTAGCTTCCGCCACTTCGGTGAAAGGTATCGACACAGCCCTCGATAGAGCGCCCGGCTCCACCCTCCAGCCCGGCAATCGCTTGTCGTATAGCTCAGCCACACGCGCGTGCAACCAGCGCGCGTGGTGGACACCATTCGTGATGTAATCCGGCTTTGAGCCGGGAAAGAGCGCTTCATGGACCCTGCTGAACTTGTAGGATACGCAGTTGAAGTAACCGGCTAGCTTTTCGAGTAGCCTCGTCATTCTCAGCTTCTCTGGGCTCAGCTCCTTCACAAGCGGCGGGAGGTCGTAGTGTTTCTCGACGAGCCAGTAATCGAACTCCTCGTGACCGTGAGGTAAAGGCGTGTGCGTCGTGAAGACGACTTTCCGCCTCACCAGCTCGGGGTCGCCGCTCCGCTTGAGCAGCTCTAGCGCGAGAAAGCCTGCGTGGCTCTCGTTCAGGTGGAACTTGCGCGCCTCCAACCCCAGCTTCTCGACGAGCTGCAAAGCCCCTAAGCCGAGAGCCAGCTCCTTCAGCAGCCTCTCCTCCCAGCTACCCTCGATGTAGACCCTCGATGTCAGAGCTCTCAGGGCTTTAGGGTTCTCCGTAACGTTCGCGTCGAGGAAGTACACGGGCACCTCGCCTCTTGCACCCTTAATCGTGTGGCGCCAAACCCTCAAGTAAAGTGGACCCGACAAGAGCTCTACTTTCAGTTTCGCATCGACTAGCTCGTGCCGCTCGAGAGGGTCGTAGGGCTCGTCTCTGTCGACAACCTTACCGCCAACCACCTCGTGCCACACGTAACCTCTCTCGTGCAGCAGCGTTACGCCAACAACAGGGTAGCCTAAATCGGCAGCTGAGAGCAAAAGGTCTCCAGCGAGTAAGCCCAAACCCCCGGCGTAGGTTGGGAGACCGTCCACGTAGATCTCCATTGCCACGAAAACGACCGCGCCACCTTCCCGCACAGCAGGGTTTCTGGCTCTCCCTATATAAGCGCGCGCTGTGGTGTCGAGGATTAAACTGGACAGGATGAGGGGAGAGCGGAGTAGAGGAGATGTACGTCATCCTGTACTCCACCGCAGAGGGTAAGACGCTCTGGTTCGAACCAAACCGAAACCGAAAACCTTAGGCTCGCTGAGAAAGGTGAGCATTACGGGGATCTGAACGCGCGAACGCAGGCTTTTCTGGGCGAGAAGAGAGTATACGTAAAGACGCGCTCGCGATAGGAGTACTAGGAGGTGATGGGGGGAAGAGAGCTTAAGCGCAAAGCTTAATCTTTACTTTAATCGTGCCTACTTCGATTTCTGTCAGATCCAGATCTCTAAGCTTCTCAGGCACTTTCTCCCAGAGTTCAATGCAGCCGGGGATAGCGTAGAAGAGGGGGTTAGGCTCGAAGCAGTTCACGTGGAGTAGACGGTGGAACCACGCGGGATTCCTGTTAGACACCTTCTTGAGCAGGTGCCAAACCTCGTACTTAAGCTGCCC
>Ga0185307_1000968_pt1 | contig 16838 bp, 19 predicted proteins | sample LHCtaG_FD_128010 | JGI IMG/M metagenome (GOLD analysis project Ga0185307, IMG submission 128010) | Hot spring microbial communities from Little Hot Creek, USA to study Microbial Dark Matter (Phase II) - LHC4sed_matched (SPADES... | ecosystem: Environmental > Aquatic > Thermal springs > Hot... | reverse complement strand
GCATTTATAATTAAGAAATATTTTTATGTATGTATTGAATATTACTTTTTAGTTTATAAAAGGGATAAAAGAATAATGAGAATTTATAATGATAATAAACAATTAATCTTAGAATTAATAGAAGGAAAAGAATTAAATGATATATCCTATAATTTTAAAGTAAATTCTGCAAGAAAATTTTTAAGAGGTAAAGGTTTTCTTCATTATGGCAGTCAATTAATTCCAGAAAAAATAGAATCTGAAACATGGTCTTTAGCATGGGCTTATATTAGAGAAATAGATGATATTATAGATGATCCTAGTATTTCAACATCTCAACAATTAGAAATTCTTTCAAAAGAAGTCGAAGTGATAGAGGCTTCTCTTAATAATAATTATAAAATTAAATCGAAGCAACCATTAAGATATATATGGCTTAATCAATTCCTTGAAAATGAAGAAAAATATTATAAAGGAAGCTTAATGCCTATAATAAAAGAGCTTTATGAAAGTGCTTTAATTGATGCAAAACGTAGAAATAAATTATTAAATAATAGTGAAATGAAAAATTTACTTCATAAAAAAGCAGTTTGCTTTTTTAAACTTTATTTTGCTATTTCAAAATTCAATTTAGAAAAATATTTTGATGAATTAGCTGAATTATTAGGATTAGCACTTGGAATGCTAGATGATGCTTTAGATATAATATTTGATTGGAAATCTGGTTACATAAATGTAAGCATAGATGATTTTAATAAATTAGGAATAGAATATGATCCTAAAGATAAAAAAATAATAGATAAATTGATTGAAAAAGGATATTATAGAATTAAAAGCATAGAAATTATGAAATTTCTTCTTAAAGCTCGTTCAATAGCTTGGAAATTAAAAAATCCATTATTAAGGAAACTTATACTTAGATTAACAGAAGTATTTTCTGCACCTATAGTTGAAGGAAGGTTTCTTCCTGGAGAAAAATATTTTTTTAAATATGGAAATTTACTTTTAAAAATTCTTCCAGAAAATGAAGAAGCTGCATATAATATAGGGCATAAAATTATTAATTTAGCTTTAAGTATTCCACAAGTATCTCCTAGATTGTTTTTGTCTTGGTGTGAAGCAAATCTAAATATATTGTCAAAATAACTTCTATTTTATTTGTTTTTCCTATTCTGCTTTTTATAAAGAGAGCACAAGAAAGCTCAATTTTAATTGAAAATTTGCGATTACAAACCTTAAGAGATTAGGACAAAAGTATTTAAAAAACTCTATTTTAATTTATTATGTATACGCAATGGATTTCACTTATATAAAAGTAAAAGTTACTAATCCATTAAATCTTGAAAAATCAGAAGAAGTTGACTTACTAGTGGATAGTGATGCTATCTTTACTTCAATACCTCGTGAAATTTTAAGAAAGTTAGATTTAAAGCCTATTGATCGTGAAAAACTCAAGGTTTATGGAGGTACAATAGTTGAAAGAGAAATTGGATGGGCTTTAATTGAGTATAGTAGTAAGCGAAGAGTAGTGCCTGTGATTTTTGGAGAGAAGGAAGATACTTCTGTACTTGGAGTAACAAGTTTAGAATCTTTAGGCTTTCAAGTCGATCCTATAACTAAAAAGTTAAAACCAATAGAATTTTTAATGATATAATTTATTAAATTTTAAAATTTATAAAAGTAAAAAAAATAAATATTTTAAATAATTAATAATTAAAAATGTTTTAGAATAAGTGGTTAAAAATGTCTGAAACCATAAGGTCTTTTATTGCAATAGATATAAAAAAGAAAGAAATAATTGATAAAATGGTTAAAATTCAAGAAGAATTATTATCAACTGGAGGAGATATAAAATTAGTTGAAAAAGAAAATCTCCATATAACATTATGGTTTTTAGGAGATGTTTCTCTTCAAATACTTAAAAAAATTTTTGAAAGTGTTGAGAAAGTAAGCTTTGAACCATTTAAATTAACTCTTTCTAAAATAGGATATTTTCCAGGTGGAAATAGAATTAATGTAATTTGGGTTGGAGTTCAAGATGAATTATATAATTTAAGAAAAATATTTTATCAATTATCTGAAATACTTGATCCATTAGGTTTTAAATTAGAAGGGAAAGATTTTACTCCACATGTAACACTTTGTAGAGTTAAATCTTCTAGGAATAAAGATAGATTATTAGATAAAATAAAAGAGTTATCAAATATAGAATTTGGAGTTGAAGAAGTAACAGAAATATTTATTAAAAAAAGCACATTAACTCCTAAAGGTCCAATTTACGAAAATATTTACACTATAAGAGGAAAGAAATAATGGATAAGTATGAGGAAATTATTGATTATGTTTTAAAGAAAGTTAAGCCATCTGAAAAAGAAATAGAAGAAGTAAAATCTTTAGCTTCAAAAATAATCAATAAATGTAAAGAAAAATGTATTAAAAATAATTTAGAAACAGAAGTAATACTTAGTGGTTCAACTGCAAAAAATACTTGGCTTAAAAATTTAGGAGAAATAGACATATTTATTTTATTTAATAAAAATTTAGATGAGAAAAAAATTGAAGAATATATTATTAAAATAGGGAAAGAAGTTATAAAAGATTTGAATGGAAATTATAGATTAAGATATGCGGAACATCCATATGTTGAGGGATTTATAGATAAATATAGAATAAATATTGTAGCAGCATATAAAGTTCCTAAAGGAGAATGGAAAAGTTCTGCTGATAGAACACCATATCATACAGAATATGTTAATTCTAAAATTAATGATTATTTAAGAGATCAAATAAGAATTTTAAAAGCATTTTTAATAGGATGTAAATTGTATGGTGCAGAAATAAAAATTGGAGGTTTTAGTGGATATTTAGCAGAATTACTTATAATAAACTTTGGTAGTTTTATGAAAGTTATAGAAGAAGTAGCAAAATGGAAACCAAGAGTATACATAGATATTGAAAAATTATTAAATGAAGAAGAAGCTTTTAAAAAATTCCCTTATAATCCATTAATAGTAATAGATCCAGTAGATAAAAATAGGAATGTAGCAGCAGCTGTTACAAAAACAAAATTTTCTGAATTTATTATTTCTTCTAAACTTTTTCTTAAAAATCCTTCAAAAAAATTCTTTTTCAAAAAGAAATATAAAATGAAAACTATTAAAGAAATAATTGAAGAAATAAAAAAGGAAGAAAGGAATATTTTAGCGATATCTTTTATTGAGAAAGAGAATAAGCCTCCAGATGTTTTATGGGGAGAATTATTAAAAACTCTTAATGGAATAGAAAAATTTATGAATAAAGAAGGTTTTAAAGTAATTAAATGTGATGCTTGGAGTAATAATAAAGATTGCTTGCTTTTATATGAATTACAATCTCTTAAACTTCCAAAAAATTATAAACATATAGGTCCACCAGTATATATAAAAAATGCTTTAGATTTTATTGAAAAGAATTTAAAAAATAAAGATACTATTTCAGGACCTTGGATAAGAGGCTATAGATTATATGTAGAAAAAAAGAGGGATATGCAAAATGCAAGAGAAATTTTAATTGAAAAAATTAGGAAAAATGAAGTCTCTATAGCAAAAGGATTACTACCTAAAATATTAAAAGGAAAAATAATCGAGAGAGTAGAAGTAGCACGTTTATGCAAAAATAATATTGAATTAAGAGAGTTTATAGATAATTTTCTAAAAGGAAGAGCACCATATATATGAGCCATGTATCAATAAGTTTAAATGAATTGTTAAAATGTAAAGATGAACGCTTCTTAAGAATTATATGTTATCCTATAGTATCAAATGAGTGTCTTCAAAATAGAATAAAAAAATTGGAAGAACTTGAAATTGATGAAATAATTTTTAATAAAAAAGATAAGAACATATTTCCAATTGGAAAAGGATGTAAATCAATAGTTGTTTTAGTAAAAAGGAAAGGAGAATTATTAGCTGCAAAAATATTAAGAGTTGATTCTTCAAAAGAAGATTTATTACATGAAGCTGAAATGCTTAAATATGCAAATAAAATTAGTATAGGACCATTATTCATAGCAGCAAATGAATTAATTATTCTAATGGAATATATAAAAGGTTTAGAAATGAGAGAGTGGATTCTTAATCTTGAAGAAAGTAAAGTAGAATTATTGAAAAATGTTTTAAAAAATTTATTAATAGATTGTTATAAACTTGATAAAGCTGGAATAGATCATGGAGAATTGAGTAATGCAAAAAAACATATTATTATAAAAAATAATCTTAAACCAAGACCAATAATAATAGATTTTGGAAAAGCTAGTTTAAATAGAAAGCCATCAAATGTATCTTCTATTATTAATTATTTATTTTTCTCAGGAAGTCTTTCATTAAAAATTTGTAGAATGCTTTCTATATCCAAGCCTCCAATAGAGATTATTAAAAAATATAAAAAAGATTTTTCTGAAGAAAATTTCTTAAAAATATTAAAAGAAATTATTGGAGAAGAAGCAACTTTTATTTAATTTCAACTTTTATTTTTTTAGCTTTCTTTTTATTTGATATTTTTATAATTGAAGATAAATCTTCTGAACTTATTTGTTTTAATTCGATATATTTATTTTTTTCAGCTTCTAGGATTATTTTTTCACCTTTTTCGCTTCTAGCTATTACTGTTGACCATCCTTCAGGAGAACCTACCCCTCCAATAGATATATCTGCAAGCTCAGCTGTAAAATCTGTGCATATTGAACATGCAGACCTAACATATTTTTCTATATTTTTTATAGGTTCACTTAATAAAATTTCTCCATTACTACTTATAATGAATTTATTCTTTTTTATAGAAAATTTACTAATTTTATTTAAATCTATGTTTTTTTCACGTAAATAATTCATAAGTTCTTTATATCCATATATTTCCATGCAGAATAAGCCTATAGTTAATGTAAGACTATCTATCATTTTATGTTTTAAAGGAGTTGTTTGCATTCTTCTAATAGCTTGAATTTGACAAGGTGTTCCAACAAAACCAATTTTCTTTTTTGCATATTCAAAATATGCGGACATTAAGCCTAATACATTAGAACTAGTAGTATATCTTGTTCCAGCACATTTTAATAAATCTTCATAAGATAATGCTACAAATGGCTCAGCTTTCCATGCTTCTTTTTCACTTATACCACTAACTACAGCAGAATCGAGAATTCCATTTTCAAGACAATAAGCTAAAATCGAAGTTACAGCTCCACCATCTTGACATTTATTTAATATATCATTTCTTAATGACTTAGCTGAATATATCGATTTATATATCCCAATAGGTTCATTATCAGAACGTTTTCTACCAAAAATATTTTCTTCCATATAATCTATTGGAAGCTCTATTCTAGGGCATTGATAATAACACATTTGACATAAAATACATTTACCTTTAATAGTTGGTTTTTCATCTTCCATAGATAGTATATCTACTGGACATACAGAAACGCATGCTCCACAAGCAACACATATACCCTTATTAATTACATTTGTTAAAAGTGTTCCGAAAATTTTTGGTTTCTCAATGCTCATGACAAACACCATTTAAAAAATAATAAAATTTTAAAATTTAAAATTTTCTATACTAGATAAGTATTATTAAAGATATAAAAAGAGAATAAGAATATTAGGTTGAAAATTTCTAAATTCATTATAATATTAATTATATTTTCTTAAACATTCCAGTATAGCGATAATAAATTGTTTTTAATATGAAATATTTATTAAAAATTGTAAATATAGTACGTATAAAAAGTAAAAGATTTTTATAATTTTTATTAGCTCTTAAGTTTTTTCTATAATAAATTATTTTGTTAAATATTTCCATGAAAGAGTTATGCCTATAATGGATAAGATTACTGCAAATACACTGAGAAATAAAAAGTCTATTATTAGTGATGAAATATCTAATTGTAATATAGTTAATTGCCTAATAGCATCTGTTAAATATGTAAGTGGATTTACACGAGCTATAATTTGGATCCATTCTGGCATCAAAGATATTGGAAAGAAAGTATTACTCGCAAACATCAATGGCATAGTAATTAAGCTTACAAATTGCATTGGTCTCTCCATTCTAGTTGACCTTATAGAAAATGCAAGAAATACTGATGAAAAACCAATACTAAGCAAGAATATTGCAGCATAAACTCCAAGTATATTAAATAAAGTGAATGTTCGACTTAATTGCAATCCAAGTATGTATGCAAGTATTAAAATTATAGTTGCTTGGAAAATTGCTCTAAATGTTGCATTAAGAATCTTTGCAAATATTATTGCTGCACGTGAAACTGGAGTACTAAGAACTTTATCTAAGAAACCTAAACGTCTATCCCAAACTATGGACATGCCACTAAACATCGTTGTGGTCATAACAATCATAGAAACCATACCAACAGCCATATAGCTAAAATAGTCAACAACACCAAAAACGTTTTGCATAACAGTCATACTTATATTAGAAAACATTTGCTGGAATACTTGCGATATTACTGCACCAGGAATAATAACTTTATCCATAGGGAGATTTAGGAATTTTCCTGATACTTCTATGTCATGGATTTGTATTTTACTTAAGTTACTGGATGAGAATATTCCTTGTATATTCATCGATTTTCCTAAAAGGCCCATCCATATTAATGGTTGAAGTATAAACATTAATAGCATTATTGGATCTTTAAGCCATTTTTTAAGTTCTCTAAGTGTTAAAGCCCACAAACCACGAAGTAAGCTTGGGCGATATTCATTTATGCTACTCATGCTCTTGCCCTCCTTAAAGTTATTCTACGTGCTCTAAAATCCTCTTTAGATTCTTCCATATCACGCATCGACTTACCAGTATATTCCAAGTAAACTTCATTTAAAGTTGGTTCTGTAAGTGAAAGCTTTGTAACAGTATAACCTCTTTTTCGTAAAGCCTCAATTATAAGTGGTGCTGTCACTTCTCCATATACAGCCTTAATATAATATGAACCATTTTCAATTCTAACATCCTTAACATTTTCAACATTACGAATAATTTCGCTCACATCATCATTCTCCTTAATGCTTATGTTTATTATGTCGCCACCTAGACTATCTTTAAGCTCACTAGGAGTACCTGTTACAATTATTTTTCCATGGTCAATTATAGAAATACGATCACAAAGTGCATCTGCTTCTTCTAAATAATGAGTAGTCATGAAAATTGTCATATTATATTCTTCCTTAAGTTTTTTGATGTATTCCCATGTTGCAGTTCTTGTTTGAACATCCAAACCTAATGTAGGTTCGTCTAAGAATAAAACTTTTGGTCGATTAATAAGTCCACATGCAAGTTCAAGTCTACGACGCATACCTCCAGAGTATGTTTCAACTTTTTTATCCTTAAATTCTTTTAATTCAACAAGTTCTAAAAGTTCAATAGCACGCTTCTTAGATATTTCACGAGGAATTCCATATAAATCTGCACATAGAATTATATTTTCATAACCTGTTAAGTCTTCATCTGCAGTATATTCTTGTGGCACAACACCTATTAATTTCCTTACTTCATGTGCTTGTTTCACAATATCATATCCTAAAATAGATGCTTTGCCTTCAGTTGGTTTTAAAATTGTTATCAACATATTAATAGTTGTTGTTTTTCCTGCTCCATTTGGACCTAGAAATCCAAATATTTCTCCATCTTTTACACTAAAGTTAATATGGTCTACTGCTACTAAATTTTTATTAAAAATTTTAGTTAATCCCTCAGCTTTTATTACTTCATTCATTTTTCTTCACTTTTCAATTTCTTATTTATTTCTTCAATTTTTTCTGCAGTTTCATCTATAATTTTTTGAACTTCTTTAATAGCTTCTTCTGAAAATGTTTTTCCTAAATTACTTCCAAGATCAAAAAATGCTATCATAAGCCTTCTCATAGATTTTTGTATTCCAGCAATTTTTTCAAAAGGTATTTTAAATAATAAAGGTTCTAAAAATGGTGGACCTAAAAATTTTGCTTCTTCTCTAAGCTTTTCTTTTACTTTCCTTTGTTCTTCTAAAAGTTTTTTACCTTTTTCTGTAAGCGTATAATATTTTACTCCACTTTCTTCAATAGGCATTTCTTTTATATATCCATTATCTTGCAACCATGCTAAAAGAGGATAAACTGAACCTGGGCTTGGCCTCCAACAGCCATTCGTTCTTTTATCGATTTCATCCATTATTTCTGCTCCTGACATAGGTTTTTCATTTAATAATTCAAGCACATAATGTCGTAAAAGCCCTTTTGGAACAAGAGCTGTATGTCTCATCCATTTTTTAAATGGAAACATTTTATCACCATTGATATTAATTTTGATATTAAAAGCGATATATAAACTTTTCCATTTATTAATAATATTTTAAAAAATCTTTTAAATAATAAAAAATTAATTTATTAAACTTTTCTAAAAGCTCCACAATTAGGACATTTTGTTTCATTTTCAGGAAATAATGTTCCACAATATTCGCATGGGATCATTTTTGGAGCTTGAGCTACATGAGCTAATGGTGCTTGAGAAAATTGAAGTTCTATTGTTTTACTTGTTGCATCTGGTCGACCATCTACTGCAATAACACCTTTTAATAACCAACTTACTTTCCTATCCATACTTTTATAAGTAGGTGGTAATCCTACAGGTGTTTGAATTTTAAATGGAAAATTTCCTTTAAAACCTTCATAAATATGAATTGGGCCACTTAATTGTGGTTTAATTGAAAAAAGTTTTGTTGTTTCCCAAACTTCTCTTTCTTCTTCTCTTTTTAATGCTTCATTATAAAATCTTTTTATTCTACGTATAGATTCTAAACATTCAAATTCACATCTTATTTCATTAGAATCAAATTCTTCTTGAGATTCTATATAAACAATTCCTTCTACATTATCGCCTGGTGTAAATACTTGTTTTTTAAGTGATATAGAAATATTTGCTTTAGGAGGAGTAATTTTTTCTTTTAATTTTTTGAATATGCTCATTCCTTTTTATTTCCTTATTTTTAGAAATATTTAACTTTTTTTATGATTATTATATTTAAAAATTTTAAATTTGATAAAGAAGGAAGAACTTAAATTCTTATAATGCGTATAATATATTGGGTGATGATGGTGGAGCTTTCCTCTATAATTGAAGATGTTAAAGTTAGAGAAATAATGTCAAGCCCAGTAATTGAAGCAAATGAGGAAGATAGTATTCAATCTATTGCTGAAAAAATGAGAAAATACCATATAGGAAGTATAGTTATAATGAGAAATGGAAAACCTGTCGGAATAATTACTAAAAGAGATTTAATAGATAAAGTTATTGCAGAAAATAAAATTCCAAGTCAAGTAAAAGCTAAAGAAATAATGTCTTCTCCAGTTTATGAAGCTTCACCAGATGATGAAATAAGTAAAGTTGTTAGAAAAATGAATGATTTAAAAGTTAGTAGATTAATAGTTACTTACAAAGGTAAGCTTGTTGGAATAGTTAGTTTAAAGGATGTACTTCAAGTAACACCTGAAATAATAGATTTAATAAGAGAAAAAATAAAATTAGCTGAAAGCGCTATTGCTGAAAGGAAGCAAGAATTAATGGAAGGATATTGTGATTCTTGTGGAGAATGGTCTGATTCTCTTTCAATAATTGATGGACAATTTTTATGTGAAGAATGTAGAATTGAAATTGAAAAAAGTAAAAGAGGAGCAGGAATAGAAGAGGAAGAAGAAACAGAATAGAATTAGATGATTTTAATGAAAAATGAGAAAAAATTTTTAGTTGATTCTATGTTAGGAAGTTTAGCTAGATGGCTTAGAATAATTGGATATGATACTGTCTATTGGATAGGTGAAGATAAAGATTTATTAGAAAAAGCTTCTTTAGAAAATAGAATAATTTTAACAAAAGATAAAAATTTATATTATCAAGCAATAAAAAATAATATGAAAGCAATTTTAATTAAAAGTAATGATATAATAAGTATATTTAAGCAATTAGTATTAGAAATTGGAATAAATGTAAAAATAAATTTTGAAAAAACAAGATGCCCATTATGTAATAGCTTACTTATTTTAAATAAAAATTCTATAAGAAAAGTTTGGGATTGCCCTTCTTGTGGAAAAAAATATTGGATTGGAAAACATTGGAAAGAAATAAATAGGAAAATTAATTTAATTAAAGAAGGTGTAAAAAATGAAAAATATGAGGTTATCATTAGAAGAAGGAAAAATATTAGTTAAAATTGCTAGAAAAGCAATAATAGAATATCTTGAAAAAGGAATTATTATTTCTCCTCCTTCTGAAGTATCTGAAAATCTTCTTAAGAAAATGGGTGTATTTGTAACATTGAATGCTATAAGAGAATATGGTAAAGAATTAAGAGGATGCATAGGCTATCCTCAACCAATTTTTCCATTAATTGAAGCAACTATAAGGTCTGCTATAAGTGCAGCTACTGAAGATCCTAGATTTCCACCTGTAGAAATTAATGAAATGGATAATATAATAATTGAAGTAAGTGTTTTAACAGTTCCACAATTAATAGAAGTTAATGATCCAAAAGAATATCCTAAAAAAATAAAAATTGGAGAAGATGGATTGATTGTTGAGAAAGGATTTTATAGAGGTTTGCTTTTACCACAAGTTGCTATTGAATGGAATTGGGATGAAGAAGAATTTTTATGCCAAACATGTATAAAAGCAGGCTTAGATCCTTCTTCTTGGCTTGATAAAAAAGTTAAAATATACAAATTTCAAGCACAAATATTTGAAGAAGAAAGCCCAAATGGAGAAATTTTTGAAAGAAAAATTGCTTAATTCATCTATAAGAAACATATTCTTTTAATGTTCTACCTGTAAGAATATATTGTGCATAAGCTTTAATCCAATATTTTATCCATTTTCTATATCCGCCTTTTTCATATCTTCTAAAAGAACTATATGTTTTTGCATTATTATTTATAATTATTTTACCATAATTACTTACTTTATAGAAAAAATCTGTATCTTCTGCAACATTCAATTTTTCATAAAAACCACCTATTTTTTCAAAAATTTCTTTTCTTACAGCGAAGCCTATTGCACATACTCCTACTGCTGGAAGTTTTAAAGAATTAAAAAATTTTAATAAAAATGCAAGTTTGCACATTTTTTCAGCTTTACGAGAACCTTCTAAAGGAGATGGATATCCCATTACACCAACTATTTTATTTGAAATTTTAAATGATTTAACAATTTCTTCAATCCAATTTGGTGAAAGAATAGCATCAGCATCTATAAATACAAATATTTCTCCATTTGCTATTTTTGCTCCAAGATTTCTTCCAGCAGCAATATTTGTATTTTCTATAATTATTTTATCAACATATTTTTTTGCAATTTCTATTGTTTTATCTATTGAGCATGAATCGCTTAAAATAATTTCTATGTTTTTATATGTTTGATTTTTAAGAGATTTTAAACAATTTTCTATATATTTTTCTTCATTTTTTGTAGTTATAATTATTGAAACCAATGGATTTAACATAAAAACCGCACTTTTTCTTAAAATTTATAAAGTATATTACTTTTTAATAATTGTTTCCCATCTTTTTGTAATCATATTTAATAGCTCAGGTTGTAATTGATATAAAATTTTTGCTTCTCCTTTTGGAATAAATATACGAATTCTAAAAGATTTACTAATATGAGTTAAAGATTCAAAATAATACTCTGGTTTTCTAAGTTGCTTCTCACTATATTTTTCATGAAATTCTTCGATTGCAGGCTCTATGCATTTTTTTATAATTTCTTCATTTGAAAGACCATGCGGAAAACTTAAAGAGAAAACATATCTTATAAAGCCTTCATGAGTGCAATTCATAATTCTACTATTCATTATTTGTGTATTTGGTATCATAAGAATATTGAAAGATGGAGTATATAATTTTGTATAATTTATTGTTATTTCTTCTACTTGACCTTCTATATTATCACCTATTTTTACATAATCTTTTACTTTAAAAGGTCTACTTAAAATCACATAAAAGCCTGCAATTATGTTATTTATTGTTTGAGATGACCCAAAACCAATAGCTGCACCAATAAGAGCTGAACCACCAAGGAACCAAGTTGCTGGTATCTCATATATTGTAGATAAAATAGCAATAGTACTAGCTATTATTATTACACGAAGAATAAGAAAAAGAGAATTTGTTATATGAGGTTCAAGTTCAAGTTGTTTACTAATACGTGAAACAGTACGACTTAAAATTTTGTATACTATTGCTATTATAATTATAGCAATTAAACTTATGATTAAGCGTGTTGTTTCTATATTAAACTGATTAATAAAATTGATTATATTTTCAACAAACATTTTATTTACAAAATTATTCTAAGACTATTTAAATTTTTCATTAATTAGAAGAAGTAAAAATTCTTAAAACCCTAAAGATTTAAAGAATATTTATAATTTAATTAAAGCATTCAAATTAATTCTATGATAATCAAGGAGAAATCAAAATAATCAAATCTTTTATATAATTTTAAAAAAATTAAAAAGTTATAGGTGGTCGCTTAAGCTCCATTGCAAGTAATACGATAAAACCACCTATAAGTATTATAAGACCTGCTATTGGGGCTGTAACTAGAAGAATTGCTCCAATTATTACTGCTATAATACCTGCATGACGAAATTTCTTTTCACTAAAACGTCTTTCTGCTAATATACTTACAATTCCCATACATAAAAATGTAATTAATGAATGTATCAACATATTGAAGGGCCGTCCTTTACCTATGATGAATGGCTCACCTCCCAACATTATTATGAAAAGTTCTATGGCATAGTATATACCATATGCTAATGTTATAAATATGCCTATTCTTATTAGAATATCGCCAAATTGTAATAATAGGTTAGCACTATCCTTCCAATAATCTCGTGCTCTTTTTACTTCAGACATTTTCTTAACTTTACTTCATATGGTAATATATAAAGCTTACTATCTTATATTATAGCTAAACTAATGATGTAAATCACTGCTATTGTAGTGGATAATAGAGTAACTAATATACCTACCTTTATCCAACTTTTAAATGTAATCAATTTACCGTATTCTTTCTCTAGTAAACTTAATGCTATTATATTGGCGGTGGAACCTATAGGTGTTAAGTTACCAAAATAGCATCCACCTATAACAGCAGACCACCAAAGAATGTGACCATTTGGTAAGTTATATGAAATAATTTCTGCAGCAATAGGAAGCAAAGCGGCAACAGCCACTATATTATCTACAGCGGCACTCATTAAACCAATCGTAAAAGTTAATACTACAAATGTATTAATAGTATTAATAATCGTAACTTCGCTACCTATACCTAATAAAGTAATTAAAAATGAGGATAATTTTGCAGTAATACCTGTACTTTCAAATGTTGCTGCCATTGAAAAAAGGAACATGAAGAATACTAATGTCCACCAATCCACACTTTTAATAAATATTTCACGTGCTCTTTCTTTCTCTTTTAAAAGTATTAATGCGGTTATCGCTAAAGGAGCAGCTATCAATACTGTATTTTTACTAAGATTAAGAAAACTTTCTATTAAACTATGAGATACTAACAATAAGAATGTACATGTAAATATAATTGCACCTTCTTTTATAGCAGCAACTTTTGCATTTTTCTCATCTAAAGTGATAGGTTGTTCACCAATCTGCGTTCTAGCATTATCTAAATACTTTTTATTAATTTTAATTAAAACTAGAGCAATAATTAATGTCGATATTATGGCTGCAGGAGTAGACCATTTAAGAAAATCTATAAAGCTTAATCCACTATAAATAGCAGTATAAACTCCTACAGGATTGCCTACTACAGTAGCAGAACTACCTATATTAGTGCCCATTATTGCAGATATAAGAAAAGGCATCGGATTAAGATTAAACTTCTTACATATACTAAATATTAATGTTGCTACAAAAAGTATCGAAGTTACTTCATCTACAAGAGCCGCCATTAATGAAGATATTAAAATAATGGTTATCATCATAAATCTAGGTTCATACTTTGTAAATTTCAATGCTCGATTTAAGATCTCATCAAAGAAGCCCAATTTTTCAAGATAATGAATTATTACCATCATACCTATAAGGAATAAGATTACAGGCATATTCATATAATTTACAACAAGTTCTATTTCAACTAAATTTGAGATAAGAAGTATAACAAAACCAAGCATAGCAAAAGTGAGCCTAAATTTCCAAAAAAGTAATGTAGCAAGAATGCTTAATGAAAATACATAAATGGATACTACTTGTTTAAAAACCCAATCTGGTTCATTAAATTTAATTAAATCTAATTGAATATTTCGAGGCGTTTCTGGTATAGTGAGAGAAGAAAAAATTGCATAATAAATTATAGGTGAAATAATAACAAACATAAGATAATAAAATAAAATTTGATTCTTTAATAGATTATTTAATAACTTTAAAACCCTCTTTTTTTTCTTTGAGAAAAATAAATATTTTCTTACCATTTTCAATCTTTCATTTCTTTATTTAAAGGATTTTTATTCAAATTTTTAATTAATTTCAAATTCTTCAACCTTCATTCGAGAGCTCACTTCAAAAACATAGAAAAACATATATATTATGCAACTTATAAATTTATAATTGTAACAATCTTGGTAATTATATTGTAAAATCTTTTCTGTATCTTTGCTATCATATTTAATAGTATGAATCTAAAAATTAATCTATTATCTATTCCTTGAAAAGATATCAATTGATATTCCTTTAAAGTATAATTAAATTTTTAAACAACCATAATATATAATAAAGTCTTTATTTTCCTAATAAAAATATTACCTATAGAAAGAGTGGTTCATATGTCTTTAATAAAAATAAACTTCATTTATTTTTTTAAAAAAAGTTTTGTGGCTTAATTTAAATTTTTCTTCATATTATAAACATTAGGATAAATATTAGTCTCTAATTAAGTTGACAGTTTTAAAGAAATTCAAAGAAGAATCTATGAAAAATATGGAAAACAAATATCTATACCTGCTATTCATTATTGGGTTAATAGGAAAAAACATCCACTTGGAAGAACAAACAAATTTGATGAAAAACCTTCGCCGAAATTAACATCTCTCATCGGAGCAATATTCAGTGATGGCTTCAAATACTTTGATGGTAAGAACTATCTTTATCTTCTATCATTAATGGTTAAGGACAAGGAGTTTGCTGTAGAATTTGGAAAGAATCTAGCTAAAGTGCTAGGTAAGAAAAAGCCGTATAAACCGTATTGGAATAAAAACAAAAAACAATGGGTGGTGAAAGGAAGTAGTATCCTACTTTATAAATTCTTGGAAAAATCGTTAGAAGAACTGAAGCCGTACATTGAATATTCAAAAAAACTACTGCTGCTTTTTTGAGAATGTTGTTTGATGCGGAATATACGTAGATATTAGAAGAGGAAGAAGAGTACGGAGGTTATGGCTTTACAACACGGATAGAGAATTATTAATTTATGTCCAATACCTTCTGAAGAAGTACTTTGATATCGACACTACAGGGCCACACTTGGTAAGAGAAAAAGGTGATATTAGATATTCTCCATATGGAGTAAACAAAGCTACTAAGAACTATTATAGTATTTATGTTCGCGTAAGAAGTCTATTGAATTTTTACAAAAATATAGGGTTTGTAATAAGAAGAAAACAAAGAGATTTGATTAAAGCAATCCAATGACTTTCTCTCCCTTTTTTTAATTATTATTCTTAAATTTTAATTTTAGAGAAAAATTTAAATTTTATTAAAATTAATTTTAATCTGAGAAATACTTGATCTTTAAAATTCCTCCATGGGAAATTAAAAGAGAGATTTTAATAAGATTTGAGGCTACTACTAATGAAAAATATGGGAAAAAACCTGAAGAAAGGAGTATTGAAGAGCTTTTATCTTTAGGATTAATAAATCTCGATAAACCTCGTGGCCCTACAAGTCATGATGTAACTGCAAATATTAGAAAAGTTTTAGAAAGGAAGCATATTGGTCAAGGCGGGACCCTAGAATATATAAAATAAGGGGAAATCCTGCTGTTTCAGGAGTATTACCAATAATGCTTGAAGAAGCTACTAAATGTTCTAGAATATTTATGCATAGCGGAAAACAATATGTTTGTTTAATGAGATTACATGAAAAGCGTTCTGAAGAAGAAATAAGAAAAGCTTTGAATTTTTTTACAGGAGATATTTATCAAGTTCCTCCAATAAGAGCATCTGTAAGTAGAAGGGTTAGAATACGTACAATTTATAGAGTTGAGTTACTTGAAATAGATGGAAAAGATGTTTTATTTACTATAGATTGTTCAGCTGGAACATATATTAGAAAATATTGTTATGATATAGGGCTTTATTTAGGTTGTGGGGCTCATATGCAAGAATTACGTAGAACAAGAGTTGGTTCATTAACTGAAGATGAAGCAGTAACTTTACCTGAAATCTATAAAGCTTATATAGAATGGAAAGAAAATAAAGAAGAAAAATATATTAGAGAAATTGTTAAGCCTATAGAATATTCTTTAAAAATTATACCTAAAGTATATGTTCTTGATTCAGCTGTTGATGCCATTTGTCATGGAGCAAGTGTAGCTGTAAGCGGGATCTCTATGCTTGAAAATAATATAAATAAAGGAGATATGGTTGCAATATTATCTTTAAAAGGAGAACTTATTGCTTTAGGAAAAGCTCTTATGACAAGTAATGAAATTTTTGAAAAAAATTCGGGTTTGGCTATAAAAACAGATAGAGTAATAATGAAGCCAAATACTTATCCTCCTTTATGGAAAAAGAAGCATTAAAAACTTTTTATTCATCTTAA
>Ga0185307_1000966_pt1 | contig 16880 bp, 17 predicted proteins | sample LHCtaG_FD_128010 | JGI IMG/M metagenome (GOLD analysis project Ga0185307, IMG submission 128010) | Hot spring microbial communities from Little Hot Creek, USA to study Microbial Dark Matter (Phase II) - LHC4sed_matched (SPADES... | ecosystem: Environmental > Aquatic > Thermal springs > Hot... | reverse complement strand
TTAAGATATGTGGTAGAATTTCAGCATCTAGGCTACATAAGATTATTTATATACTTAAGATGAAACATGATATACCTTTAAGTCTGGATTATCAGACTTCTCCATCAATCTACTCCAGCGACCTAGACTATACATTAGGAGTATTGGTAGCCTTCAGCCTACTAGATGTTCAGATAATATCTAGAAGAGAATATATTGATAGGATATATAAGGTTACGGAGAAGGGATTGAGGATGCTTGAGAACTCCCTCAAGGATGAGAATACTGAGAGAATGTCCAACCAGCTTAAGCTATATATTAGGGAGATGGAAGACCTACCTATTAATGAGCTTGTAGCCCAAGCCAAGAAGTTCATAAATCAAGCTATCCGAAGACTTTAATTATGAAGACGCAGACTATAACTAATATTTGATTCATAAACTACATATTTTATATGGTTTATGTAGTTTATTATATTATAAACTTATCAATTTTATTGTTTGTGTCTTCTTTGTAGGGTATGTATGTTACTAGTTTAGATTTAGGGGTTCTGGAAGGATATTTAACTACTTTTTATGGAGCATACACTATCTCAGCAAATAATCTAGGATTCATATTATCAACGGTCGCTGAGGATGTTAGATTGACGTATCCTATAGCATTCATGGGGATCTTAATAGGTGCCTCTGTATTTTCAGAAAAGATCTCATATGTAATCGGGGAAAGATTAGCAATATTGAGTCCATTGAAGCTTTCTTCAAGTTTACTATCATCCTCTATACTTTCATGGATGTTAACACAGATAGGTATCCCTGCTGCCTTGACTCAGATAATGCTTGGAGGCTTGGTAGGAGCTGCACTCTCTTCACCAATATCCATAACAATCTTCTCAACGCTATCCAATTAATCTTCCCTCCCCCCTATTATCCAAAACTTGTTAATGTTGAAATAATTTATATCCTTGAATGAGGAACATTTCACAAGCTAAGGAGGACAATCTAAATCTTGGTTATAGTAGATTGTTATGGTAGACCGGTAAGAGGGCTTAGAATCTCACTTAACCCTAGCTATACATGTAATTTTAGATGTGTATTCTGCCATATGGAGGGAGTAACGGCAAACATTTCAGATACCGTTATGACTCCTGAAGAGATTGAGAGAATAGTCAGGATACTGCTTAGATACAGTATAAACAAAGTAAAGTTGACTGGCGGAGAGCCCATGCTTCGTAGAGACATATTGGAGATAGTTGAACGCTTAGGTAAGTTAGGCTTAAGTGACCTCAGCATGACTACGAACGGTACACGTTTAATCTCGATGGCTAAAAAGTTGAGGAAAGCAGGTTTAATGAGAGTTAACATAAGCTTACATACTGTAAGTAGTGAAAAGTATTGTTGGATTACTGGGATGAAAAATAGTGGGAGAACTAGGTATGAATATACTGTAGATGCGATAAAAGCAGCTATCGAGGCAGGTATGAATCCTGTAAAGCTAAACGTAGTAGTCATGAAGAATATAAACCATGATGAAATAGATAATTTAGTAGATTTTGCTTCAAAATTTAGAGATAAAGTTATCTTACAATTAATAGAGCTTATAGAAGAAGGTATATCAGACAGACAATTCTATAATAAGTACTATTATAATTTAAGAGAGGTTGAGGAAAGATTTGAAAGAACTGCTTTAAAGATTATTACTAGAAGTCTTCACATGAGGAAGCAGTATCTTCTACCTAATGGAGTATGGGTTGAAGTAGTTAGACCAAACTATAACTTTGAATTCTGTATGAATGATGATAGAATAAGAATAACTTATGATGGTAAGTTTAAGCCATGCTTAATAAGAGATGACAACCTAGTTGATTTCTTAACTCCTCTAAGAGCTGGAGCATCAGAAGAAGAACTTGAAGAACTATTCATTAAAGCTATTAAACTAAGAGAACCATACTATAAACCACCAAACATAACGCCGTCTAAGAATATATCTATTATTCAAGAAGCATTGTAAGGAAGAAGGATAACAGTATCTCTCAAGATCAAATAAAATCTCTAGATATGTGTTGAGGTTATAGTTTTTAACATAGCTTAAATAAGTCATAATTGGAGGGAAACTTATTGGATACAAGGCTCCGTCAGCCCATAGTCGTCGTTCTAGGTCACGTTGACCATGGTAAGACTTCCCTACTAGATAAAATGAGGGGGACAATCGTAGCAGTTCGAGAAGCGGGAGGAATAACTCAACATATAGGTGCAAGCTTATTCCCCCTAGATTCTGTGATAGAAACTTGTAAGGCTCTCCTCGGCGACGTAAAGATTGAGAAACTTAAAGTTCCAGGATTACTGTTTATAGATACTCCTGGACATGCAGCATTCGCAAACTTAAGGAAGAGAGGAGGTTCTATCGCTGACCTAGCCATTCTAGTTATAGATATAATTAATGGTGTTCAAGAACAAACTAGAGAATGTATTCAGTTACTAAAGTCTAGACGTACCCCATTCGTGGTCGCTGCAAACAAGATCGACCTAATACAAGGGTGGAGATCTAGCGGACTAGCACCTTTCAATAAAACTTTTGAAGCTCAAAGCAAGCTCGCCCAAGAAGAATTAGAGAAAAGAATATATGAGCTGGTTGGAGAACTTTCATTCTTCGGATTTAAAGCAGACCTTTACACTAGGATAAGAGATTTTACTAAAACTCTAGCTATAGTTCCTGTAAGTGCGAAGACAGGTGAAGGGATCCCGGATCTATTGCTTATTCTTTTAGGTTTAGCTCAATCCTTTATGCAGGATAGGCTATCGACTTCTCCTTCTAGCCCAGCCGAAGGGGTAGTCCTAGAAGTATTAGAAGAATTGGGGATTGGTCATACGATAAACGCGATCATAAGTGATGGGGTCTTAAGAGTTGGAGATAGGATAGCTTTAATGGGTGTGGATGGGCCGTTCTCTACAAGGGTTAAAGCTCTACTAATGCCTAAGCCGCTAGATGAGATGAGAGACCCGAGAGACAGATTTAGGAGGGTTGAAGAAGTTGAAGCTGCCGTTGGTGTAAAGATAGTTGCTGAAGGATTAGATAAATGCCTTGCTGGATCACCTATCTACGTAATCCCTACTCCAAGCGTAGAGAATGAAATTCTAGAAAAGATAAAGAACGAGATTGAAGAGTTTATGATAACTACTGATAAGATTGGGGTTGTTGTAAAAACTGATACTTTAGGCTCTCTAGAAGCTGTTACGCTATATCTCCGTGAAAAAGGCATACCGATAAGGAGAGCGGATATAGGTGAAGTTAGTAAAAGAGATGTTGTGGAGGCAGAAGCCGTTAGGATGAAAGATGAATTAAAGGGAGTAATATTAGCCTTCAACGTCAAGGTAGATTCAGACTTAGAGATCGAAGCAAACAATAGAGGTATACGGATCTTTAAAGACTCAGTCCTGTTTAGACTAGCTAACACATACCTTGAATGGGTTGAGAAAGAAACTAATACACGTAGGCTCAGAACATTTGAATCCTTAATTAAGCCTGGAAAGATAAAGATAATGGAAGGATACGTTTTTAGGAGAAGCGAGCCTGCAATCGTTGGAGTAGAAGTACTAGCTGGAACCATCAGACCAAAGTATCCATTAATGAATTCCAAGGGGAAAATAGTTGGCACGATCTCTCAGATACAAGATAGAGGTCAAAGCATACATGAAGCAAGTACAGGAGCTAGAGTAGCAATATCGATGAGAGAACCAATCGTGGGGAGACATATAAGAGAAGGCGAAATACTGTATACAGCTCTTCCAGAACAAGATGCGAGATTGCTACAAAAAGAATACTATGACATGCTAGATGAAGAATCTAAAAAAGCATTACAAGACATAATTGAGATAAGACGGTCGATTAACCCGCTATGGGCTAGATAGAATTAGATGAGTGAGTCTAGTTTAAATTATGCCATCTTTACTTTAGTTTATATATTAGATTAAACTTTGAGATGATTGAAAATGTCAGAGAAAAGTGCTGCTCCGAAGCTTGTGTTGTCTAACCCTGCTGATGGTACAGCAAAGAGTATCCAGCTTGATTCGAGGATATCCCAATTACTTATTGGGAAAAAGATTGGAGATGAAATAGATGGGTCCATATTAGGATTTAAAGGTTACAAGATAAAGATTACTGGAGGCACTGATAGAGATGGATTCCCTATGCGTCCAGATGTTAGTGGACCGAGAAAGGTGAGGATACTATTATCAGGAGGAGTAGGGTTCCACCCTAAGGATAAACCTGCATCAAAAAAGAAGAAGAAAAGACTGAGGAGGGGGAAGAAGGGGCTTAGAAAGAGGAAGATGGTTAGAGGAAATGTTATCAGTGATACTATAGCACAGATAAATGCTGTGCTTATACCGTGTAAGCCTCTTACGAAAGAAGTAGAGGAGGCTAAGACAGCATGAAAATAGAGAAAATAGAGAAGGACTGGTATAATAAGTTATTGAATAGGAGAGAGATTGAATTAACCCTCACGTATCAATCCTCCACACCTAAACGTGAAGAAGTTAGGAAATTCATCTCTGAACAGTTTGATACGCCTATTGAAATAGTCATAGTAGAAGAAATTAAAAGTATCTTTGGTTCCCAGAAAGCGAGAATACATGCTCACATATATGATAATGTAGAGTATGCTAAGAGATTTGAAAGAAAGCATGTACTGAAGAAACATGCACTAATAAGCATGGAGAGTGAGAAGGTTGGGAAAACAAGCTAAATTATGGAAGAAATACACAGTAAAGAGTAATACACTGAATAAGCTTGTAGTTTTCTGTCCCAGATGCGGCGAAGGATACATCATGGCTGAGCATGGAGACAGATACTATTGCGGGAACTGCCATTTCACAAAGTTCAAGACTACAGAAAAGAAAACATAAGACATTATTTAAAGCTTCGAGAATATATCAAATGCCTTATACATACTAGCTTGCTTTATTACCCCATACTGATATGGTAAGAATGGTGTAGCCCCCCATTTTATCTTAAATCTCTTTGTACCTTCATTTATCCCAAGCCCCATGTTGACATATCTTTTCCCTTCATCATATGATATTCTTAGAGAATGATATAGCAGAAGGTCGGAAACTCCGGGGACGTACTCGCCAGCTCTATCAATGAAATTAAACATATAGAAAGAATAATCGCCTGTAGGAAGGTCGATTACATTGAAACCTGCTAATCCACCATCTCTTCTAAATGTATTGATAATCCTGACAGTATTAGACCTAGAAAGATAGCAGTCCAAGCGGCTACAGACATATTCCATATATTTTTCAACATCCGGTCTCTTTAGAAAATCCGTCATAATTCTTTTATGAGACTTTGTTAATTTCTTATCAACCTCTATTGTTAGCTCTCTAGACGCTCTGGAAACCATGTATCTCAATTTCTTATTCATCTTCCTTACAGGGAGAGTTAATCTATAATAATTATCTGTTTTAACTTCTTCAAATCTTAAACCTGGAGGTAGTCTTGGAGCTATAACTATTATGTTTTCCATCCTCTCTTGTAGAGTCCCTTGAACTATCTTAACAATGTCTTCCTCTCTATATCCTCCACTAACTGGATATCCTACGATTACGATTGTTGTCCCACCTACGTATACAAGATAGCGTCCTAATAACTTAGCTGTTAAATTGGAAATAGACTCAAAGTAGTCTATTATCTGCTCTGGGATATATGGTTCCAGGGTTAAATTCGTCAATCCTCCTCTAATAATTCTTCCTTTTCAGAGCATTCTTAAGCATTGCGTAGTCTACATCAGATTAAATACATTTACTTGAGATGCTGGATTATTCCATCACCCGCTAGATACCGTCTAAGTCATGATTCTAGATATAGATATCCTAAAAACTCTGAATTAATCAAACACTAATGCATTTCCAACTAGTTCATGAACTCCTCCCACTGTTATGGGCAGCTTGTAATGCTCAAAATATTCAGTGAATGCAGCTTTATCTATCGCGCATATGCATGCCAAGAAGTTTGCACCAGTCCTCTTTATGGCTTCGATCTTTGGTCTGACAGCTTTAAGTCTTAACTCGATTGTCTCATCTGCAAGTAATCCTCCACCTGCACAACAGCATATAGTTTTCTCCCTGTTTACATTTGGGTCAAGCTCTATGTAATTCTTGCATACATTCTTTAGTATGTATCTGGGTTCCTCTATAAGCCCCATGACCCTAGCTGGATTACATGAATCATGATATGTAACAATGTACTGATTGTTTGCATCTGGGTTTAGCTTAAGTTTTCCATGTTTTATCAAGTCTGCTGTAAACTCGCAGATATGAACCATCTTGGTAGATGCTGCATGCTCAAACTTTGTACCAGTTATAGGTGAGACAGGTTCTTCCAAGAAATCTAGTGGTCCATTCATCGTATCCATGAAAGCGTGGATAACCCTCCACATATGCCCGCATTCTCCGCCGAGTATCCATTTAACACCAAGCCTCTTAGCTTCTTCAACAAGCTTCCTATTGATCTTCTTCATATGCTCGTATCCAAGCCATGTACCAAAATTACCACCTTCACTTGCATAAGTGCTTATTGTATAGTCTAACCCGATCTGGTGGAACATCTTTATAGCTCCTTTAAGCGTCCCCCAGTGGGGTCCTCCGAAGAAGTCCGCAGAAGGTGGAACATAGAGTATCTCTGCACCCTTCTTGTTTATTGGTACTCTAACATCTATCCCTGTCTCTTCTTTTATTTCTTCTTCAGCGAATTGTATAGCACTGAGTAGAGCTGCCGGAGGTATGCCCATATGGTTTCCTATGGTTTCACATTTAGCTATTGCTTCAGTGAGCGACCTTGGGCTGAGACCTATTGCTGTAAGCACTTCTCTAGCGGCAATCATTATTTCTGCGGTATCTATACCATAGGGGCAGAAGACAGAGCATCTTCTACATTGAGAACATTGATAGAAATAGGTATACCAAAGCTCTACTGTTTCCTCTGTAAGTTCTTCTGCTCCAACAAGCCCTCTAAAGACCCTGCCAGTTAACGTAAAGTACCTCTTATAGACTGATCTGAAGAGGTCTTGTCTTGCAACTGGCATATTATTGGGATCCAATGTACCGAGGAAGAATGGACATTTATCTGTGCATGCTCCACATTTTACACAAATGTCTAGGAAGAGCTTAACAGACCTAAACTTTTTCACCACCTCATCAATCTTCTTTAAAGCTGTTTCTCTCCAGTTGGGAGGTAGATTAAACTGTGTATGACTCCACTCTCTAGGGAAAGGTAGCTTCATAGTCTCCATATCGCGCTTCCACGTAGCGTAGAGTTTATATTTCCTCGCAGGGAAACTCATATCTACTTTCATCTTCTCTCACCTCTCGGTCCGATTGCTTCTAGTTCATCTTTAAACTTCTGGTAATATTCGTCCCAAGTAATTACTTCGATTGGGTAATCCCATGGGTTTACATGCCTCCTCCATCTAGTTATATTCCTCATATTCCTCGTAGTAGATAGGATCCATCCGATTAGATGGGATACTTTACTAAATGGTATGTAGATGAAGAATATCTGGGCTAAAACATAGTGTGTTAAGAACCATATGTTGTCTGGTGGTGGTATAGGGTTAAACTTTAGGAGACTATACATATATTCGCTTACGGAAGCTACATCCACCAATCCAAAACTTCTCATGTAAACTCCCAAGAATACTATTGTAATCAGAAGTATTAAGATAATGTAATCACTTAGCTTTGAGATGTATCTGACATTTGGAAGTACTATTCTTCTGACTAGGAGGAAAGATAATGCAGCCAGGAAGAATATCCCTGAATATAGCACCGCCTCATACCATCCATATCCGATGACTGCCCAGAGCTCATGAAAGTATACATTGATTATGTGAGAGAGTAACGTTATAGCTAAAGCTACGTGGAAGACATATCCACCTATCCAGAGTTTCTTGTTACCTTTTAGTAAGCTTCTAAACGCAAAGAAGTCTAAAGACATCCTCTTTAATACTCCTGTATACGTTATGGGTGCGGGAGCAACCGGGAGCCTGAATGGAACTGGTATTGAAAGCCATCTAGCCACTCTATATAACAAGCCTAAGATCAATATGAAGAATGCTATATATGGAGTTATATAGCCTATGATGAAGATTAATGGATCCATCTACACGACACCTCCCTTAAGATATGTAAGTAATAGTATCAAGACGATCATCCCAATACCAGCTGCTATCCACTCCTGGTCATACTCTTCACCTCTATAGTAGACATAAGTTATCAGACTTAGGATGATTAAGCTTGAAGCAATATATCCAGCCGCCAGAGTCTGATGAGTTACTATTATTGGGTTTAGCATCCATGTTAAAGCGGTTAATACGCCTTGAACTAAAAGTAAAATAACTAGAGCAATATCGATGCTTCTAGCCAACTCCAAACCACCTCTCAAAGGACCTCAATCTTCTTCCCACGTTTCCAATCTTTAAGTCTGCAACATAGATTACCTTAAATGATTCTATAGTTGAGAAGGCTAAGAGAGCCAAGCCGAGTATAAACCATCCGAAGCTTAAGCTTTCATTTAACGATCCATAAATAATGTTAAATGATAAGCCTGCACATATTGTAGTTAATAGGAATTTTATGACTGCCCAGACGGATTCTCTAGAATTACCAGATGTTTTGTCCGGCTTCGTTAGTTTCAATTTACTAAACTTCTCCCATACTAGTTCGGGCGGCTTTACTAGCTTCAATCGATATACGTAGGCAGCTATGAATATTATTATTGTTGGGATAACTATTGAGAGAGCAGCTGTATCTGAAGGTATGTATGAGCCTGCTGTTGCCCATGCTAGATAAGTCATTAGGCTTATCTGGATGGTAATCCAGACCCCTATAGCTATGAAGAACGGTCTCTGCGAAGGATGCTTATCTTTCCATCTATCTATGAATGGCAGGAATATGAAGATCAATGTTATGATTACGATGGTTGCTATGAAGACTTTGAAGCCTGTTTCCCCGAGCACCTCTATAAACTCCGTCTTAGCTATCGCATACGTCCACATAAAATACCATTCAGGCATAGGTATAGTGACGACACCGGGAGTATATTTCTCATGTATTCCGAATGGGTATATTATCGATGCTGTAAGTATTGATGCAACATAGACGCAGACCAAGATTATAAAGTATAAGAATATGTTTGGAAACCATGGGATAAGTTTCTTCTCTTCTTCTGGGATGTCTTTGGATAGGGGCTCCGTTATCCCGTGGACCTCGAATATGTGTAGCTTTATGGCTAGCAAGATGATAATTACAGCAGGTAGCAGGACTGTATGGAATGCGTAGAATCTTCTTAGAAGTTCCACATCTGTTCCATATCCTGAAATAACGTATTCAAGGAAGCCGCTTAAAGGCTGAGGGAGATGCTTTATTATCGTTATCCCGAATCCTACAGCTGCATATGAGAGAGCATACCATGGGAGGAGATAGCCTGTAAATCCCATCATTAAAGTAGCTAAGCCCATAAGCATACCTACAATCCACATCAACTCTCTAGGCCTCCTATAGGCAACGACAAAATAATTCCTCATAAAATGTAGGAATGTAACGAATATCATGGAAAAGGCTGAGTAAATATGTATATTTCTGATAAGGTTTCCATAGGGAACTTCTGTAATTATCCTACTTACAGACTCCCATGCAGTATCAGGATGAGGTTCATAGTATTGGAGGAGTATTATCCCTGCTATGCCTGCAGTGAAGAAAGCTATAACAGCTATAGCACCCAACCAGTAGGAGGGGTTCCTAAGAGAATACTCTGGAGCGGGGCGGAGAATAGTCTTTGTAAAACCAAAATTCTCGTCAAGCCATTCCGTGAACCTATCGATAAGACTCTTTTTCTCACTCAACTTGATCACCTAAATCTTCTCTTCTAGAAACGCCTCTGTCACAAGCTTCTTTCCAAGCATAACCCTCTTTAATTCTTCAGGATTGTTAGAACATTGCGTAACCCCTGGTACGGCTGGAGCTGGTGGGGCAAGACCAACCGCGTAAATGTCTCCTGAAGTTTCATCATGCTCAAGTACGACCTTACATAGGCTACAGAAAGGTGGTCCTGCGAGTACTTCGCCATCTTTCTCAAGGTCGTAGATTGCAGCATGAGCCGGGCAATAGAGCAAATTCTTGTCTGGGTATAGTTCGAGGATGTTTGGTGGGACAGTCTTCAAATAAGTTAGTTTTTCCGGGTCTCTAACTTCTTTGGGTGGGATATAGATTGTACCGTAATATCTAGCATGCTGGCATATCATAACATATGCGATTATGTCTCTATCTGGGCCTACCCCCGAAGGAAGGCTTTTACCCGTCTTCACTAGTAGGCATGGGATATCCTTTGTTGGATAAGAAAACAGATACCATGTTCTAAGCTTGATCTCACTTATATTAGCTAACCTCACACGTGGCCACTCAGGGATCTCTAAAACAGCTGGACTAATAGATTTTAAGAGTGAAGCCAGACTTCCAAGACCTACAATAAATGAGAGTGATGTAATTATTTTAAGCGCTGTCCTCCTTTCTTGAGATACTCTCTCCTGACTATGTTCAACGTGGCTCAATCCGACCACCCAACGAATAACTACACGATATATCTAGCTGTTATGTTAGACGCATCCTGTTGGCTTCGGTAGTCCAGCTACCTTGCAAGCACCCTTTGCAGGCCCAGAAGGGAAGAGCTCATATATCTTCTGGAGGGAGAACCCTGTCTGCTTCACAAGCATCCTTATAGGTGGAGCTACACCATATTTCTGCCAATATTCTCTGAGATAATTTATTACCTTCCAATGTTCATCAGTAAGCTTCTCTACCCCCTCAAAATGCTTAGCGAAGAATTCTGCGACTTCTGGACTCCATTTCTCAGGTTCCTGTAGAAAACCATCCTCATCTACTTCAAGCTTCTGTCCTTTAAACTCTACGTACGGCATAATCTATCCACCTACATTTTAGGATGTATAATGCAGGTATTTAATTCTTTTTATGTAAAAATCTATATCTCGTACATTCAAAACAGTGATATTGAATGTTATTTTCCTAATGTTTAGAATCTCTTTGTTTATCCGTTTTGTCAAAATCAGTCTCAGTATATATTCTTAACAGGCAGCTTAGGTCTGCTTTATTTACATTTTTATAGTTTCTTCTAAGGTTTTCTATTAATGGGTTTAGTATTCTCTTAACTATTGCTCGAGACATGTCTTCTATGATTTCTCTGCTCCTCTCGTCAAGCTTAACAGTCTTAATCATAGACGTTGCTTCTAAAACTTCTTCCAATCTAACCTTCTCTGCGTAGCTGTAGATTTTGGAGATTAGCTCTTCAACCCATTTGGTTTCCAGTCTTTCCTCGAACTTCTTCACGTAATCCTCGATTAATGTTTCTATCTTATCCAATTCCTTGATCCTATCATATATTGAGTGGTCAATGTATTCTTTAAGGTCGTCTAGTGTTATGAGTTTTAGGTTTTGTAGTCTTGAGACTTCAGGGTCGACGTTTCTAGGAACCGATAAGTCAATTATTAAGAGGGGCTTATCTCTTTCCTCGATTACTTCAGCTATTCTCTCTTTAGTTATAATGTAGTGGGGTGCAGAAGTCGTGACGAATGCTATATCTGCTATTCTTAGATAGTTTTCGACCTGGTCTAGTCTTAAAGCTATCCCCCCGCTCATGTTGGCTAGATGAATGGCCCTCTCATAGGTTCTATTAGCGAATAACAAGGTAAGCTTTCTATAGTTTTTCTCCATTAATGCGGAGTTCACTAGCTCGCCTGTTTCTCCAGCACCTATTATGAGGATTACCTTGTCATCCATGTTCATAAGTATTTTTTCAACTACTTCGACGGCAACATGGGCTAGGCTCAGCCTCCTCCTACTTATCTCCGTCTCAGACCTAACTCTTTTCCCAATCCTGATAGCTTCCTCGAATATCATCTTAAGTAGTAAAGATAAACTATTAGCAGCTACCGCTTTGTAGTATGCTTCTTTTACTTGACGTAGAACCTCCTGCTCACCTATAACCATTGATTCAAGACCAGAAGCCAGCCTGAATAGATGTTTAACAACCTCGACCCCTCTAACTAATACAATCTTCCTCTCAACATCCGCGTCTCCAGTTAAATCTCCCCAGACGCCTACTATATCCTCTACGGCTTCCTCATCCCTCAGCTCAAGGTAGACTTCCACCCTATTGCACGTCTGGAGTATAACTACACCTTCAACACCACTAACACTCTTAAATAGTCTAAGCGCTAATTCTAAGTCTCTAAAGAAAAACTTCTCAAGCCTAGATATAGGTAGCAGCTTATGGTTTAAGAGAAGACCATGAATAGTGTTCAAATACATACTAGCATCAACTATATATAAAGATCTCATGGTTCTTAAAAAGCTTCTACAAATACTATCGTGTTACAAGATTATGTTTTAATCTAAGCTTCAAAGATGTTTACTTGATGCCCTATTTAGATGATGAGATTTATTATGAGGTTTATGGTGACGGCAAACCTGTCTTACTAATTCATGGTGCGTGGGCTTCTCATGAATGGTGGAGAATGCAGATTCCTGAACTCTCAAAGAAGTATAAGGTAATTGCAGTTGATGTTAGAGGTCATGGTAAGTCTGTTAGATTAGAGAAGCCTACAACTGTTAAGAAGCTTGCCGAAGATGTAGATAGGATCCTAAATCATCTACTCATCGACGAACTTGTATTAATAGGTTGGTCGATGGGTGGAATGATATCAACACAATATTATTTTGATCATCCTGAAAAAGTAAAAGGATTAATACTTATTTCAAGCAGGCTACATAAAAGACCTGGAATGCTTATAGAAGCATATCTTAGAACTATACGTGAAATGTTTACACTCTTCATGGATTTTGCAGATTTTGAAGGATTCGAATCATTAAATTATGATAATCAAGTAAAGAAAGAAGTTGAGAAGATGTTCTCAAAATCTACCAAACCTGAGATTATCAACTGGGCGGTCGAGGACTTGACTAAAAATAGGAGGAGAGATTACTTAAACATTGTTAAAACATTGGCTAGATACGACGCATCAGATAAGCTTCATACAATAAAAGTGCCGACACTCATAATAGTTGGAGATAAAGACGAGAGGACGCCGCCTGAGTTCTCCAAGAAGATCCATGAAAAGATCCCAAACTCTAGGCTTGTCATAATTGAGGGTTATGGGCACTATCTCTTGTTAGAGAGGCCAGATATAGTCAATAGGGAGATACTGGGTTTCCTAGAAAGCATAGGCTATCGCTGACTTTTATTTGCCCACATTGTTAACTTTCTAAAAACTTCTGGATTATGAAGAAAGTGAAGATGTGTATACATTGCTAGGAGATTCTCCTTTATTACTCCATCATGTAATCCATCTACTCCGTATCCTCTCTCAACTCTGAAAGCAAAATCTACCTTCTCTCTTACGGTTAGCCGAGAATAATGGAATTCATGACCGATTAAGCGTTTGTTTAGATTTGTCAGAGGATTATCCCTAATCGTCGATAGATATACATATCCATGACCTACAGGTCTTTTACTCATTTCTATGTAACCGTCAATCAACCCAACCATTTCATATTCTTCACCATCAAAAGTCTTGACATTTCCAGATAGATAGATTAACCCACCGCATTCAGCGTAGATCTTCAATCCTCCATCATACTTCTTCTTGATATCATTTTTCAAGGGTTTATTTTTCTCAAGCATTTCAGCATAGACTTCCGGAAACCCTCCTCCAATATAGAGCAAATCTACTTCTGGAAGCAATGAATCTTTAGTTGAATCAATATAGTATACTTTATTAGTAGCAGCCTCGAAAAACTCTATATTCTCTGGATAGTAAAATGAAAATATACTATCTTTTATAATCCCTATCTTAATACTAGGTCTAACTATAGAGTGTGTCTCCTCAGATTCAGGAGGATATATCTCCTCCACATTGGAAGCCAGCTCGATCAGCTTATCAATATCGATTTGTCTACCCACCTTTCTTACGGCTTGTTTTATCTCTTCTATCTCATCGGCTCTCTCAGAAATTGGGATTAATCCTAAATGTCTATACCTCATCTTCTCCTCAATAAGACTGTCTCTATAGATGAGTCCGACAATCTCTAATTCTTTAAAGTTTTCCCTGAAAGCATTAAGTATTTTCTCTTTTTGTTTTTCATGTGCTACCTTGTTTACTATTATTCCTGCAAGCTTTACTCTTCTATCAAACTCTACAAATCCTTTAACTAAAGCTAGAAGACCTCTATTAATCCTCTCAGCATCAACTATCAAGATGACTGGTGCTTTGAGAATCTTCGATATCTCCGCTGTACTCCCCCTCTCTGATACTCCATCTACGCTATCATAGAGTCCAAAAACACCTTCTATTACACATATATCTGCATCTTTCATCATTTTACAGAAAGATTTGATAATAGTTTCTTGGTTGAACATTATAGAATCAAGGTTACGTGAAGGCATGTCTGAGAATATGTTATGATATGATGGATCTATGAAGTCTGGTCCGACTTTGAATGGCTGCACTCTGTATCCACGTTCTCGAAGCAGGCTGATGATAGCGGAAGTAACGAGTGTCTTCCCTATCTTGCCGCTAACACCAGAAATGATTATTCTTGGCTTATTCATATTCCTCATGACTTCCTATCTTTAAACCGTACTCTTTCAATATATTCCTCAATATTTTCTCCACCAAGTATTCATCATGCGATCTCAATGCTTTTCTTAGATCATCATTATTGAAGACTTCGTAGTATATTTTTAATCTTGTCTCAGGGTTAGGGATACTCTTTCTTACAATCTTCTTAACTTTATACATTATCTCCGCTAACGTTATCAATTCTTTCTCTGTATTAAGATATTTTATGACTCTTTGTAATGCTTCTCTTGCAACCATGCTGCTTTTACCCTCAGTGGTTATAGCGACTCTGAATGGACCTACAGAGGAATCTATTGGTACAACGAGGTCTGTCTTCTCGGCATCATTAGCGAGGTTTAGTAATGCTTTATGTTTTCTAGCAATATTCCATATCTTATCGTTGTATTCTTCTGTCTCTAATGTAACCATTATGATATCTGAGAGTTTGATGTATTCTTCAAGCTTTTCTTCATCAGCTACATCTCCTTTAACTATTTCTATAAAACCTCTATGGCTAAGCTCCAATATCTTGTCATCGAAGCTTCTACTATAAACTATGACTCTAGCACCAGTCCTGGAATACTTCTCAGCTCTCTTTGCCCCTTCTCTTCCACCACCTATGATCAGAATCGTCTTGTTAGATAGATCAATCAAGAACGGCATCCTCATAGACTTCAAGAAAACCTCTAAATGGACCCTTTAAAACATTAAGATGTAGCCTATTTCAAGTATAATTCAAACTAGAAAATAATATGAGACCGCCTAATTCTCTTGGTTATAGCCTTGCCAGCCTTATCTCATCAGCTGGTAAGGATCCTTACTCTTAAAAAGTTGTTGTAGAACAACTTTGGCTGACAGATCCACATTCTACTGATTTCTTTCACGAAGATGTGGGAAAGTAGTTAAAGTCAGGTTCTTAAAAGTTTAAAGAGTAGAGATAGCTTAATCTTAAACTTGATTAAATTCTCCATTCTCCTTAAATTTTAAATCGACCCGACTTAGCCCACCTATTCTATATCATCTTGAATCTCGTTTTTCTAGGAGCTTTACATGGAAATCTCGCCGTAGCTACAGAACTATTTAAAGTTTTTAATCCGCCAGCCGCATTCTCAGCTCTAGATATGCAGATTTTCAGACCTTACATTGACTGGCATATGTCTGCGCAGGTGCTGGATGACCGGAGGCTGGGGAAGCAGAGAGTGGAGACGAAGCAGGTCATGATGGCTATTCTACGCAAGATGGGCTTGATAAAAGATGAAAAGCGTGGCTGGCTCAACCATCCAATAGTCCTTATGTACTATAATGGTGGCAGACCCTACTTCAAGGATCTCGGCGGCTACTTTAACGCCTGCATCGAGGAGTGGAGACGCCGCGGGATGAGAAGCCAGATCAGCTTATCTGATATAGAGCATCTGATTTTAAGAGCGGGATCGGCTGAGGGTCATCCGTTGACACATGTACATGAGGTAGAATATCGGAGAGTCCTGATACTGAAGGAGCCAGAGCATTATCTGAGGGCTTTTCGAAGAGAGGAGGTAGTCGAGGTTTTCGAGACCGAACCTGTGTTGATAAGCGGTGTCAACAGCTGGATCTTCAGAAGTAGTAAGCTTTACATGTCCACACTGAGAAAAGCCATCAAGATTGCTAAACGGTTGGGAATAATGTAGTTGAAATATGAATTTAGAGATTGAAGAGTATTCAGAGTAGTCCGTAGATTAGCTTCAACATTTTACGGTATGGGAGTCAGGGAAGATAAAGTTTACCAACTCTATTATGATTTACATTAGTGGCTTAACAGTGTACTCTAGTAGATCTCTGATACTTTCTTCCATGACTGCGGCTTAGTGGGTTAGTAGCCTGTTTCCACCATTGTTCTCCGCCTCGATAAACTTCTTCTCGTTGCGTCAGGAATTGCTTCCATACATCATTATCTCGAGAAGGATCTTTAACGTGAAAATCAAGAATAGAGGTTTAAACATTATGAAGAGATGCGTTAGAGCTTATAGTAGATGTTGTTAACATCTTTTAGGTACAACAGAGAAGAATTAGGCTGAAGACACTATCCTAAAGATTTAACTATAGTTAATATAGCTATTGCTCTCAGGAGTGGAGAGCGTTATCATACAGGAGAATATATATTCAGCTTTCATCACTATCTCATCGAGTTAGATTGAGTTTTGAAGAAGCAGAACTGCTTAGAGAAAGAGCTCGGATG
>Ga0185307_1000963_pt1 | contig 16893 bp, 19 predicted proteins | sample LHCtaG_FD_128010 | JGI IMG/M metagenome (GOLD analysis project Ga0185307, IMG submission 128010) | Hot spring microbial communities from Little Hot Creek, USA to study Microbial Dark Matter (Phase II) - LHC4sed_matched (SPADES... | ecosystem: Environmental > Aquatic > Thermal springs > Hot... | reverse complement strand
CCATGATCAGGGCCCTGGAGAGCTCCAGCGCCCTCCACTCCTCGGGGGTGGGCCCCAGCCCGTACCTGGTGGGCCCCAGCGCCACCCCGGGATCCAGCAGGAGCCTGAGTTTTCCCGTTTCCACCAGAGTGCACATGCTCCTGACGCCCAGGGAGTCGAAGGCCAGGGGAAGCACCTTCATTTCTCCCTCCCTCCCCCCGGTTCACTAAAAGGGTTTTTCGGGTCAAGTCCTAGTTTGGGCATTCTAGGGCTGTACAGTTCCATGGGTGTTGGAGGAAAGCTTTACCGTACCTTTCCAAGAGTCCAGATGGAGACAACCAAGTCCTCAGATCTCCAGCTCCACAATATTTTTATATTGGACATTATATCCAATGATGAAGATGAAAAAAGAAAACCTCCTGCTAGGGCTGATGGTGGCCTTGGTCTTGGTGAGTGTAGCCTCAAGCATTTATTCGGTGAGTGGTCTTCGCGATTTGCAAAACAAGTACACGGCCCTCGAAAGGAAGCTAAGCGTGATGGGAGAATCGTATTACCCCCTGCTGGTAAAAGATGCCCTCGGAAGGGTGGTGATGGTAAGTTCAGAGCCCATGAGGATCGTCTCGGGCGCTCCTTCCATAACAGAAATTCTCTTCGCCATAGGAGCTGGAGAAAAAATAGTCGGCGTGGACGAGTATTCCGACTATCCGGAGGAACTCTTAACCCTAAAGGAGAACGGCAAGATCGCCACGGTGGGTGGGGTGACCACTCTCAATCCAGAGAAGGTGGCAGCCTTAAGACCGGATCTCGTTTTGGTCGATGCCAGCCTACAGTCTAAGTTTGTGCCCACCTTGGAAGAGCTCGGACTGACGGTGATAGCTGTGGAGTCCAAGAGCGTGGAGGACATCCTGAAAAACATCCAGCTCATATCCAAGGTGACCTCGAAGCTAGAAGAGGGAAGGAAAGTGATCGGGAATGTGAGGAGCGCCATGCAAGAGGTTTATCAAAGAGTCTCTTCCTTGCCACCCACTAGGGTCCTGTACTTGTGTTGGCCCGAGCCGATGTGGGCAGTGGGGAAAGATACGTATGCTGACGACCTCATACGGACAGCGGGAGGAGAGGGCGTTTTCAGCAACAGGAGCGGGTGGTTCGTGGTTAACCCTGAGGAGGTGGTTTCTGCTAACCCAAACGTCATTGTGATGAGTTCGATGGCACTCCGAAAGAGCCCGGAGGAGCTCTTCTCCTACCTCAAGAGCCTGCCGGGTTTCGAACAGTTAGATGCCATCAAGGACAACAGAGTCTACATACTTACGGGTCAAGCCGCCAACCTGCTAGAGAGAGCAGGACCAAGAGTGGCCGATGCCGTTTTTCTTCTGGCTTGCATTTTCCACCCGGAAGTCTTTCACGTGTCGCTTCCCAATTTCATTAACGAATATACCGGCTATGTAAAAGAAGCGAGATGTGGGTAGACTGGAAGCAAAAAAGGCTGAGGCTTGTTATCTATTTAACGCTCTTATCCCTCTTCCTTGGGCTGGCACTGATGATCTCCCTGATGATAGGGAGTTATGCGCTCTCACCTTCCCAGGTTCTGGAGGCACTATTTTATCCGAGGGATCCGGTGGCTAGGAATATAGTCCTGAACTACAGGCTCCCCAGGACTCTTTTGGCCTCCGTAACGGGTTTCGTCCTTGGTGTTTCAGGAGGGGTAATCCAGAGCCTGACTAGGAACCCGCTCGCCGATCCTTACATAGCGGGAACGGCATCCGGTGCAGCGCTGGGAGCTGCCGTGGCTTTCCTAGTCCCTTTTCTGCCTCTTTTCGCCGTCCCATTTTTCGCTTTCGGAGGGGGTCTCTCAGCGGTGCTCTTGAGCCTCTTGTTGGCAAGGAAGGCCAAGGCGGGACCGATAGGCTTCATACTCGCCGGGATAGCGGTGGGAACCTTCTGCAGTGCCGTGTTGATGATTTTGCTTTCCCTGTTCTCCCAGCGAGCCCACGGAATTTTAAGCTGGCTTTACGGTTCCTTCTCCACTTCCACCTGGACAAAGGCAAAGATCGTGGTGCCCCTCAGCACACCCGCAGTTCTGTATTTGCTCGCTAAAGCAAGAGATTTGAACTTGCTCTTATTCGGAGAAGAGCATGCTTCCCAGCTCGGGATTGAGGCAGAAAGGCTTTGGAAATTCTCGCTTGTGGTATCAAGTTTTGCGGTTTCGGTTTGTATTTCTTTCAGTGGAATAATAGGTTTTGTGGGGTTGGTCGGACCGCACATGGTAAGGTTGATAGTTTCATCAGACAACCGTTTCGTCTTGCCGCTGGGCGGCTTTACGGGTGCACTCATGCTTCTCCTGTCCGACATTCTCGTGAGGAGCCCCGTGAACCCGTTCGGAGAAATTCCGGTCGGTGCGATAACTTCCATGATAGGGGTGCCGTTCTTCGCCTACCTTTTGTGGAGAAGGGGTGAGAAATTTGGTATGTAGCATAGTGGTGAATGGGGTCTCCGTTCGTTTCGATTCCGCGAGGATCCTAGACGGAGTTGAATTCAAGGTGGAGAAGGGAGAAATTCTCGGGATACTGGGTCCCAACGGCTCCGGCAAGACCACCCTGCTGAGGTGTATCGCTCGAAGCGTGAAGCCCGTGTCTGGAAGAATCGCGGTTTTCGGGAGACCGATCGAGGAGTATACGAATGAGGAGTACTCCAAAATGGTCTCTGCCATGTTACCGAATTGGCCGAATGGCTTCAGCATGAAAGCTTACGAAATAGTTCTCATGGGCTGCAGAAACAGATCGAAGGGCCTTTGGTGGGAGGGAAGGGAGGAGATGAAAACTGCCGAGGAGGCCCTCCGGCTCCTCGGGGCTCTGGATCTCTCCGACAGGGACTTCGATACCCTTAGCAGCGGCGAACAGAGGAAAATCCTGATTGCGAAGTCCCTTGCCCAGCGAACCGAGGTGATTTTGCTGGACGAACCAACAGCTTACTTGGATTTGAAGCACAAATTTGAGGTAATGAACTTGATGAGGAGCTTGGCTAAACTTGGGAAGACCATCTTGGTTTCATTGCATGAGCTGGAGCTGGCCTCGTACTGCGACAAGCTCTTGATCCTGAAGGGAGGAAAGATCGTGGCGGCCGGGAGGCCAAGGAAAGTCCTCTCCGAAAAACTCTTGGAAAAGGTCTATGGGATTAAGGCCTATGTGAAGTGGGATGAATCACTGAACTATCCCCTCATCATACCAAAAAATCTCGGAGGGAGAACCGTTTGTTCCGAGAAGTTGATCTCAAACAGGAGTTCCTGAGGCTTTTGAAAGATTCGATTTCTAAAAAATCCGCTGAGGGATTGCTGCTTTCGGGAGGAGTGGATTCCAGCCTTCTTGCAGTACTCGCTTCAAGGCTAGGACCGGTAACGGGCGTTACCTCGGTTTTTGAAGGGGCTCCGGCGGGCGATGTTTACTATTCATCCCTCGTCGCCAAAAGACTCGGCATAAGGCATGTCCTCAGGAAGTATGACCTTCAGGACGCTGTACTAGCCATCAAGGAGGTCGTGAAAATTACCAGAAGCTTTGATCACGTTGCCCTAAGAAACGATGTCTCAATTTATCTCAGCCTGAAAGCCTGTGCGGAGGAGGGAATAAGTTACGTTATGACCGGAGACGGTGGGGATGAGCTCTTCGCCGGCTACGAGTACATGACAAAGATGAGCGAAGGCGAACTCTCCGCTTACATAGACTTCATATCAGAGAACTGGACCTTCTCGGCACCTCGGTTAGGAAGGTCTCTGGGCCTGGAAGTGGTCCAGCCTTACCTAAGTGAAAAGATCATTAACTTTGCCAAAAGACTGCCGTATCCGTGGAAGGTCAGGAGATACGACGGCATTCATGGGAAATGGATTCTCAGGTCCGTGCTTGAGGATCTAGGGTTACCGGAGATTGCTCGCAGAAGGAAGGAACCCATTGAGAGCGGGAGTGGAAGTTTTCTCCTCTCCAAGCTCTTGCTCGAACGGCTCGGTGAAGAAGCGAGGGAACTCAAGGCAAAAGCGATGGAGGAGGGCATCAGATTCTGGAGTGATGAACAGCTCTACTTCTACAAGGTATTCAGAGAAACCGTCGGGAAGGTTCCAAAGGCTAAAGAGGGTGAGAGGGGATGTGAATGCTGTGGTGCCCCTTTGAATTCGAGGAGAAATCATTGTGCCATTTGCGGATTTCTAAATGAAGGCCAAGGAGCGGGTGATTTTTATGGAGGTTGTGGCTAAACACGGGGGTGAAGTTTTCGAAATCTCGGAGAAGATAGGCCTTTCTCCCGAGTCCATAATCGATTTCAGCTCAAGCTCAAATCCCTATGGTCCGCCACCTCGGGTTCTCGAGTCCATCAAGAACTCCTTGCCTTACGTCAGGTTTTACCCGAGCAGAACCCACAGGAAGCTGAGGGAAAGGATAGCCTCTTATGTGGGAGTTGAGCCGGATGGCATCATCCTTGGCTGCGGCAGTACCGAACTAATCCATTCCATCCTCGCGAGATTCGTGAGGGGCCCCGTGATTCTGCCTCTTCCCCTCTTCAGCGAGTACGAGGCTGCAGCCGTGGCGCTGGGTCTCGAGATACGGTTCATAAAACCGCATGGACGAAGGCTGAATTTAGACGATGCCATAGAAACCCTCCGACGCGAGTCATCAGGTTGCGTGGTGGTCTGCAATCCCAACAATCCTACGGGAGAAGTGCTGGAAGCAAGAAAATTGATGGAGTTGGTTGAAGCGGCAAGAGAAACGAAAACAACGGTAATCGTGGATGAGGCATACTACGAGATGTCAGAGGGTGCAACGACGCTTGTAAGAATGACCAGGGATTTCTCAAACCTCTTCGTTTTAAGGTCCCTCACTAAGCCTTTCGGTTTCCCCGGACTGAGGGTAGGGTATGGAGTGTGTCATCCCAGCGTTGCAGAAAAATTCGAGAGCACTGCCATAAGCTGGAGGGTTGGGGTACTCGAAGAAGCGGCTGCCCTCTCAGCCCTTGAGGAGAGGGAATTCCTTCGATGGTCGAAGGAGAGGATATTCTCGGAAAAGAGCCGGCTTTTCAGGGAGATAGGGACCATCGAAGGGCTTCTCCCCCTCCCCTCCGGAGCGAATTTCTTCATGATAGATCTCAGCAAGAGCGGCTTCTCTCCCGCCAACCTGAAGTGGAGGTTGTTGTCCTATGGAGTGCTCGTCAGGGAGCTAAGTTCGGTGAAGGGTCTTTTTGGCCCGTACCTCAGGATTTCAGTTAGGCGCGAGCATGAGAACGAAGTGCTAGTGACTGCCCTCCGGAACTTAACGTTTTCCCTGAAGGAGATGTATCCAAATAATCCGGTTTGTGCCGAGAGGAAATGTCACCGGGAAGTGGAGGATTGTAGGCTCTGCTTTTGTCCCTTCTATCCTTGCCTGGACAAAGCCACGGGGGGAAGGTTCGTGGAAAAAGGTGGTGGTCACGTTTGGTCCTGTCAAGAGTGCCTTTGGGTGCACCGGAAAGAGGTGGCCGAGAGCATCGTAAAGGAGCTTTCCGAGATCGATCCGGGTTCCAGCGATCCCGAGAAGCTACTGGCTGTGAGGAAAAGCCTGTTGGAGGTTCCCACTTGATGCCGGAACCCCTCCTCGTGCTGTTGGTGGCTTTTCTCTTGGATTTGCTGTTGGGAGAACCTCCGAATCCCTTCCACCTGACGGTCTGGATAGGGAAATTCGCGGAGGCGACGGAGCGGCCGCTGAGGAAGGCTGTGAGGGAAGAGAAAATCGCCGGAATCCTTTTTACCCTGCTGACGTTAGCTTTTTTCCTCTTTCTCGTGATTCTCACAACGAAGCTCGTTTCGGGTGTGGGGTGGCTTTACGTGCTAGTTTCCAGCTTGATCCTAAAGATGACCTTCGCCTTCAACAGCATGTTTGGTCACATTCTTCCTGTGATGAGATACCTTGACTCCGATCTCGAGAGGGCTAGGAGGGCACTCTCCCTCGTGGTAAGAAGGGATACTTCATCGCTCGATGAAGCCCTCGTAGCCTCGGGGGCAATAGAGACGGTTGCGGAAGGGTTCGTGGACGGCTTTCTCTCACCCATCTTTTACTACCTTCTCTTCGGTTTGCCGGGGGCCGTAGCATACAGGGTGATAAATACCTTGGACTCGATGGTAGGCTACAAAGATGAGCGTTACCGGCACTTCGGCTGGTTTTCCGCCAAGCTCGATACCGTGGCGAATTACGTACCCGCGAGGCTGGCTTCCGTCCTTTTCGTCCTTTCCGCTTTTATCCTTCGAAAGGACTGGAGAGAAGCGATTTCCTCGACCAACAGATATCACTCGGCTACGGAGAGCAAGAATGGTGGGTGGCCCATGTCGACCATGGCAGGAAGCCTTAGGGTCAGGCTGGAGAAGGTCGGGTCTTACGTTCTCGGGGAGGAATACGAGTTGCCCTCTCCCAAGGACATCAGAGGCTCTTTGGAAATCTTCTCTGCGGCCGCCATTCTCACCCTTCTGCTCTCATCACTTTTGATCACGGCTGGAGGGTGGGTGCGTGGAGCGTCTCTTGTTTGAGGGGATCCGGCTAAGGGTAGGACCAGAGGCCATTGTCGTAGAGTCCGAGATTCCGCTCAAAGTACTCAGCTCAGCCCCTTTCAACGGAGGACTAGTGTTCTCGAACAGGATTGTGAACCTCCGGATACCCAGAGAATTTTATCGGAACCCCATGGAGTACCTGAAGGAGAAAAGGAGAACCTTTGGATGGGATGAGGCCGTATGTCTGATGACGGGGGCAGACTTGACGAAGGCGGGAATCGTGGAAAAGCAGTTGGCCGGGATACGAGTGGCTGCCGTGGTCACTGCCAGCGTTTCCAACGCTACCTCGGTGACCAATGGCTACGTTCCTCCGGAAGTGGGGACCATAAACACGATCGTTTTGGTGGACAGGAAACTGGCGGATGGCTGTATGGTGAACGCTGTGGCAACTGCCACGGAGGCCAAGTGCAAAAGCCTTTCTTCGCTCGATGTGAGAAGCCGGTCAAGCGGGGAGCAGGCGACCGGCACTTCCTCCGATGCCGTGGTGGTGGCCTCCGCCGGCAAAGGCAGGGAACTGAAACATGCCGGCTCCGCCACCAAGCTTGGATGGTTGGTGGGCGAATGTGTGGAGGAGGCTGTAAGAAAGGCGGTAATGAGTCACGATGGACTTGCACCCGATAGGCCCCTCCTTCGCAGACTTGAGGAACGCGGCATATCCCTCCAAGACTTGGTCTCTACGGCCATGGAGCTTTATGTACCAAATCCGAACTTCTCGGAAGATGAGGGGAGGAGAGCATTCGAGAGGTGTTTGCTGGAGGCCATGAAGGATGTAAATGTAGCATCCTTACTGGTGGCCGCCCTCAGGCTGGATGAGGATGGGAAGCGCGGTCTGATACCCGGGTTGGGCCGGAGATTTAGCGATGACCCCGTCGACCTGGTGGCTGATGAAATCATGGGGATTTCGATAGCCATGTACATAGCGGGTTACAACGGTCTCTTCGAATTCTACAGATTCGACAGGAAAAAACCCGGAATCTTGAAGAGGCTTCCGCCGGTCCTCGATGACGCCATTGGAGGACTTTTGGCAGGTGCTTCCAGCAAGATGTATTCCGAAATGCTCAGGAGCGGATCGAGATGGGCGCGGCGAAAGGGCTGAAGTCCGCTCTCTCCTTCTTGACGGTGCTTCCAGTGGGTTCCGGCAGCATCAAGGAGATGGCCGAGCATGCTTACTTTTTTCCGGTGGTGGGTGCTTTCATCGGGCTGACGGGTGGGGTTTTGAGTCTCTTGCTGTTTCGCCTGTTACCCGCGTATCTGGCCGGACCCTTGACCCTTTCTTCGCTTCTCCTTCTCACAGGCCTAAACCATCTAGACGGTGTTTTGGATCTGGGGGATGCCCTCATGCTCAGAGGAAACAAGGAGGAGCGACTGCAGGCGCTTCACGACAAAAATCACGGTGTTGGTGGATTTACGGCCCTCTACTTCCTGCTTTCCCTGACGGCGATCACATTCCTTCTATTGGGGGAACGTCTCTTGGTTGCTCTTCCCATTGCGGAAGCCCATGCCAAGTTATCGATGGTGGTAGGAGGGTGCTTGGGAAGGCCTTACCGCCGGGGTATTGGGAGGGAGTTTATCCTGGGAGTCAAGAGGGCGAACTTGAAGAACTTGATCCTGGGAATCATTAGTTCGGCCGGCTTAGCCCTTTTGTTAGTTTCTCCTTCCTTGGCGGTTTCTGCCCTGTTCCTTACTTTGGCTTTCTCTGCCATGTGGGTAAGATACCTTCAAGGAGTGTTTGGGTGTATCACGGGCGACATGCTCGGATGCATGAACGAGATCTCCAGGCTTCTCTGTTTGTTCCTTTTCCTGATTCCGGAGGGGGGATAAAGTGAAGCTTACGGCCATCGTGATGGCGGGGGGGAAGGGAAAGCGGTTGAAGCTCGGGGTGGAAAAACCGCTGTTGCTGATTGGAGGAAGGCCGATGATCCAAAGGGTCCTTGAGGCCCTTTCGGCATCCCCTTCCGTCGGAGAGATCGTGGTAACCGTTTCCCCGCACACGCCTAGGACCCGCGATTATCTTCTTTCCATCGGGCAGGCGATCGTTGAGACCTCTGGCACTGGTTATCATGAGGATATGAAAGAGGCCATCAGCTACCTAGGAACGAGGCCTTTTCTGGTGACTTCGGCCGATCTCCCCTTCCTCTCAGCAGCGATAGTGGAGAAGGTGGTGAAGGAGTACTTTGCAAGGGGAAAACCAGCCCTCACGGTCGTCAGGCCACTAAGGAGCGGGTCCGGAGGTGAGCCTACCTGCGTCGTGAGGATAAATGGCGCGGATTACGTACCCTGTGGGATAAACGTCATCGATGGAAGCAAAATCCATGAGCCTTACCTGGAGGAGGATTTTTACGTTGTGGATGCCCTCGAACTTTTTAACGTGAACACCCTAGCGGAGTACCTCATGGCCAGGTGCTTTTGGAGAGTGATCCGTGGAAGAAAGGGGGGAGGCGTTTAGCTTGGAAAGAAAACATGACATCCTGTTCTGTTTCTGCGAGGACAAGGGGGCGGTCTTCTTGAGCCGTATCTGGGGAAAAAAACCGTTGTTTGTGTGCGTTATCGGCACAACGGAGACAGCCAAGGTACCGGGCCTCTCGGCAGCTGGTGCGAATCCGGACTTCACGGACTATACCCCACCCGCCGACGTGGAGTTCCTCTACTACGGGAGATGCAAATGCCTGGAAGGAGTTCCCGTGACCCCAGAAGGCATACCCACCCCCGCCCTCATAACCAGAGCCGCTTTGAAGCTGGCGAACGTACCCTTTCTGGTATTAAATGCCGGTGTAAGAGTGAGACCTGAAGTGCCTTACCTAGAGGTGGGAGGCAGGCCGGGAGCGGACATAAGATCCGGAAGGGCCATTGAGAATGCTGAGGAGGTCTTCCTACGGTCTCTGGACGTGGGAAGAACCCTTTCCGAGGTAGTGGACTACCTGGTGGTGGGAGAAAGCATTCCAGGAGGCACCACGACGGCTCTCGCAGTGCTTTTAGCCATGGGGATCGATGCCGAGGGAAAGATGAGCAGCAGCTTGCTTGTCAACCCGCACGACCTGAAGGTCAAGGTGGCCCGCAAGGCTCTTGAGGTGGCGGGTTTGTCTTCCGGAGCGGATCCTTTTAGAGCGATGTCGGCCGTAGGAGATCCCATGATTCCCGCGGCCACCGGACTAATCTGTGGTGCGGCGGAAAAGGTGCCAGTCCTGATGGCCGGTGGCACCCAGATGTGTGCAGTTCTAAATATCGTCAAACACCTCTCCCCTCGCCTCCTACCGAACCTAGCGATCGGGACCACTCGGTGGATCGTACAAGACCGAACCTCGGACATCCGAGGGTTGGTTTCGCAGATAGGCCCGGTGCCGATTCTGGCCATCGACCTGAACTTTTCGAAATCGAAGTTCGATGGATTGAGGGCGTATGAGAGGGGGGCTGTGAAGGAAGGTGTAGGGGCGGGAGGATCTTGCATAGCGGCCATCGCAAAAACGAAAGGCTCGCTGAATGGACGTTTGCTGTTGAGGGAGATTGAAGGTTACTACGAATCTCTACTCGGTTCTCCTAAAACACACTCGCGAGGAAACGAAGAAACCTAAGACGAAGCAGAGCGAGCATCGCGTTATCTCTCACATCACACGTAGTATGCGGTATTCCCCGTAGTCTTCTACCGCCACTCTTTGATATCCCACCTTTTCCCTGTGAAGGGGGCTGTCGATGACCATCGTGTGATACTCCCCTCTCTCACCCAGCGGATCCACGCCACTGGTCCTACAACTTTCCTCGAACTCCGTAACGTTTTTTCTGTCTACTTCTGCACCAAGCCACCTTTCTAACTCCCTCCTGCCACCTATCACCAAAACCCTCAATCCGTCCTCAAACTCCTTGTGAAGGAGTTCTTCCGGGTTTTCTCCCCATAGAGGCTCTACAAGGTTTGCACCGATTTCTCCCGCTATTCGCTCCATGTATTTCAGGTGTTCCTCCACGCTAACGTCACCGGCAATTACCTCTGAAGTTCCTAGTCTTTTGAGGGTTTCTATCGTTTCCACCTCTTCATAACCCTTTCTCAGAGACCTTATCAGCACCGGTATACCGGCTTTCAGGTGGGTCTCAACGGACTTGCCCATGTTGAGGAGGTGTGGACTGGGTCTGGAAAACTCATATGAGAGCATCAGCGCCAAGTCTACTTTGCCTACCCTCATCAGCGCATAGAACGACTCCTTGCCGCCTGAGCTGAGAAGGATCTTCAAGCTTTTCTCACCCAAACTAGCGTTCACATCCTTATCAGCCTTCTCCGTTTTGTATTTTCTTCACCCAGTCGAAAGATCATAGAACGTGAAGCTTGTTCAAGGGCCTCTCGGGGAAAACCACCCCCCCGGTTTAGGCTATGTCGACATCTGTCTTTTCCTTCGGTTCTCCTCGTCCTAAAGCCGAACAGGTAGGCGGCCAGAATTTCTTCCCCCCTTCCAGTACCTTCCTCAGTCTCTCCTTCACCTCTTCCCGCATCCCCTTCCTTTCAGAAGGTGTTATAACTTTCCTGAGTAGACGGTGCGTCCTTTTTTCTCTGATTCAGCCTGAGCCGGAAAAGGGGAGTTCGGTGGGTTGCGATTATCTGAGCTTAGGACAACCCCTACGAGCACCACGATAAGGATGATCACAGCCATGAGGAAAACGATGGGACTGGAGGCAGGGGTGGGGCCGGTGACGGAAGCGAACGGAGCTCGATTTGCTGTCTTTTAATTTTAGGAAGATCCTAACTTTTGGGATGGAGCTGACCCAGGTGGAGGCCAGGTACCTGCAGCTCCTCTACCGCAGGCAGGAGGAGGAGGGGAGGAGGGCGGGGACCCTTCTGCTTGCCAGGGAGATGGGGGTAAGGCCCGCCACCGTTACGGAGGTCCTGAAGAGGCTGGCGGCGAAGGGGCTGCTCAGGCACGTGCCCTACCGGGGGGTGGAGCTCACCCCCTCCGGGAGGAGGGTGGGGAGGGAGCTCCTCAGAAGACACAGGATCCTGGAGGTTTTGTTCGTCAGGCTGCTGGGCTGCGACAGGAAGACCGCCTGCAGGGAGGCCTCCAGGCTGGATTCCCACATCTCCCCCTCCCTCGTCGACTCCCTCTGCAGGTGGTGCGGCCACCCCACCTTCTGTCCCTGCGGCAGGCCCATCCAGAGGTGCAGGGGTGAGTGAGTGCCCCGGTCCCTCACCATCCTGCGGGAGCTCAGGAACCACGCTCCCTTCACCGCCCTAGGGGCCCTCACCGGGGTCTTTCTCCTGGCCCTCTCCAGCTCGCTGGCGGCCTTCCCCTCGGAGGAGGCCTTCCACCTCCTCCATCCCCTCCACCTCCTCCTCAGCGCCCTGGTCACCACCGCCATGTACAGGCTCCACCGAGGCGGGTGGAGGCCGGCTGTGATCGTGGGGTTCGCGGGCTCCGTGGCCATCTGCACCCTCAGCGACATCTTCCTCCCCTATCTGGGGGGTCTGATCCTCCGGGTTCCCATGGAGCTCCACGTCTGCCTGCTGGTCCATCCCTGGCTGGTCCTCCCGGCGGTCTTCCTGGGGATAGGGGCCGGCCTGCTCCATCCCACGACCAGGGTCCCCCACGCCGGCCACATCCTGGTGAGCACCTACGCTTCCGCTTACTACCTCCTCTCCTACGCCTCCCCCTCCCGCTGGCTTCCCCTCCTTCCCTGGCTCTTCCCCCTCCTTTTCCTGGCCGTCTGGCTCCCCTGCTGCACCAGCGACATCGTTTTCCCGCTCCTCTTCGTGGAGACCGCCCGCTCTCCGGCCCGGGAGAAGAAACCGGCCTAAGTTCTAAGAATCTTCCCCACCTCCCCGATCAGATCCCTGCCGAAGCGGAAGAGGTAGTTGGGATGGGGGGTGAAGAAGACCTCCATGCCCCCTTTCCTCTCCTTCACGACTCCCCTCAGGTCCTCCGGGGGCCGCAGCCCCAGGATCTCGCCCACGGAGGCGGAGGCGAACCTTCCCATGGCCACCACCCTCTCCGGGCGCAGGAGCTCCAGCTCCCCCTTCAGCAGGGGGACGCAGTTCCTCCTCATCCCCTCCAGGCTTCGCCGGTCGGGGGGCCTGCACTTCACCGCCGCGGTGAAGAAGATCGAGGAGCTCCTGAGGGTCTCCAGCACCTCCTCCATCCTCACGCCCAGGAGGAGGCTGAGGGAGAGCCTGAGCCTGTCGAAGCTCTCCAGGTTGTAGAGGGAGCCCTCCTTCCTGCCCGGGGGAGGGGACTCCCCTATGGCCAGCACCCTCACCCTGGATGGGAGCCAGGAGTAGACGCGGTGGAGCAGGAAGGGCTTATCCACGAAGGGGCACCGGCGGCAGGAGGCTATCCTGCTCTCAAGCCTTTTGGCGTTCTCCATCCCTCCGAGAGGGATGGGTGGACTTTTAACTTCCCCCCTCCGATGAGGATGGATGGATTTCAGGTTCGTCCTGGTCCTGGGCCTCCTCTCCTCCCTCTCCGTTTCCTTCCTCACCTGGTACGCGGTCGTTCAGCAGGGCACGGCGGTGGAGCTAACCCCCCAGTGGGCCTCCCTTTTCTCCGCCTACGGTGCCTGGGGGGTGGTGGGGGTGGGGGCGGGGAAGATCTTGCTCCTTCTCTTCCTCTACCTGCTTCACCCTCCCCTCTCCGTTTTTCCCTGCACCCTCTACCTGCTGGACCTGGTCCATGATCTCTCTGTTTTCTTCTTCGGCTCCAGTCCCTTCCTCTTCCTGCTGGGGGGGCCCGACGCCCTGCTGGCCCTGTTCCTGACCCTCCTCGCCGCTAGGAGGTTCCCTTCTGGAAAGATGCTGGGGGAGCGGGCTGAAATTCTGGCTCAGGCTGGAAAAGGCGGGGAGGATAATTGGGTTCCCTCGTCCCGGGCCTCACGGATTCGGAGGGGAACCTGAGCCCTCGCGGAGTCCTGTCTGGGGATGGAGGGGCTGGTGCGGGTGGTCCCTGCCCTATCATTCCCTAGGGGTACCCAGGTACGGAGGGCTGGGGAGGGAATACGGGCTGGAGGATCTCTCTCCACCCGGAGAGAAGGAACCGGAGAGGATTAGGTCCAGGTTGGAGGGATGGGGCGTGAGGGTCTTCCGGGGGTATTTCTCCCGGGCTCCTCCGGGGTCAGGGGCGCCCTAGCTGGGGGGATTCCCCTTTCGCTCCTGCAGCTCCCTCCTATCCAGGTACTCCGAGTGCTTTTGCCAGGTGTCTTCCTCTCCCTCCCTCCTCCTCCACACCCTGAAGTGGCAAGTCTTTGCCCCTCGAGGGATGAGGTCGGTTACCTCTAGGTTCACGTTGAAGAACTCGGAAGGATCTCCGGAGTACCTCCTCTCTATTTCCTCCACCAAGGAGCCTCCTATCCCAGCCATGATCCCCGAGACCAGCCACCTCTGGATCCGGCAGTCCCTGGCGGTGTAGATGTCCTGGTGAGGACACCAGAGGATGTCGAAGCAGCCCTCGTTTTCGTTCAAGGTTCTGAAGGAGTCGGGGGAGGCCCAGATGTTCCTGTTCACCCAGGAGATGATCCTGAGCCAGGTTTCGATCAGGTTGGTCCGGTCCATCCTCTCGGGCAGGAGGGGTTTCAGATGCTCGGTGATCTCCCTTCCCATCTCCATCCCGTGCTCCAGGAAAACGTTCCTGCAGACCTCCTGCCCCTTCTCCCCGAATTCCCTCTCCACGGCCTTCACCACCTTCAGCAGCACCACCGCCATGGTCTGCCCCCATTTCAGCACGGCGGCGGATACCGAAACGGGGTCGTACCCCTGTTCCATGACCCCTTCGAGGGCCCTATTGCGGATCCACTCCCAGTCCCCCAGAGGCTTCGGGTTCTTTTCCCCGTCAGTGGGCTCAGGGCTCCTCCGGCTCATAAACCTTCTCCTCTTTCAGCACCTCTTCGGGATGGGGAACATCCTTCTCCACGTCCCTGCCCTCGATCTCCTTTTCCCTCAGCTCCTTGAAGAACTCGTGCTGGATGATGAGGCTCTGGATCTCGTTGGTCCCCGTCCAGATCAGGGGGAGCCTGGCCTCCCTCAGCGCCCTCTCCAGGGGGAAGATGTTGGTGTAGCCCAGACCCCCCACGATCTGCATGGCGTCGTTGATCACCTCCCACTGGACCTGGGTGCTGAACTTCTTGAGCTCCGACACCAGCCTCCGGCGGTAGCCCGGGCTCCCCACCCCCTCGTCCACGGTCCTGGCCACGGCGTAGGCGAAGGCGTCCACGGCGTCTAGCTTCATCAGGCTGTCCGCTATCTTGAAGCTCACCGCCTGGAAGTTCTTTATCTCCGTGCCAAAGGCCTTCCTCCTCATGGCGTACCTGGCGGCTATCATCAGCATCTCCCTGGCCATGCCCGTGATCCCGGAGGTGATCCTCTCCGGGATCATGATCCGGTAGAAGATCTTGGCCCCCTCCCCCTCCTTCCCCAGCAGGTTCTCCTCCGGGACCCTGATGTCCTTGAAGGCTATCCTCGCCACCCCTGCCCCCCTGCAACCCATCAGCCCGTAGACGCGCTTCACCTCCACCCCCATTTCCCTTTCCACGAGAAAGGCGCTCATGGCCTCGCGCCCGGCCCCCGGGTTGGTGATGGCGAAGACCAGGAAGTAGTCCGCGCCCTCTCCCCCCACGATGAAGCGCTTCTGCCCCCGGAGCACGTAGTAACCGTTCTCCTTTCTGGCCCTGGTGGTGGTGCTGAAGAAGAAGTCGCTTCCCCCGCTGGGCTCGGTGAGGGCCTCCGCACAGTACTTCTCCCCCCGGAGGGTGGGCACGATATACTTCTGCTTCTGCTCCTCGGTACCGAAGGCCTCCACGGCCTCCGTGACGATGGAGACCACCGTGGCGACGCAGGCGGGGACGATGCCCAGCTTGGAGATCTCGTTCAGGACCAGGAGCTCCTCCACCCACTTAAGCCCCCTGCCCCCGTACTTGGGGGAGCACCTCAGCCCCAGCAGCCTCCTTCTTCCCATCTCCTGCAGGAGCTCCTTGGGGAACTTGATCTTGTCCGCGTCCATGTCCAGGAGGTACTGCTTGGGAACGCTTTTGACGAATTCCCTGGCCTCCTCCCGGAGTCTTTTCTGCTCCTCGGTCAGGAAAACTTCGAACATTACTTAGGAAAAATGCGGGTGAGAGGTAAAAAAATTTTGGTCTCAGCCTAGGGCCTCGAAGAGTTCCCTCTGGAGCCTCACTACCTCCTCAGGCAGGTACCTGGGACCGCCCAGCAGGAGGGAGAGGATGTAGCTCCTGCTCACCCTCTCCAGGGTCTCGGAGACCTCCAGGGCATGGTCCAGGTCCCTGCCGCAGCAGAGGGCCCCGTGGTTGGAGAGGAGGACCGCGTTCTTCCTCCCCAGGGCCCTCACCGCGTTCCTGGCCAGCTCCTCGCTTCCGGGAGGGGCGTACTCCGCCACCTCCACCTCCCCCCCGAAAAGCACCACCACCTCCTCCAGGAAGGGTGGGATCCCCAGCCCCACGGCCGCCAGGGCGCTGGCGCAGACGGGATGGGTGTGGATCACCGCCCCCACCTCCGGTCTGGCCCCGTAGACCGCCAGGTGCATCCTGAGCTCAATGGAGGGGGTTCCCCCCTCCAGCAGCTCCCCCCTCAGGTTCACCACCGAGACCTCCTCGGGCCTCATCTTTTCGTAGGGTATGCGGCTGGGGGAGATCAGTACCACCCCCCTCTCCGGCACCCTCAGGCTGAGGTTCCCCGCGCTCCCCGCCACCAGTCCCCTCTCCACCAGTTTTCTGCCGGTCTCCACCAGCTTTTTCTTCAGCCCCTCCAGCTCCACCTTTTCCCTTCTTCCTTCTTCCCTTTATTCCCTAGCGAAGGGCACAAACAGGCGGCTTGCTGAGGGTTCTCAGGAAATCCGGCTGACCCGGCAAAGAGCCCCTCAACGGGTGTAATGCTTTGCCTTCGAGGTGAAGGAGGGATTTTCCACATGCCCCTCGAACCACTCTACTTTTATCTCTTCATCCGAGACCATCTGTACCAGGATGGTGAGCTTCACCGTCACCCAGGTCCACTTTCCAGAAACTTCTCTCCACACCGGGTTGCTGAGATAGTAGACGACCGGACCGCTCTGAACCGTAACGGTGGCGGGGTCTGGCCCCTCCACGTTCTCGTAGGTGAACATCAGGTTGTCCGGCACCCCGAACCCACGCCCGAAGCCTATCCGGATTTTAGATGAATCGTAGACGCTGGGAGCGAAGGAGAGCATGCCGTAGCCCCTCATCACGTACTCCTCCTTCCAGGGCTTGAGAAACCAGTTTCCGATGAGTCTGCCCAGGATCCTGCAGGAGCATCCCCAGGTTCTCGAAGCTCTCCCAGGCCAGGTTGGCCTGCCAGGTGTACCGGTTGGTCAGGGTGGAATGCAGATCGTGGAGCAGAGCCACGGTGGCCGCCCTCTCCAGGTTCT
>Ga0185307_1000962_pt1 | contig 16901 bp, 14 predicted proteins | sample LHCtaG_FD_128010 | JGI IMG/M metagenome (GOLD analysis project Ga0185307, IMG submission 128010) | Hot spring microbial communities from Little Hot Creek, USA to study Microbial Dark Matter (Phase II) - LHC4sed_matched (SPADES... | ecosystem: Environmental > Aquatic > Thermal springs > Hot... | reverse complement strand
GGGTGGGAGTCCCAGGAATTAAGCTTATACGCGTATAATCCGATGGTTAGGGACCACACGGGATTAGCCTCTCCTGCGTAGAAGAAATCTTTTAAGCTCCCTAGGGAGCTACCACACGAGGGATCCCTATGGCACAGGTAGTAGGTCCTGTAAAGGGCCCTGTAACCGGCTTCTGCGTTAAGTGCAGAGCTAAGAAGGATCTAAAGAACCCTGAGGAAGTAATACTGAAGAACGGTAGGAGAGCTATTAGGGGTACTTGCCCAACCTGCGGTACTACTGTCTACGTCTTCATGGGCAGTAAGAAGGCCAAGTAGGCGGCAGCACAAGTACTAGTATCTGAGGTAAACTTCTTTTTAATCTCCTTCAGCTCCTCCACCTAAAGTTTACGTACCTCCACACCTTGGGTTTGTGAATTTAGTAACTTAAAGCTGAATATATGGGGTACTGCGAAACCTATTGGGGGTGTAGGTGTTCAAAGTTAAGGATGTAAAGCTGGCCGCAAGAGGTAGGGAACTGATATCCTGGGCTGAGAGGAACATGCCTGTCCTAACGATGATCAGGAGGGAGATGGCTGAGTCCAAACCCCTGAAAGGCGTTAGAGTAGTTGCAGTACTGCACGTAACTAAGGAGACAGCTGTTTTAGCAAGGACTCTACTAGCTGCAGGTGCTGAGGTATGGCTTGCGGCCTCCAACCCCCTCTCAACTCAGGATGAGGTAGCTGCTGCTCTAGTGGAGGATGGAGTCCACGTCTATGCGTGGAAAGGTGAGAGTGAGGAGGAGTACTTCTGGTGCATCGAACAGGTAGCTAGGTCCGATCCCGATATAGTGATAGACGACGGTGGGGACCTCCACGTATTCCTACACGAGAGGGTCCCGGAGATAGCTAGCGGGGTAGTAGGTGGTACTGAGGAAACCACTACAGGGGTTATAAGGTTAAGAGCTCTAGAGAGAGCTGGGCTCCTGAAGTACCCTGTAATAGCTGTAAACGACTCTAAGACCAAGTACCTGTTCGATAATAGGTACGGTACTGGGCAGTCAACTCTCGACGGCATAATGAGAGCTACCAACGTACTCATAGCTGGGAAGGTAGTGGTAGTCGCAGGGTACGGCTGGGTAGGTCGGGGGATAGCTACCCGAGCTAGAGGTATGGGGGCTAGGGTGGTAGTCACGGAGGTCGACCCGGTAAAAGCTCTCGAGGCGGTTATGGACGGCTTCGAGGTCATGCCTATGGAGAGGGCTGCGAGGATCGGGGACATCTTTATAACAGCTACTGGGAACATAGACGTTATTAGAGCCGAGCACATGCTTACCATGAAGGATGGTGTGATACTTGCTAATGCCGGACACTTTAACGTGGAGATAAGCGTCGATGACTTGGAGAGGATGGCTATATCAAAGAGGAAAACTAGGGAACACGTAACGGAGTACCTACTACCTAATGGAAAGAGAGTCTACCTCCTAGCTGAGGGTAGATTAGTAAACCTAGCAGCTGCTGAAGGGCACCCCAGCGAGGTCATGGACCTCAGCTTCTCGAATCAAGCCCTAGCAGTTAAGTACCTAGTCGAAATGGGGGGTAGTCTAGAAAGGAGGGTCTACAACCTACCTAGCGAACTGGATGTAGCTATCGCGAGGCTGAAGCTACAATCTATGGGGGTAGAGATCGATAGCCTAACTGAGAAGCAGAAGAAATACTTAGAGTCCTGGCGTTAGCCTACTTAAAGTATCGAGTACTCTACTAGGTTTAACTCCCTTAGGCGGAGTTTTTCAGCAACCTGCTCAGCTACAGCTGTATCCAGGACAAGGACCCTTATAAGACATTCAAGCTCCTTACATTCTACCTGCTTAAGCTCGGACCCCTCCTCAAGGACCGTTCTTATAGCCTCTACTAGCTCCTCTCTACTCCTTAGGCTAACCCTATAGCTAACTACTACCCCACTAAACACAGGCTTAATTATAACGGACTTCGTGGACTCATCTAAAGACATCTCTACCAAGGTACCCGGCTCTATACCTAGTAGCTCCCTAACTACCTGAGGTATGGTTACCCTACCTTTCTCATCTACCTTAAGCGTAAACCTAGCGTACCTCACCTCCAACTCCCTCAGCAACACTTACACCGCTACCTGAGTTCTTTACCTGTAGGCCTGCTAGTTCTATCTCAATGTAGCTAGCTACAGGTAGCAGTATAGCGAGCTCGTAGGGGATCCCCGTATCGACCTCCTCTACTAACCGCATGAGCTTAGCTGTATAGCGTGGGGTAAGTAGCTCTGGTGCAACAGTCCTAACTAGCTTCACTACCTCACCAGCTCTCTTGGTTGGTATTAGGTTCTGCTTGTACTTACTTATAACTATGTAGCCGTGCCTCCTATTGTTCTCTATTGCCTTAGCGTAGGTAGACGGTCTACCTATTCCTACCTCCTTCATCATCCTCACAGCGTCGGCAACTGTAGGTAGGGGCTTGAGGGAGCCGCGGTACACCTTAACCGACTTCGGTGCAACTACCTCAGTTTTAGTAGGCATGCTGTACGTGCGTAGTGGGAGGACCTTTGTAAACCCGTCCTCAACTACAGCTACCGGGAGCCTAACTACCTGCTCGAAGCCTTCAGCTCTAATGGAGTAGCACCTGATCAAGGCCTTAGAGGAAGCCATCTGGCTCGCTATGAACCTCTTGAAGATCATCCTGTAGGCACTTAGGTGCTTCTTAGTGAGCAGTACACCTAAGTGTAGGGCTTCAGCTTCTACGTCTTCGAGAGGTCTAGTAGGTCTTATAGCTTCGTGAGCGCCCCCCTCCTCCCAATACCTAGGGACTAGGAGGTGGGCTAACCCTACGGAGCTTAGGTAGGTCTTAGCTATCTCTATACCGTAGCTCGATACCCTAGTTGACGGAGTTCTGTGGTAGGTTATGAACCCAGTTTCGTAGAGTTCTTGTAGTATCCTCATGACCTCCCCAGGTGGTAACTTCAGCTCCCTGGAGAGCTCCTCCAGAGCGCTGTCGGTAGTGTACGGAGGCTTCGGGTTCACTGTTACTACCTCTTCAGATAGAGGGGTTACTATAACCCCCTCTTGAAGCACCTCGGCTAGCCTCTCAGCCTCCTCCCTACTCCTAGCGTAGACCCTGAGGGCCAGGTCACCGTAGGGTAGCTCTACTCTAACTATGTATCCCCGGCTTGCAACGTACTCAGAGTACCTCTCGAGTACCCAGGATAGTACTGGGGTCTGGACTCTACCTCCACCAGCATTAGCAGTCTTAAGGTACTCCTTGAGTACCCCGCTTATGCCGAACCCAACGAGTCTATCGTCAACCCTCCTAAGTACCTGCTGCTTAACTAGCCTTAGGTCTATGCTACGCATGCTTCGAAAAGCTGTAATAACTCCGTTACGGGTTATCTCCCGTATTTCAGCTCTCCTCACCTCCTTTGCGAAGGGTTTGAGAGCTATGAGTAGGTCGTAGGCTATCTTCTCCCCCTCCTCGTCGGCATCGGTAGCCAGTATGACGATGGAAGCCTCCCTAGCTAGCTTCCTCAAAACGCTTACCGTCTTAGAGCTATCGTAGACCCTTGTAGAGCCGCACCTAGGGCAGCTTCCAACCTCATCTGTAAACTGGTGACTGCACTCTCTGCAGCGCTTCAGCGTGGTGTACACGGGCTCTACAGTACCGTCCCTATGTAGCCGTACCCCGTGCTTTCCAGCATCAATAGCTAGGTCGAAGACGTGACCTAAGCTGGGAACTACTGTAGCTACGTAGAACACCCCGTCAACAGGTATTACGGCCTCGTAAGCTACGGTATCCCCCACGTACCTCTTACCTCCACCACCAAATATCTTAGCTACGGTTCTAGCCTTAGTTGGAGACTCAACTACTATCAAAGCAGGTAATATCCTAGAAACTACGTCCTCGCTACCGTATTCAACCCCCTCCCTACTCCTAGTAGCTTCTTCAAGAGCCTTAGCTAGCTTACCGAGGTCTAGCTCCTCAAAGGAGGCTTCGAAGATACCCCTCAACTTCTTCAAGAAGAGCTCGTAGAGCTCCCGATCCTCGTAGAGTAGGACCGAGATCCCTAATGTCATGCGGCCGCCGAGGAGTCTACTAGTCCTACCGGAGGCCTGGATATAGGTGTATATGTCGGGTATATCAACTACAGTAGAGCTTCCGGAGGACCTTACTAGCACGTTACCTAGGGTAAGCTTACCGCTTCTACCTACAGCTACCTGTACCTCACCTACAACGAAGTCCCTCAGCTTTGCGGCAAACTCTAGGTACGTTCTGAAGTAGTCGTTAGGTGGCTGTACAAGACCTCTTAGGCATAGGTCGATTAGCTTTAGCTTTGACGGGCTTAACCTAGCTAATCCTTCGTACGCTCTACTAAGCTCTGGGTCGGCGGCTCTAGCTGTACGTAGGGACCTGAAGGAGTAGAGTACGTTGGGTAACCTGCTTAAGAACGTATCTAAGGGGACTCTAAACTTAGGTACCCCTATAAAGAGAGCTGACCTAATGACTTTAGGTTCGTCGATCCCTCTAGTAAGCACCCCGTAGTACGTAGCTACACCTAGTAGGACCTGTGTTAAACCCTTCCGCAGCTTATCTACAGCTTTTACACTGTGCGCTACAGCTACCTTTACACCGCAGCTCTCCAACCCCTCCGCAAGCTCCTTTAGATAGTTCCTTCCAAGCTCCCTAGATACGAATACAAGGGTTCCAGGACCGAGGACCTTAACGAGGTTCACGATATCTGTAGAACTTAAGCTTGCGGAGAACTCCCTGATGTTTCTAAGGTAGTCGACTATGCTACCGACCTCAAAACCTATTAACTCCCTCAGGACCTTTACCCTCTCCCTCTTACCCCTCCCAGTAGCGGAGGCTATGAGTAGCTGACCTACCCTCCTAGATGCTATACTCCTAGCTAGCTGACCCTCTAGGGACTCTAGCTCCCTAACTAGGGCTCTATAGCGCTCGGGGGCGGTGTGCTTTACTGCGAAGACCTCCTGCTTAAGCTTAGTAATCCTCCTAGCTACCTCCACGTCTTCCGGGCGAAACCCGAGGGTATAGAGTATGTAGTCCATGAGGGAGGACTTCTTAAGTAGGGCGTCGAAGTCGTCTGCAACTACTAGGCTGAAGGATCTGTTCTTCAGTACCTCCTTATTGCGGAATAGCGCCATGTGCGTAGTTACGTAAACCCCCTGACCCTCTGCAGCAATGCTATTGTAGACCTCTACACCTAGCTTCTTACCTAAGCCGGAGATCCTCTCGGAGACCTGCTCAATCAGGGACCTCGTAGGGACTAGGTAGAGTACCGAGTCCCCCGCTGAAGACCTAAAGATGCTGTAGACCTGAAGCAGCGTTGACTTACCTACACCAGTTGGAGCTATAAGAGCGAAGGACTCCCCGGAGACCATTCTCCTAGCCCAAGCTCTTTGAAGAGCCCAGAGGAAGAAGCCGGTTAACTCCGAGAAGAACTCAGAGAACTCCTGGAGAACTCCGTCAATAGGGTCGACTGTGGGGGTGCTACTTAATAGAATATCATCGCTACATTCAAGTAGGTTACTGTCTAAGCACACGTGCCTGTAGATCAGCATACCCGTCCCTAAACGACAGGCTACATAGAGCTCTTTCTTATAAGGTATGAAGCATTATAGCCGAAGAGTAGCTAAACCCATTGGTATTTCAGCCGGGTACCCTTGCTTAACTAATTACTACTTCATAGTGCTTTCTCTTCTAGGATCTGCTTATCCTACTTCGATTTCAAGCTAATAGACGTAGTAGGGATCCGATCGGTTCTGAAAAAGCTAGGAGGTTAGTGGACCTCACTTTTTGCGTGTCCCCAGAGGGGTGATGCTGACCTCACCATTTCTAGATATAGTGACTACAACCCCTACTCTCAGCACTCCTCCGCTGACCCTACCTTTTAGAGATGATACTACATGCTTGTAGAGCTCGTAACCTTTCTTAGATATCTTCACTCCCGAGCTATCTGCTAGCCTATAGATCTCCTCAACCACCTTATCTACGGGGGTTCCTGGAGGAAATATAGCTGAACACGCGCTAACTAAGTCTTCATATAGCTCTATGGTCCTCCTACACCTTTCCACAGTACTTTCCGCGGATTTCACTATAGCTGCTACAGTAGCTCTACTAACGTTAATCCTCCTAGCTATCTCTGACTTACTTAACCCAGATGCGAGGTACTTCAATACCTTTACCTGCCTCTCCGTTAGGTAGGTTCCCTCGTAATACTTCATCGGAGATCCCTACAGGGGGCAGTACGAGAGCATGTAGAGGTATGGGCAGTGAGCACAGGTTGGGGTATACCCCCAGCAATCCCCCTCGTTACTCATCGTTAGAGCGCAGTAATTCACTAAGCTGCAGTCCAGGCATGAGGGTATGAAGGTGAAGTACAGCCTGAAGTAGAGCTCTGCATACTTACTCCATATATCGCGTAGGGATTCTTTCGTAATATCCCCGATAACTACCTCCCTAATCCGCCTCTCAACCTCCATAACCCTAGTTCTCCAGCTCCTTGAGTAGTAGATGCAGGGGCTAACCTTACCGTCAACCCTTACGAAGAGGGCCTTATTGGAGGCGAACGGACATCTCCTAGAGGTAGTAGGCGAGATGCTAGGCTTCACCACTCTAGGGCCTAACTCTAGTTGCTTTATTGCAACCCTTGTGAGCTTCTCCTTAAACTTATCCCTACACTCAGCTACGTTTAAGCACTCCAACTCTGGAGGAGCTTTCAGGTAGTCTATGTAGTAGCTATAGATGATCTCTGAAATCCCTAGGGACCTCGCGTAGGTGAATACTCTATCTATCTCATCGACATTCAGCCTCGTTACGGTGAAAATAGCTTTAACTTCCGGTTTAAGCGTTCCACTAGAGCTCTTCAGATTAAGTAGTTTCTCTAACCCCTTAACAACCTTGGGCAGTTCCCCACCTCTTCTAATCCTAGAGTACAGTTCGATATCGAGAGAGTCTAAGCTTACGTAGATCTCATCTACGTTTAGCTTAACTAGCTTCTCCGATAGCTCAGCAAGGTAGTACCCGTTTGTGTTAACAGCTATGCGAAAGCCCCTACTTTTAGCCTCATCTAAAAACTCTAGAAATTGCGGGTGGACCGTCGGCTCACCCCAGCCGGAGAATACTAACTTAGTAACACCAGCTTCCTTAGCTCTAATCAGGACCGTTCTAAAAACTTCCTCATCCATAAGCTGCTCGGAAAACCTCTCAGAGGAGAACCTAAAGCAGTGAACACATCTAAAGTTGCATGCTGTTGAGATCTCCACCATAAGCTCTTCTGGATGCGAGCTCTCTCTCAAACGGGCTACCCAATCGCTAAAACGTAGCTCTACCGCGATACTCGACCACCACCTAACTTTCTATAACCTCCTATATAACTTTGAAAAGTTTGCGTACATAAGGTCCCTTGAGAGTGTTTAACGAGTTGTTCGACTCCGACTATACACGTAAAAGCGTACACATAATCAAAGAGGTATATGAACCCCTTAGCTAGGTATAACTTGAAGGTGAGTCCTCTGCTCGGAGGTTATATGGGTAGGGTATTAAGGGTTAAGCTATCCCAGGGTAAGGTAGTAGAGGAGCCTCTACCCCCTGAGAGCATTCTGAGGAAGTGGATTGGTGGTAGAGGGCTCGGAGTCTACTATATGCTTAAGGAAGTAGACCCTAAAGTCGACCCGTTTAGCCCAGCTAACAAGGCTATAGTAGCTACAGGACCCCTTACTGGGGTTACCGGGATTCCGTCCTCAGGTAGGTGGGCTTCTGTAACTAAGTCCCCACTTACTTACACTATACACGACTCCCAGAGCGGAGGCAAGTGCGGTCCTGAGTTAAAGTTCGCGGGCTACGATGCTGTTATCATAGAGGAGGCTTCCGAGGTCCCGGTCTACCTCTGGGTACACGACGGTAAGGCCGAGCTGCGGGACGCCAAGCACTTGTGGGGCAAGGACACACACACGACAACGGACCTAATCCAGGAGGAGCTCGCAGCTGAGGTTGGGAGAGACGAGGCTAGGGAGATTAAGGTGATAACAATAGGTCCAGCCGGCGAGAACCTATCAAGAATAGCCTGCCTAATAGACTCTAAGAGTAGGGCTGCCGGTAGGGGAGGTCACGGAGCTGTCTGGGGGTCTAAGAAGTTCAAGGCTATAGCTATTCGGGGCCACATGAGGCCTAAGGTAGCCAACGAGGAGAAGTTCAGGGAGGTAGTAGCCAAGTCTATGGAGTTGCTAAAGAAGTCCCCGATAACGTCTGAGGCGTTACCTAAGTATGGTACGGCGGTACTCGTAAACATAATCAACGCTCACGGGATATACCCAACCAGGAACTTCAGGACAGGGGTATTCCCAACTGCTGATAGGACTAGTGGTGAGAGGATAGCTTCCGAGATAATGGACTGGAAGGTCTGGAGAGAGGAGATATGCTGGGGATGCCCAATAGGTTGCGCTAGGTATACGAGGATAGAGAAGCCGCCGTTTACCGGCGAGGGAGGTGGACCCGAGTATGAGACAGATTGGGCTTTCGGGGCTCAGACGGGGACCGACGACCTAGCAGCTATATCCAAGGCTAACTATCTATGCAATGAGCTAGGGCTAGACACCATATCCATGGGTCACGTTATAGGGACTCTAATGGAGCTCGTAGAGCTAGGTAAGATACCCCCGGAGAAGCTTAGGGGCCTTAAGGTTACCTGGGGGAATGGTGAAGCCCTAGTAGAGTTAGTTTGGAGGACTGCCTATAGGTCTGGTATAGGTGATGACCTAGCCGAGGGAGCTCTAAGACTTGCCCAGAAGTATGGAGCACCTGAGGTAGCTATGGTTGTTAGAGGTCAGGAGCTACCAGCTTACGACCCAAGAGGAGCTCAGGGTCACGGACTTGCCTATGCTACAAGCAATAGAGGGGGTTGCCACTTAAGAGCGTATCTAATATCTCCTGAGGTCTTAGGAGTACCGGAACTGGTAGATAGGTTCGCTACAGCTGGCAAGGGTAAGTGGGTTAAGCACTTCCAGGACGTCTTCGCAACCATCGACTCCCTCATAGTATGTAAGTTCGTAACCTTCGCCTACTGGGCCGATGTCCTAGCTGCGCAGCTTTCGGCAGTTACTGGCTGGGATGTCAGCCCAGCAGAGTTCGAGAAGATAGGCGAGAGGATATACAGCGCGGAGAGAGCCTTCAACGTCCTCTCCTTCGGAGATGGGGAGGACTACGATACCTTACCTAAGAGGCTACTTGAGGAGCCCATGCCCGAGGGACCAGCTAAGGGTCACGTAGTTAGGTTAAAGGAGATGTTACCAGAGTACTACACAGCTAGAGGTTGGGTTAGGGGTAGACCCACGAGAGCTAAGCTTGAGGAGCTCGACCTACGCTGGTTAGCCGATAAACTAGAGGAGGAGGGCCTCTTACCTCAGTAAGGCTATTAGTAAGTTTACGTAACCTCTTTTTGATTTTAACCGGACCTACGTATATTCTATCCGTTGAAAAGCCTCACTCCTTAAGGTATAGAGAAAGCTAACTCCCTACGTGTAGAGTGCAGGGCATTTTTTTAGATTTACTAAGTACCTTCTGGGAGGGCAATGGAGTGCTTCCTCAAGCACCCACCTAATTCACTTCGGTTAAAAGGTATTGGAATAATTTTAGAGTGCCTAGATGTAGGTGTGTGGGTTCCGAATGCTCTAGAAGGTCTGAAGTCTATTCTAAGAACCTTGCTACCGAAGTACATTTCCCTACGAGATCCTAAGGTAGAGTTCTCTGAGAACGAGCCAGTAGGGGATAGCTATATTGTGTACAAGTACCACGTCTTCGATGGGGATAACTTCGTAGCGTCCTGTAGAGCTGTACTACGTAGTAAAACACTGCTTTCCGTTGTGTGTACGGTGGACTCCTCCCAGGAATTTAAGCTTACTACTGGAGGTATAGGGTCTAGTACTGAGCCAGAGCTTCAGAGAGTTCCAAGCTCCGGTAACTACCCACGTGGTCAGAGGTACATCGATGACTTCATAATTTATAGGGTACTCGGGAGCCCGGTAGTGGATGCTAACTCGTGGAGACTTAAAATAGAGGGGCTAGTAACTAATCCCCTAACTCTATCTCTCGAGGATATACGGTCCCTACCTAGAGTTATAGTGGTTAAGGACTTCCACTGCGTTACGGGGTGGTCTATTGCTTCGGTTAGGTGGGAGGGGGTTAAGCTAAAGCTACTAGCTGATATGGTCGGAGTTAGGGAGGGTGCTAGGTGGGTCTACGTGGAGGGGCTAGACGGGTACTCCTCAGTAGTACCCCTAGAGGACTTCCTATCCGACGAAGCGCTACTGGTCCTAGCTATAAACGGTAGGCCTCTAACTCACGAGCAGGGCTTCCCTGCGAGGATCTTCATACCCCACCTCTACGGGTGGAAGGGGGTTAAGTGGGTACATAGGATAGAGTTTAGGGAGAACTACTTAGATGGCTTCTGGGAGGCCCTAGGCTACCACCAGCGTGGTAACGTATTCCTAGAGGAGAGGTTCAAGGTAGGTTCCTCACTACGATGAGGCCCCGCCCCTACGTAGAACCCCTAGGTACTGACGGCCCTCTACTCATCTTCGATTTTCGCTGCTTTACCGCAGCCTGCGTACCTCGCTGCTTTACGAGCTTCATCCTAGCTCTCCAACTACTACCCTGAACCACGTACCCAGCTACACCTACTAGTGTAGCTACAGCTATAGCTACAACGCCGTGGATTAGTGTAGAGAGGGCTATAGCTAGCGTAACTGCTCCAAGGACTACGTAGGGTACATAGACCCTTCTTAGAGACGCTAAGTAAGTAGCTAAAGCTGTAGCTACGGATGCGGCATAGACTACATCGAGAGGTAAGCCAAGTATCGGGAACATCCTTACTAATAGTACGAAGGTAGCGTAACCCGTGGATATCGATACGGCTAACTTATAGCTGAAGAACCCTACGATGAAGCCTACTACTGATAGTAGTAGAGCTACAGCTCCCGGAGGTACGTACTCCCATAGCTGTACCAAGCCTAGTAGGTGTATAGTTACGTAGTACGTAGTAGTAGCTAGGGCTACAGCTGATAGGAGCCTTCTAGCAGCTACACCGTAGAAAGCTAGTAGGAGACCTGCTAGCGCTAGGAGTAGGCTACTAACCGTACTACACACCCCTAAGCCCTTATCTCCTTACCTAGAAGGCTTTCGAGGAACGCCACCCTCTTCCATATCGGTGGATGTGTTGATAGTAGCTCCTCCAACCCTATGAAGGGCTCTGCTAAGGCGTAGATGAATAGGGTCTTAAGCTTACTACTCTCTACATAGCTCTTCCCGTACTTCCTGTAGAAGGAGTCTAAGGACTTCAAGGCGTTTATCATGGTGAACGGCGACGTAACTTTAGCTCCGTGAGCGTCGGCGTAGAACTCCCTTAGCCTAGATAGAGCTAGAACAGCTAGCTGAACCACAACGCTTAACACCATAAGGGCCGCCCCGGCAGCTGCTATGAGGAGCCCGGAGGACCCCTCCCTCCTCCTACTGCCCCCGTCTGCGTAACGGGCACCGGTAATACCTATGTAGAGTAGGAACCTTCCGGTGTAGTAGATTACCGTTGGGAAGAGCCCGAAGATCAGCATTAGGGCGTTGTCTCTGTGCTTATGGTGGCCTAGCTCGTGGCCTATAACAGCCTTAAGCTCGTCAACGCTCTTAACTGTCCTCAGGAGGCCCTCGGTTACAGCGACGAAGCGCCCAGCTATCGGTGATGAGTACGCGAATGCGTTAGGTATAGGCATGGAGGATACCATAGCTACCGGAGGTCTCATACCTGCCCTAGCCGCAAGCTCGTTAACAATCTTCTGGAGCTCCGGATCCCTCCTACACCTGTAGAAGGCGTTTATGAGGTAGGGAGAGAGTAGCCACGATATTATTGATGGAATAGCTGCGAAGAGTACTGCTATAGTTGCTATGGGGACGGATAGCTCCGCCCCCAATAGGTAGGTAACTAAGCCGAAAACTAGGACCACACCCCCTACTACAGCCGCAGCTGTCGATATCATAGAGGCTCTTAGGGCGTCTATATCGGCTGGAACCCTCCTCTCTATAAGCCTACCTAAGAAGACTCCTGAGAGGACTAGGGTGATTACAGCCAGTACGTAGCCGAGTATATCAACTAGCCACCATAGCCACAGAGCCCCTAAGATCCCGAGCCGCTTTGCTGTCCCGGGGAGGAGGTAGTGGAGTGCTAGGCTAACTAGTAATAGGGCTATTAGCGAGATGGAGATAAGGGATAGTGCTAGCAGTACCTTACCTCTCATAGCCTCCTCCCTATACACCTATCCCTGTTAGCAGTTAAATACCTTCTCTGATACTCTGCTACCTCCCTTAAAGCACCGAGGGGGGATGGTGCGGTTACCACCCTTAATCCAACTACCTCTACATCAGCTCCGTAGCATAGACCCTCTCCAGGTTCTGCACCAGCTACGAATATGCCCGGGGCAAGTATGGTATACATGTCCCCGAAGGTCTCACGTAGGTCTCTTATAATGGTGTTCTTACTGGCTGGAACTACAAGCCCTTCAGGATCTACCTGCCTAATCACCTTCTTCACATACGCGTAGAGGGAGTCTACGATATACGATGAAGGGTGGTCGAAGGTTACCTGAAGTAGCAGGTCCATACCTAAGCTCTCACACTTCTTAGACAGCCTATCTAAAGCACCTTCATAGCCTACGAAGGCAGCTGCAACAATACCTCTAAAACCTACTTCACTTAACACCTCAGCGGAATACTCCATTATGTGGGGTAAGTCAGCTAGCTTTAGGTCTGCTAGGAAGTAAACATCGGGGTAGCTTTCTAGTAGGCTCTTCAAAGCTTTAGCTCCCTTACTTACTAGGAACGGGGTCCCTAGCTTAAACCCTACAACTAGACCCCTCATTGAGGAGACCAGCTCCGCTAGAAAGCCTAGATCTAGCTTGGGGTTATCCAAGGCTACCATTAGGGGTAGTTGGGACCTCGCGATGAAGCCCCTCAGCACCTGCGCCACCACCTACTAAGCGGTACCTTAGGTTAATTAACCTACACAACTAGAGAGAGGGCTAGGCGGAGCTTAAGGTGATGCCTAGGCATCTACTCGGCTACGGGTCTCTCGGTGCGGTTGAGTTAGGTCTGCGCTATTATTAGCTTAGGAACGCAATCTCCGTAGAGGTGCTCTGTGAGTAGTAGCCTATGTGTACTCTGTAGGGGTGGTCCGCGAAGGCTTTGCGGTCTAACGTACTGCCCTGTAATAGTTGCAGCTAAGTCCTCCCTAACCTTAAGCAGGTTATCCCAGAGGTTAAGCAGTACCACACCCCCCTCAGCTTTCGTAGGCTGGGTGGGCTACCCTAACGTAGTAGTTGCGGCTGGGTTACCTCCAGAGGTTGGGGATACTTCTCTCTACGACCTGCCGGAGAGATGGCTTGAGGTACCTTTAGATGATGTAATAAGGTTTAGGCTAACTCTAGTTAGAGGTGGAAGGAAGGTTTCAATTCTAGATGTAAGTAGTCCGTTCGTTGAGCAGCTTAGGGAGGTCTCCCTATCCATAAGACCTGTAGATGTTGAAGCCGAGTTCGAGAAGAAGCCTAAGCCGGACGTACTACTAGATGAGAACGCACCGCCGATGGGCCCCCTAGCTATCGTTAGGAGGCTTAAGACCGGGTCCTCGCCCTACATAGTTAGGGAGGTTGAGAAGGTCTACGAGGACCGTGACCTAAGAGCTAGGGATGCTATACTCTACCTCTATAGGTCAGCGATCCCTGTATCCACGATTATGAGGATCCTATCGCTAGGCTCGTTAGGTCTCTGGAGGTACAGGAGGCTAGTCCCGACGAGGTGGGCTATTACCGCAGTTGACTCAACGATCTCGGAGAGTTTAATAAAGCAGCTACTGGATAAGCCTACCCTAACCGAGTACAGGCTCTACACCTTGTCTAGAAGCGGCAACCTCTTTGTAGGTGTGGTACTACCTACGCGGTGGATGTTTGAGTGGATTGAGGCGTGGTTCCCGGGGTCTACATGGAACATCTACGGGAGTAACATAGCTGTAGAGGGGGATTGGGAGCTCACACCTAGGAGGACTACGTACCCCTCGATAGGTGGGTGCTACTACGCCTCCCGCTTAGCTGTAGCTGAGTTCTTAACCTCCATAGGGAGGCAGGCTGGGGTCGTACTCTACAGAGAGATATACCCAAGCTTCAACATACCTGTAGGTGTGTGGTTCGTCAGGGAGATGGTTAGACAGCTCTTCAAGACACCGTTCAGAAGATACGAAAATCTGAAGGAACTGCTGGAGGATATGAAGGGGTTAACCAAGGTGCCCCCGGAGGTGGTGATCGCGAAGTCTAGGATCTTAACCCTACTCACTAGAGGTAGGAGGCTTGTCGGTAGAGTACCGCCGGATTAAGGTTAGGTCAGCTCTAAGTAGGTCTGGTCTCCCCGACTTAGACTACGCACTAAACCCCTACATAGGCTGTGCGCATGGCTGTCTCTACTGCTATGCTAGGAGCTACGCGAGAATAGCTGAGGTATCGGAGAGATGGGGGTACTTAGTGTACGTCAAGGAGAACCTCCTAGACGTACTGAGGCAGGATATGAGGAAGCTTAAGCCGGGAACAGTGGGGGTCTCCACTGTTACAGACCCGTACCAGCCTATCGAGGCTACTGAAGAGCTTACGCGTAGAGCTATCCAGGCGCTGCTTAAGGGAGGCTTTAAGGTAAGTATACAGACTAAGTCCCCACTGATACTGCGAGACCTAAACCTATTACTGGAGTACCCGAAGTCTGTAGACGTAGGCTTTACCATAATAACAATGGACGAGGCCTTAGCCTCCACCCTAGAGCCGGGTGCTCCACCACCTAAGGCTAGGGCTGAGGCTTTGATGAGGGTCTCGCGTACAGGGATCAGAACGTGGCTATTCTACGGACCCGTAATACCGGGGGTTAACGATGGGGTAGAGCACTTCGAGGAGGTTCTAAGAACTCTACGTGGAGATGTAGACGTAGTCCTTATAGATAAGCTGAGGGTTACCCCAGAGGTACGCCGCTCTCTAGGTCGAGCTCTAGCTAACCCAGGTAAAGTCTTTAGGCTAGCTCTAGATAGGGACTGGTGGTCTAGGACTGTTAGGTCGTTCGATAAGCTCTGCTCAGAGCTCGGTGTTAGGTGCACACCATCCATAGCTGAACCTGAGGGAGGGCTTAGAAGCCTCGAGGAGTACTCCTCGGGAGCCTCCAGGTAGTTAGCTTAGAGCTTAAGAGCGGTGGCTTCCGAGTAGTGGAGGTACCACTCTGAGATGCTTAGACGACGCGCACTAAGTAAAGAGCCTTGAGAAAGGTAAGAGGCTGCCAGTAGATTGCGGCAACCCTAGCCCACGTGGTAAGGTGCTTTAGCTACGTGTAGGGGTAGCCCGAGGGCTAGGTGCGCTACCTCTCCAACTATCTCGGAGTATGTTGGGTGCGTGTAGATTACGCTAGCTAGCTCGGAGACCCCCATCCCGTAGGCTATAGCTAAGGCGAAGACGTGTACTATCTCCGAAGCCTCGTTTCCTACTACCTCAGCTCCTAGGACCCTCTTACTACCCCTCTCAACGATCAGCTTAGCAAAGCCCTCACTACTCTTGAGCAAGGCTGTGGTGTTCCTACCTAGAGCTACGTAGGGGAACTTGTAGACCTCGTACTGCAGCCCAGAAGCCTTAACCTCCTCCTCAGTCCTACCTACTAGGGCCACCTGCGGATGCGAGAACACTACTTGCGGGACGGGGTAGCGTGAGAGGGTACTCTTAACCCCGGCTACGGTATCGGCAGCTATCATACCCTCCCTAAAGGCCTTGTGTGCTAGCTGAGGAGGTCCTGCTACGTCTCCTGCTGCAAGTACGTTAGGTACGTTCGTCCTCAAGAACTCATCAACGTGCACACCGATTTTAGAGTCGTACTTAACCCCCACGACCTCTAGCCCTATACCCTCAACGTTAGGCTTCCTACCTACAGCTATGAGGACCTTATCAACCTCTACAACCTCCTCGGAGCCTGTACCCCGGGATAGTGAAACCCGTACCTTACCCTCGACTTTCTCCACCTTCTTAACCGTAGACTTCAGGTAGAGCTTAATGCCAAGTCTGCGGAGGCTTCTCTCCACTACTGCAGATACGTCCGGGTCTGCGAAGTAGAGAACCCTATCCAGTAGCTCGACGAGGTGGACCTCCTTACCTAGCATAGCTAAGGCCGTGGAAATCTCAACCCCTACAGCTCCAGCACCTACGATAACTACCGTCTCGGGAAGCCTCCGGAGCTCGAAGAACTCTCTGTTGGATATAACGTACTCCCCGTCGAACTCCACACCTGGGATTGCTCTAGGCTCAGAACCGGTTGCTACTAAGGCGTACTTAAACCTTAGGGTCTTCCTGGAGCCACCGCTCTCTACCTCAACTTCGTGAGAACCGGAGAGCCTTCCGAAACCCTCAACTAAGTCTACCCCACCTAGAAGAGACCTAACCCCCTCGCGAGTTCTTACAGTAGCTCTCTTAACGTAGTCTAGAAGTACCTCCCCGGAGAAGGAGCTAGTGCCCAGCTCTATACCGGCTGACCTCAGGGACTTAGCCTTAAAGAAAGCCTCAGCTACCTCTAGCAAAGTCTTAGTCGGTATGCAACCCCAGTTAGTGCACTCCCCTCCGAGGAACCTCCTCTCAACTAGGGCCACCTTTAAACCCCTCTGAACAGCCCTTATAGCAGCTACGTAGCCTGCAGGCCCTCCGCCAATCACTACAAGGTCGTACAAATAGTACCACCGATTAACCGTAGTACCTAAACAAAATAAGAGAAAGGCTTAGCTATCTAGGTCCAGAGTTGAGAGCCCTACTTTAAAGCTGCAAGTCTGGATCTGAGCCCCTACACC